>Ga0207133_1174_pt2 | contig 9249 bp, 8 predicted proteins | sample Alteio_BWMinHeat_11_FD_153537 | JGI IMG/M metagenome (GOLD analysis project Ga0207133, IMG submission 153537) | Enriched cells from forest soil in Barre Woods Harvard Forest LTER site, Petersham, Massachusetts, United States -... | ecosystem: Environmental > Terrestrial > Soil > Temperate forest >... | reverse complement strand
GCTGGGTCTTTGAAACTGAGAAAAGTGGAGAAAAATGTAGAAGTTGGTCAGGCAAAACGTCGCTAGAAAAAGAGCCGCTGAAATCCAAAAATTCTTACTTTTGACAATGTTCCGCCATTGCCAGTTCTGTCGGAGACTTTCCGTGAAGAAAAGAAGCGATCCGGTCGTAAGATTTGTGATCAAAGTTCCGGCACAGAGTCCCAGGGAAACCCCGGCTCCAAGATAAAGACGTCTGAGGGCCGGGGAGTCTTCGGGTTCATCTTGGGACTCCAGGATTCTCCAGCAACAAGAGAGTCCGCACGTGATCCAGAACATTCCATACAGATGCGCTTTGGCCAAGTGACTTAAAGGGACCATGAGGGGAAAAACGGAGAAAATCAGGACCGACAAGGCCGCACTTGAGGCATTGCTCCAACGTGACATCATCCCAAAAAGGACTAACACGGTTGCCACCACTGAAACTCCGCCCACGGCCCTGATCCAGCGGTACATTTCTTTGGTTTCTTCAGGATGAGTGAAGTAATATGCAACGTTGGAATTTAAACTGATCTTGCCGGCGAGCTTTGCTAAAACTAAGAAGCCTGCGGAAGTGTAATAGTAAAATCCTCCGTAGTAAGCTTGAGGGCTCAAAGCGAATTGCAGTTTTTTTGGGTTCAGCGCGCTTAAAGCTGCCATCGTATATTGCTCGTCTGAGACGTTGACTCCGATCAAATAATTTCTGGTCCGGTCCAATACAATATCGTTTGGAAGGATCTGGAAGACAGGGATATTCCAGCGCTGGGACATTTGATCGTAATTTTCTTTAAAGGGTTGGCTTTTGTCCAGGAGGCGGTTAAAGAGCGCGTAATATTGATTTCGCTGTTCGATCATCTTCGGGACCCAGCGCTGAATTTGTTCCGGACTGCCCATGACTTGCAGCGTTTTACGGGTGCTCGGTAATCCCCAGTCCAGATAGGAGAAATGGAACAGGAAAGTCATGGCGAGCGCCAAAGCCAGTGCGATTCGCGAGACGAGTTTAGAGGTTTGAAGGTTCACTTACAGCGTCGCAACGATCAGATGGCAAAGTCTAGGGATTAGTTTATCGGTCAGGCGGTCAAGGGGGGGGGCCAATTTTCAGATTGATGATTTGAGGCGGGAGAAAGCCAAACTTTTCCACCCGGATATTTTGGAACCCCGCATTTTTTAAGGTCCGGGTGATCTTGTTCCGCTCACACATGAAATAATGCTCGTCTTTGTTGGCGATCCCTTCGTAGAAAATGGGAGCCAGGTAATACAGGGGGTTGAAAGGGTTCGGCTCAATGAAGCCAATCCTTCCTTTTTCTTTCAGGAGGCTTTTGATCTTGGCAAAGAGCGGGACATGGTCGCTGAAATGGTGCAGGACAAAAAAGCCGATCACGAAATCAAATCGCCCGTTCATTTGGAAAAGGTCCTGGGCGAGCACGGTGGCCTGGTGATTTTTCTTGAGAGATTTTAAAAAAACATCAACCAATTCTCGGGAAGTATCCACGCAGGTCATGGCAAGGCCTTGGTCCAGAAGCGGCAGGGAAAACCGTCCTGCCCCGCATCCGATCTCAAGGATGGAACTTTGGGGTTCAAGGAGGAGAGCGTTTCTTAATGTGTTGGATATTTTTTGAGTGTAATAGTTGTCCTGAGGCAAGAGGTAGGAATGATGTTTACCGAAATATTCGGTTCCATTGCTTTTCATTTCGGCGGATCAAACCCGACGGTTTCCTTGATGAGGTAGAGGGGCCGATTTTTGACCTCGTCAAAGATGAGGCAGATGTATTCGCCAAGGATTCCGATGAAAAACAATTGAAGACCGCCAAAGAACATGACCGCAATCATGAGGGACGCCCAGCCCAAGACAGGAATGAGGTTGGTAAAGAGCTTTAAGATGAGCACGGCCAGAATGCTGACTAAAGCGAGTCCCGAAGCCATCAGTCCCAGGAAGGTTGCAATTCGAATCGGAACGGTGGAAAAAGAGAAAAGCCCATCGGTGGCCATTCGCATCAGTTTCCAAAGGGTTTGCCTGGGCTCGCCGTGGAACCGGGCGTCTCGTTCAAAAGGAATGCCGGTTTGTTTGTACCCGATCCAGGCCCGGATCCCGCTCACCAGCCTGTTTTTTTCAGGCAATGACTTAAAAGCGTCCACCACTCTGCGGCTCATAATCGAGAAAGAACCGGCATCCAGAGGCATTTCAACTGCGGAGATGCTTCGCAAGATTCTGTAAAAAGAGGCAAAGGCAAAACGTTTCAGGACGTTCTCCTGCCTCTTGGTTTTGACCGTATAGACCACATCATAACCTTCTTTCCATTTGGCAATCAGTTTGGGAATGAGTTCAGGAGGGTCCTGGAGGTCCCCGTCCATGGCTATCACGGCTTGTCCTGCAGCATGTTCGATGCCTGCGCTATAGGCAGTCTGGAGTCCAAAGTTTCTTGAAAACTCAATGGCTTTGATACATTTGTTTTTGGAAGAGAGTTCTTTAATGACTTGCATGGAAGCGTCCTGGCTGCCGTCGTTCACAAAGATGATCTCGTAACTTTCATGCAGCTGAGAAAGCACTTTTTCCAACCGTTGAGTGAGTTCAGGAAGAGTCTCCTGCTCGTTAAAGATGGGAATGACGAGCGAATATTGGATCATCTTTTTTTTCTGCAGACATACATGACGTGAGAAAGAGGCTTGCCCGCGTGGATAGGATGGAATTCAACGTCCAGATTGAGGCTGCCTAAAAGTTTCTTGAAATCATTCTCTTCTCTGAAGTAAAAACGGTCGCCTGGATAGAGAGAGTTGTCTACAATCTGAGTCAGAAAAAATTTAAGAGGAGGTTTTTTATCTATTTCTTTCACCAGCAAAACTCCGTTGGGACTCAAAAGGTTAACACAGTATGAAAGAAGTTTTTGCTGATCTTCAAAAGACCGGAGATGGTGAAGCACATCCAAAAGGAGAATGGCATCGCAGGGCGGGAGCTTAAGATTTGTGATATCGTCGTTTAAGATCTCGACATTGGGAAGATTTTTCTTTGCGTACTTTACTTTGCGGCTCGAAAGTTCAATTCCAATGACCTTTCTTTGAGGGGACGCCAAAGAAAGATAATTGGCGAAGAGGCCGTAACCGCATCCCAAATCCAGAATGGTACCCGAAGTTGGAACGAATTCTGCTACTTTTTCTAAGTTTGCATGCCACCATCGGATATGCAGGAATGCGTACACATAACCATCTTTGGAGTAAAGGTCAAAGAGGCGCGTTTTAGCTGTATTAGAACCGTTATTTTGACTCATTTTTTTGGGTTGAAACATAAGCCGAGGATGGGACTTGAACCCACAACCTATCGCTTACGAAGCGAGTGCTCTACCGTTGAGCTACCTCGGCGTTTTTCATTCCTAGAACTTTTGCGATTTTGATTCAGAGCTGTTACACCAGTCTTAATGACAGTCTATAGTATCAAATATCTACCTTGAGCATCAAACACATGAGAGAAACCTAAAAAATTATCTAAGCCCCAAGGATGCTCGGAACATTTTTCACCTATTGGATGAAAGCCTCTTAGTCGGGGGAAGGCTCCTTAGATGATTTTTTGGGAGAAAACCGATCGGAGAAAGGAATGAGAAATAGCGTTTTTGATCTAGATATAGTCAAGTCATAACAAAGAAAGGAAGAGAGAATGGTAGAAATGGAGAGTACCAACAGTCTCTAGATTCGAGGTGGGTGGTACGTTGGAGTAAATTTAAGAGGGTGCTTTGCCGGTAATTTGACTTCAAGGCATGATTGTTCTACAATGGCCGTGCGGGGTGGAGCAGCCTGGTAGCTCGTTGGGCTCAAATATGGGCCACTTAGCTGGTAACGGCTGAGAGAAAATCCTGTCAAATTCGGTGAACCCTCAAACATGGGAATACCGAGCCAAGGTCGCTTGAGAGCGATAAGGTGTAGAGACTAGACGGCAGGCACCCGAAACTGTGGTTTTCAATCATGGTAGGGTGAAGGTATAGTCCAGACTTCAAACTCCGGTTTCGATCGGAGGCAGCGAAAGCTGCAGCGGTAAGCATAACCCAAAGGTCGTAGGTTCAAATCCTACCCCCGCAAGAAAAAATCGTTCCGATTTATCGTCGGAGCGATTTTTTTTGCGCTCACGCCCTCGACGGAAATAATTTAGAAAATCACGGTGCTGATGTTAATGCTGCCTGGAAAGGTTCTAACACACCTCTAAAAAGTGCTGCATATAATGGAGACCAAGACATTGTTAAATATCTCATATCGAAAGGACTGATGTCAATTTTAGAGGAGCTTTTAGAAGGTGCTACGCCTCTCGGCATTGCAGAGGAAAATAAGCGTCCCGAAATTGTTGAAATCATAAAAAAAGCCGGAGCAAAGGAGTGATATTCAGTGAATACTCTGAGTTCCACCAAAAACCTTAGGATATCACTTTCACTGCGTTTCACCAATAATGTTTTGAGAATCTGCAGATTATCGTCTGAAAGATTCTAATCAAATATCTCTGAGCTGAGATACACGATCCTACTGTCTTTGTGGTTGCTGTTCTTCCAGTTTCTCTGTAAAACTGGATCTTAACGCTTATTCAAAGAATAGCTCGTGCTTCGCCCACCAGCAGCTTCTTTGGCTAAGATGCCATGCTGGATTAGTTCTATGATGTCCCGGTGAGAGGTATCCTGAGAGCACTTGGCAATCTTAGCCCATTTCGACGTTGTTAATTTCCCTACAAAATTCCCATCGAGAAGTTTATTTAAAATCATGCGTTGACGTTCATTGAGCGCCAATGGGGCATGTGTCTTCCAGAAACGGTCCTTTTGAAATATGGAACCAAGCGCGATCTCCGTTCCGGCGATGGCGCGATCGAGGCATCCCAGAAACCACCGCATCCAATCCGTGACATCGAGCGAGCTCTTTTGCGTCCTCTCAAGAATGTCATAGTACTCTTTACGTTCCCGGCGAATTTGAGCCGACATGCTGTAATAGCGCCTAGCGCTCTTTTCAGACCGGGCCAGCGCCCAATCCGCGATTGCTCGGGCGATGCGCCCGTTGCCGTCATCAAAAGGATGGATCGTCACGAACCATAAGTGATCAATCGCTGCTTTCAGTACTGGGTCAACGTCGCCGGCTTGGTTTGTCCATTCCAGGAATGCCTTCATCTCGGCTTCCAATCGCTCTGCTTCCGGAGCCACATAATGCACCCGCTCGCGGCCTATTGCTCCGGAGACAACTTGCATCGGCCCCTTGGCATCATCTCGCCAAGCTCCTACTTGGACATACGATGGGGCACCGGAGAATAATGCGGAATGCCAGCCAACCAGTCGTTTTTTGGTCAGAGGCGCATCAAAGTTCTGTGTCGCTTCGAGCATCATCTGAACGACCCCATCCACCCTGCGGTCGGAAGGCAAAAGACCCGCGACATCAATCCCAAGCCGCCGCGCTATGGAAGATCTAACCTGCTCGGGATTGAGAATCTCACCTTCAATTTCACTCGACTTTACGACTTCATCCGTCAAAGCCTGCAGCTCAGTCTCTGCACGTTGGGAAAAACCCAGACCTTCCATCTTGCCGATTAGGCGCCCTTGTTTAAGGCGCACTTCTGCAAGAGGATTAGACAGGGCCGCCTGGTTCCAATGAAAATTGGGCCAGTCGGGCAAGTTATGGATATATCGGCTTAAAATCTGCATATTATGCGGAGATTATACGACATATTCTCCGCATTTACAAGGTCTATTCTCCGCATAGTATGCGTAAAATTTATAGGAAAATAGGAAGTCAACAACTTCTTTGGGAGGCTGACCAGGTCCTATAATGAATATAAGCGGGTTTTAGAGCGACCTGAATGGCCGTAAGCCAGGTGTTGGAAGTTACAACTGGGGTACAATGCGGGCCCCCGCAATAAATAATCGCTGGAGGATTTATATATCTTCCCTCGATTTTTTATTTAGAACTTCGTGCCGGCATTAAGATCAGAGGAGCGCCTCTTTTTCCGTATGCGGTCTATATCTTTCCAATCCATCTGAAATCCCATTCCACGCCTAATGTAGTTGCAATGCGCATTGCCTGCGCCTATTGAAAGAAACTTTACATATGATAAAAATATTATATATATTGACAAACTATATGATATATGTCATATACATAATATATTAACTATATGATTAATATCATATAATTGGTTTGATAAAATGAGGTGAAATGATCTTATGCTGCCTCTGACCGATAAGCAAAAACTGCTATTGATTCTGAAAGAAACAAGTACGACCCCGACCAAGCTGGCGAAGGCTTTGGGGGTAGGGTACCGGCGTCTTTATTCATGGATTTACGAGAACCATCATCCCCACCCGCGGTTTGCAAAGGAAATTGACCAGTTTTTCAAAAAGCATGTGGATATTCGCCCCGTCGTTTTGGAACTCAAACGGTTCATTCACAATCCTCTCAAAACGATCAACGAATCAGATGTATTGAAAAAGCGTTTCTTGGTTGAATCTACCTTCCATTCTAACGCCATTGAAGGCAGTCGCATGACACTCAAGGAAACCGAAATGGTCATTGAAGGCAAAAACATACGAGGGAAAGAACTCTTTGAAATATTGGAAGCTATTAATCATAAAAACGCTGCGGAATACGTTTTGGATCATGCCAAACCAGGATTTAAAATCACCGAAGACTTTGTTTTAAAATTGCATGAAATGGTCATGTTTAATTTCGGAATCAAACTGCCCGGACGTTATCGCACGGGTTTTGTTAATCTCACCAACACCGATATCGTTGTTCCCAATGCTCAGAAAGTTCCTTTGGAGATGAGTGCGCTGTTCAGCAAAATCAATAACTATGGTTCTGATCCGTTGGGGCACATCGCAAGAATTCATCATCAATTTGAAACGATCCACCCCTTCTTTGATGGAAACGGACGGGTGGGACGTTTAATGATCAATTCCCAACTTCTTGCCAGTGGGTTCGCTCCGGCAATCGTACAAATTGAGGATCAGTATATGTACTATCTTGGTTTGGACCTTGGTCATCAGGGGGACTTTAATAATCTTACACAGCTCCTTTGTGAGAGCGTCATTAAGGGATATATCATGCTAGAGGGTACTGGGATCCAAAAGGTTTCCGAGGCATTTTCGAAAAGGTTAGAGCACTTTAAGAATCTTAAAGGCGGCAACTGATCGAAGATAAAATCAAATTAGATTTATCGCGCAACCCCTCTGCTTCTTACAACCCGTTTTATTAAAAAAGAAATCGACGATAAAAACTACCGTCGATTTCCTTTTCTAGTGAAGTGACCCGGCTACTTTATTTACGGATTTGCTTAAATTTATTTTGCTAGTTTCCTCCTTGCCCCGCGCCTCCGCCTTGTCCACGTTGTTGTTGCATTCCCTGACGTTTCTTTTGCATTTCCTGGTGTTTCTGTTGTAACTGCTCGTACTGCTGTTTCATTTGTTCCATTTGTTGTGGATCTCCGCCGCCATTCTGCGACATTTGGTCTCTTTGTTGCCTAAGTTTCTCACGCTCTTGTCGCATTTGATCGCGTTCTTGTCTCATTTGTTCCATTTCCTGGCTGCTGGGGTCATCCTGGCCTTGTGTCATTCTTTGACCAGATTGTTGTTGGATCCCGCCTTGGTTGTTGCCTCCCATAGGATCTGGTCCCCCGCCTTGGGTCCTGTTCCCCGGAGGCATGTTTCCTTGCTGATTTCCGTTTCCTGGACCGGATCTCATGGATCCTTCATCCGTTCTCATGGATGCTTGTTGACCCGCTCCACCTTGAGTGTTCCTTTCCATAGGATCTGATTCCCGACCTTGGGTCCTGTTCCTCGGGGGCATGTTTCCTTGCTGATTTTCGTTTCCTGGACCGGAACCCATGGATCCTCCCTCCGTTCTCATAGATCTTTGTGAGTCCATGCTTCCCGAGTTGTTCTTTCCCATCGTACCCGATCGGTCGGTGTTTCCTAATCTTAAGCTTTCTTGGTGATTTCTGGTTCCCTGCCGATCCCCACTCCTGGTCTCATCCGACTGGTGATGATTGCTGCGTCTGTGCCGTCTCTCTTGGTCGCCACTTTGACGCATACGGTCATGCTTTTCCATATGCTCACCACGGTTCTCTGTGCGGTCTTGGGATCGGGGGGCCGTTGCGTTACTGCTGTTTCCCGTATCACCCTGGTGGCCTGGACTGCTGTCTTGAGGCGTTCCGCCTGATTCTTGAGACCAAGTCCAAGAAGACATCAGAAACAACGTTCCGACAACTGCTAGAATTCGACTCTTTAGCATATCAATACCTCCAGAAGTATTGCGTATAAATCACAGAGTTAATTTTAACAGCTAAGTTATTTTCTTTCAAGGGTACAAGAGAGGCGTGTTATTTAAAAATTAAAACAGGACACTTTTTGATGAATTTAAACTTTAATACTGGACACCCCCTAGAAGCGGTTTTATGCCATACCGTCGAATAATCTTTGTGATGGTGGTCAATTCAAAGGGCCGATTAAATTCTTACTGGCAATAACTTATATTCTCGTCGGACTCCTAGGGCTAAAAGCTGTAACCGCCCCAGGAATAACGATATTCATAACAAGCATCCATTTTCATAGACGAAAACACGAAAAGTTATCTATTCACAGGTGTCCAGTTTTAATCTTTAAAGTGTCCAGTTTTAAAGTTTTCCCAACAGGGTACAAGAGAGGCGTACGAAAGGGGGGGTAGCGCGTGTAAAAAGGTCTGACTTCGTGTAGGTTTTAAAGAAAATTTATAGCGCTTTAGATTTTTTTGGTACGAATCCAACTAAATTCTCTTTCTGCTTTCGATTCATGGACTTGATTTTCAGTTCTCGGATGAGTGCGGCGGTGCGGTCAATACAATTCTCTTGATAGATCAGCTTCACGGGCCGGTGACTGCGGGTATAGGCGGCTCCTTTTCCATTGTTATGCTTCTGCAATCGTCGATCCATGTTTTTTGTGATCCCCGTGTAAAACGAGCCATCGCAGCATTCCAGGATATAGAGAAACCAGCCGTCGTTCTTGCCATTCACAGGATTGGTTTTATTTTTTGCTTTCATTCTTTGCAGCATTTGACGGTATCGTGGGTTCATCGATCAAGGGTCAGGATAAATTCATAGTCTGTTTTCAATGGCATCCTCCCGAGAATGTCGAAAGAGCTTTTCTTACGATAGAAGAGGACGAAAGTTGTTTGAAGTTTCTCTTTTGGACCCACCGCCAAGGCCGGTTTTTGGGGGGCCATCCTCTCGATTGCTTTTGACGTTCCTGC
>Ga0207133_1182_pt1 | contig 9561 bp, 4 predicted proteins | sample Alteio_BWMinHeat_11_FD_153537 | JGI IMG/M metagenome (GOLD analysis project Ga0207133, IMG submission 153537) | Enriched cells from forest soil in Barre Woods Harvard Forest LTER site, Petersham, Massachusetts, United States -... | ecosystem: Environmental > Terrestrial > Soil > Temperate forest >... | reverse complement strand
CGTGGCGCTGATTGACTACGACAACGACGGCTGGCTCGACATTTATCTATTGAATGCTTCCACCATAGCGGCTTTGAAGGGCAAGGAAGCTTCACCGCGAGCGATGCTCTTCCATAACAATCATGACGGCACGTTTACCGATGTCACGGAGAAAGCTGGTGTAGCGAACGAACGATGGGGAGTCGGCGTTGCGGTGGGAGATTACGACAATGACGGCTGGCCGGATATTTACGTGGCGAACTTTGGGAAGAACCGGCTTTATCACAACAATCATGAGGGGACGTTCACGGACGTCGCGGAAAAAGCCGGGGTAACGGTGGGCGGCTGGTCGGCGGGACCAACCTGGGGCGACTACGACCACGACGGCCTGCTGGACTTATTTGTTCCGGGCTACGTGAAGTTTGACATCGACAATCCGCCCATCGCGGGAGAAGGGCGCATTCCCCCGAATTTTTGCCAGTTTCGGGGGATTGCAGTGATGTGTGGGCCGCGTGGTCTGCCCGGCGAGAGCGACCATCTGTTTCACAACAATGGCGATGGGACGTTCACAGATGTGAGCGTCAAGGCAGGCGTTTCCGATCCGAACGGTTACTACGGTCTGGCGGCTGCTTTCGTGGACCTGGACGATGATGGATGGGTGGACCTGGTGGTGGCGAATGATTCCACGCCGAACTATCTCTACCGCAACAGGCACAACGGGACGTTTGAAGATGTGAGTTACGCCTCGGGATTCGCTTTGAGCGAAGACGGGCGCGAGCAGGCTTCCATGGGAATCGCGATAGGCGATTACCAACGGAGTGGACGAATCGATCTTTTCACCACGACATTCTCCGACGATTACAAAACGCTGTATCGAAACGATGGCCAGGGGAGTTTTTCGGATGTCACTTATCAGGCGGGGCTGGCGGGTCCGACGATTCCGTTTCTGGCTTGGGGAACAGGCTTTTTGGATTTCGATAATGACGGATTGCTTGACCTCTTTATCGCCAACGGACATGTATATCCGGAGGTGGACAAGCAGGATTGGGGAACAACCTGGGCGGAACGTCCACAGCTATTCCGGAATCTCGATGGAAAGAAATTTCAAGAAGTTCCGCCGGCGACCGGGAGCGGACTGGCGGAGGTTATTTCGGCGCGAGGCGCGGCGTTTGGGGACATCTTTAACGACGGGGTCATCGATGTGGTGATCAACAACATTGCTTCGAGACCCACCTTGCTAAGAAACGTGTTGAAGACCGGGAATCATTGGTTGGAACTGAAACTCGTTGGCGGGCCGAAGAGTCCGCGTGATGCCAACGGAGCAAGAGTGTTTCTGACAACCGGAGGAGTCCGGCAGCGGGGGGATGTATATAGCGGCGGGTCTTACAGCTCGAGTTCCGATCAGCGTATTCACTTCGGGTTGGGCCCAGCGACTAAAGTAGATTCGCTCGAGATTGATTGGCCAAGCGGAGCCAAGCAAATAATCTTGACGCCGAGCATCGATCGCATCACTACCGTTTATGAAGGAAAAGATCCCGCGGAGAAGAGCAAGTAGAGGAGCAGCGCAGGCAGACGGTCTCGCCGATTGTTTTTCTACTTAGAAGTTGGGAGTGACGGGAGTATTGCTGTTCGGTACGACTTCGAGAGTGCGGGCGTCCAACTGGTAAGCATCGGCTTCGACCGAGCCGGTGGGGCCATCATGAACAAACGTAGCGGAAGCAAGAGACTGAATCGGGATATTTATGTCCTTGCCCAGCCCCACACTCTGGCAAATCGTACCTTTCCCAGGGATCGCCAGCGTGATGGATGCAGGCTTGAGCACGCTGCCTAAAACCGGGGTAACGTTCAGAACTCCGGTGACCAGGAGTCCCGTGGTGTTCGTAAAACAGTAGGATTCCTTAGGGACGTGAACTTCCTGCGTGGCGTCGGTCGAAAAAATCTTGAAATTGCTGAAGGCGTGGCGTCGGTAGAAGCGGTGTCCGTCCAGCTCAACATAAAGTTCAGCAGTCTGAGGGAGCCAAAGGTGCTCGTTACGCGTGCGGAATTGGACCGAAGCAAATTCGATGGAGATGTGCTCGCGGGTGAGACGGATTTTCTCGACGGGTTTGAGCAAATCGGATTCGAGGCGGAGCACTTGAAAGGTGCTGGCATCGATCCAGGCGCGGCCGGTCAGTTGCAGCGGATAACGAAACCCATTGATGGCATACGAGCGCAGGGGGTTGAGCAGGTGCGGTTTCTCTTCGAAATGAACCAGCCAAGTTGGCCGGCCTTTCCATTCGCCGAGCCCTTCGCAACTGAACGTGAAGCCCGGAGCGAGCGATGGGTGAAAAATCAAACCATGAACGGAGAGGTTGGCGGTGACAATTCCCGACGGAAACTGTTGCGGCCGGATGATGCTTCCGTTGCGGTATTCCTGCATGGCGAATCCACCGTGCGCATCCTTTAAAACAGAAACGACGTAATCGAAGGAGCGGACATCCGCGGCACCCGGGATTCCATCTGCGTTGAGTTTGTAGTGTTCGACACGCTCGGAGGCGTCGAACTTTTGCAGCGTGCTTAAAAACTGTTCGGCGCGCTGGCCGGCACCTTGCAAAACCGAAGTTAGAGAGCAAGGCACGTCAACGGCAACCTCGGGCACAAATTCATCAACGCGCATCGGAATGATGGAATTCGGTTCGCGAACGGCCTTTGGTTGCGAAGCAGCAGCGGCCTCAGCAGCTGCTTCAACAGTGTTTGCGGCGATGGCCGCTGGAGGATGGGCAACAGGTTTCGCAGGCGGGGGCGCAGCCGGGGTCGGAGAAGGGGCATCAACAGGAGCGAAATTAGAATCTACGGGAGAAAGACTAGAACTAGCGCCGGGAGCCGAGGCGGAAGCGTCAGCGACGGACTCTGTCCGTGCCGCGACAGGCGTCGCCTGGGATGATGGACCTGGTTCGGCGGCCGAGGATTGCACTGCTTTCTGGACCTGTTCCTGCATTCTGCGGACACGGTCTGCGGCGGCGCCCTCGGGCGACAGCCTTAGATAACTCTCGGTATCGCGTAAAGCTCCTGGGAAGTCATTCGTCCGGATGTGGAGATTGTAAAGCAGCAGGTAGATCTGCGGATTGTCTGATTTCAAATCGCGAGCCGCGGACGCACTGGCTACGGCCTCTTTAAAGCGTTGCTGCCCGGAGAGCGCGACGGCCAGTTCGAATTGTCCGCGCCAGGACGAAGCATCGACGGCCATCACTTTGCGGAACAGCGGCTCTGCTTCGGCGAAACGCTTTTGGCCGTTGTACATGGAGCCGAGGTCAATTAGCGCCTGAGGATATTTTTCGGCGCTTAGTTCCACTGACTTTCGGAACGCCGCCTCGGCCGCCGCGGCATCGCCCATTTTGTTTTGCGCCAGGCCCATGGCCGCGTAGGCTTCGTAGTAGGACGGGTACTTGGCGATAGCGCGCGCAAATTGAGCGACAGCGCCGCGATAATCGGCTTTTTCTACGACAAGTTGAACTCCCTTATCGAAGAATTCGCGGGCCTTGGCGGGGATACTCAGTTCGTGCTGCGAGACAGGGCTTCCAGATTTTGACGCGGAGTCGTGGCTTGCTGGCCGCAGGAGTATGTCCTTATATACATGTCCTGATCCGTCTGGCCGGACGTACTCGCGCAAAGGCGCATACCCTTCGTGCTGAACCGATACGTAGCAATCGCCGGGGATGTCGTCGAATTCATACGTGCCGTTGCCATCGGAGTAAGCGAACGCAATCGGAGTGCCCATAGCATTCTGGAGCTCGATGCGAGCCTCGCCGATGACGTGGCCGGTGCCTTCCTCGCGAATGTAGCCGGAGAGGATCTTCCTCAGGGGTTCTTGTTGATGCGCGAGGCATGTGCATGGAGCCAAGAGCAGAAGAGAGAACAACACCGGTCGATACCGTAGCCGTCGCCGCATACGCCACTTCCTGTTGCCGATGATAGCAGGAGGCAGCGAGCAGCACCACGTTACTCTAGCCCGGGCGAAAAGTGGCCTGGGGCCCGGCCTTGCCTAGAGCGCCCACGAAGCCACAGTATAGGACTGCGGCGGCAGTTCCAAAGTCGTGCGCGCTGCTGTGCTCGAGGGCTTTTCTGCTTTCTGGGGCGCCACTCGCGTGGGTGCCTCAAATGTATTTGATGCTTTTAGATCAGCCCCGGTGAGCACAAAAGCATCTCCCGCGCGCGGAGTCGCGCCTTCCCATGCTATTTCCACTGTATGAGGTTTCGTCAAATCGCGATTGAGTAGGAAGAGCGCCACCTTTCCGCTGTCGGCTTGGTACGTGCCGGCGGCGTCCAGGTAGCGGACCGCTCCCATTCCGGCGACATCGTACGTCGGCGATTCCACCAATAGCTCTAGTGCCGCGCCGCGGGCAAGCTCTAGCGCCCAGCTGTAGGGATAATAAATCGTTTGCCTCAGAAGCCCGGAGGCATTGGTCATGATCGGCGCGATGACGTTCACTAGCTGCGCCAGGCAGGCCAGCTTCACCCGCTCTGCTTTGCGAATCAAGGTATTAATCAGGCCTCCGACCAAGAGCGCGTCCTCCAGGTTATAAACCTCTTCCAAGAGATGAGGCGCGCTCTCTCTGTGACCGTTCACTGCGTCGCCCGTCCGCGCCCGGTACCATACATTCCACTCATCGAAACTCAGCCACAGCCTTTTCGGCGAGCGTTTGTGCCCGCGGACCACGTCGCACACCGCGGCTACTTCATCGATTTGCCGCTCCATGCTCAGATTTAGAGCCAAGAACTTCGAACTGTCTCCGCCGGTATCTTGTCCTTCATTCCCGAAGTAGCGATGCAGGGAGATGGCGTCCACGTAGTCGTAGCACTGCTCCAGCACTTCGCGGTCCCACTCCAAATAAGTCGGCATGCCGGGGCCGCTGGACCCGCAGGCCACCAGCTTCAGTGAAGGATCGACGTAGCGCATTTGCCGCGCCGCATCTTGGGCCTTCATTCCATACTCCGTCGCCGTCATGTGGCCGATCTGCCAGGGGCCGTCCATCTCGTTGCCGAGGCACCAGTTTTGCACTTTGTACGGTTCGGCGATTCCGTTCTTGCGCCGCAGCTCGCTCCAGCGCGTGCCTTTCTCCAAATTGCAATATTCCACCAGCGCCGCCGCCTGCTCCGGCGTCCCAGTGCCCAGATTCAGGCCCAGCAGCGGTTCTGTTCCCGCAAGGCGGCACCACGCGAGAAACTCATCCGTTCCAAACTCGTTCGAATTAACCGAATTCCACGCTTTGTCCAGCACCGCCGGACGGCTTGCCTTCGGCCCCACTCCGTCGAGCCAGTTGTATCCCGAAACAAAGTTTCCGCCGGGATAACGAATGATGGGAACGCCAAGTTTGCGGATTTCCTCCAGAACATCTTTGCGAAACCCGCTCGAGTCCGAGAGCTTCGATTGTGGATCGTAGACGCCCTCGTAGATAGCGCGGCCAAGGTGTTCGAGGAAGGAGCCGAACACTTCGCGCTGTAAGGGAGCAAGCGTCCGCCGTGAATCACAATAGATTCGGGTTGCCCTTCCCGCGTTGGGTGAAGGCGATTGAGCAAGCAATGGGCGGCCGAACGCGCAGCCTGCACCCATCGCGATTCCAGCTTTAGACCCCTCTTGCAAGAAATGCCGCCGTGACACGGAACGCATTGTTGGAGCTCCTGCGCAGATGCAAACGGCCGGAAGTTCGATTTCAGCTAGAGCCGCGAAAGCAACGACACGTCTAACGTTTTGCGATACGCGATTTCGCACTGAGGCCGCCGTGATTGTACTCCCCAAGTCAACCGAACGGCGCAACGGCGGTTTTGCGCCCGCTGGCCAGAACCAATTGTTAGTCCCCTGCGCTTCATTAAATCGTGTTAACGTACGCGGGCTGCGCATCCTGTATCCTAATTGCCTTCCAGGGGTGGAGGGTTAGGAGGGGTACTCGGCACTACTGAAATAAACGGCCATTTGGTGAGTAATCAAAATGTGATCTTGCGTGGCAGCGCGGACCAGGGCAGAAGCATGCGTTGCGGGGAGTCGCGGAGTGCGGTTGATGAACAAGGAGAAACACGGAATCCACCGAATCGCCGAGATGGCGAACGTGTCCATCGGCACCGTGGACCGCGCGCTGCACGGGCGCGGCGGCATCAAGGAAGCCACCCGCAAGCGCATCCTCCAAATCGCACAGCAAATCGGTTATTCGCCCAATCTCGCGGCTCGCGCTCTATCGGTTGCGAAATCTCGCGTGCGCATCGGCGTGTGCATCCCCAAGGAAATTCATTTTTTCTACGACCAGCTCTGGGGCGGAGTCCTGGACGAAGCTCGGCATCTTGAGCAGCTCGGCGGCGAGTTTGAAAACCGTCCCGTCCACGCTCTGGGAGAGGGCGATACAGAAGCCTTCAAGGAGCTCGTGGAAAGCCGCGTCGACGGAATCATTCTCACCGCCGGAAGCCCGAGAGAACTCACACCGCTCATCGACGAAGCCGAGGAAAAAGGTGTGCGCGTCGTTTGTGTTTCGACGGATGCTCCGGACAGCCGCCGCTCGAGCATCGTCTGCGTCGATCCGCACTTGAACGGCTGCCTGGCGGGCGAATTGATGGGCAAGTGTGTAACGCCAGGTTCCAAAGTAGCGGTTGTTGCGGGCATGCTCTCCACCGAAGATCACCGCAAGAAGACCGACGGCTTTTCCGAAGGATTCTTGCGCCACTGCGCCGGCGGGAAAATCATCAGCGTTGTCGAAGGCCACGAGGATGAGAACGAAAGCTTTCAAAAAACATCCGATCTCCTCCGGCGTTTCCCCACCCTCGACGGAATCTATGTGAACACGGTCAACTGCCTTCCCGTTTGCCGCGCTCTCGGCGAGGCCGGCTTCGAAGGAAGAGTAAAGTTAATCACCACCGACCTTTTCGCCGAGATGGCTCCCTACTTTCAAAAAGGCATCATCACTGCGTCGATTTACCAGCACCCTTACCGCCAAGGGCAAATCGCCGTCCGTCTCCTTGCCGATAACCTCACCAACAAAGTTCATCTACCTCCAGCGGCACACCTCAGCCCCGGCGTCGTCATGTCCTCAAACCTGCATCTCTTCCGCGAAATGCGGCAAACGGACTCTAAATCGAGTGAACCCGTCCTCAAGAGCCGCACCCTCTTGCAAGCGTAAGAATTCCTCCGGCAACGATTCAGTTTACGACTAACTAAATTACCAGTCGTTTACCAACTTCGTGAGGTCTGAATTTCGCTAGTTGGCGAGCAACGACAAAGTCTCTTGCGGAAAACCCCTGGAGTCTAGCCAATGCCGACGCTTAGTTGTGATCGGGTTTTTCACTGATTGACACGGAGCCGTTCAGCTTCTCCAATTTTGCCAACTGTTCCCGTACCTGATCCGCGTTTTTGGCGTGCGGATCTAACTCCAGGTAAGTTTGCATTTCGGAGATGGCCGTGGGGAAGTCGTTTTTTCGGGCAAAGATTTCAGCCAGTAAGAGATGCACCTGCGGAAAATGAGTGCGCAGGCCCATGCGTTCCGCCTTGAGCGCGCTTTTTTCAGCGGCTTCGATCTTGTTGAGCTTGTAATTTGCGAACGCGTTATAGAAATAGGCCTCGGCGTAATTCAACGGATCAAGATCCAAGATGTAGCCAGTGACGTCGGCGTAATTCATTCGGTCGAGAGCCAAAATATGGCCAGTAAACTTAAGCACTTCAGTCCAGTTTTCTCCCTTGCATGCCATTGACGCGAGCGACAGATAAGGCGGCAGGAACCTGGTATCGATAGTCGTGGCGTGGGTATACGCCGTGCGAGCCGCATCTTTCTGGTTTTGCCTCTCTAAGACGGTGCCCAACTGGAACCAGGCGTGCACGTACTTGGGGTAGATCTCCAGTGCCGTTTCAAAATATTTGCGGGCATCGGCAAGTTTTCCGTTCCTCTCGGCATCGAGGCCTTTCTCGTAAGCTCTTCTTGCATCTTTCGGTGCCTGGTAGGGGGTGGCGCTCAGCGTCAGGCCTTCCATCTTTGTGGCTCTCCGCACTACAATCGCGCCCACGTCAACGCTGCTGCCGAAGGTATCAAGCTCCACAAGATTGATGACACCGAAGTGAAAACCAGCAGCCGACGCCCGTAGCTCGCAATTCGTCAACTCGCGTCGAGGAATTCCCATAGGCGAATCCTTGCTAGCCGCGCCAGATGGCGAAGTCTGGTCGACGCTAGCTTCAGGAAAAGAGTCGCTGCGCGATCCCAATTGCATACTGAAATCGCCGTGAGGAGATGCATACACCTGTTGACGCACTCGGTTGTTGCAAACGCGCTCAACCAGCAGATCGTTTGGAACAGGTGTGCCGTCGTCGGTTGCCACGCGCCCTAGGAGAAACATCACAAGATCCCCTGTCGGTTGAGTTGGCGGCGAACTCGGGGTAAGGGGAGCCGCAGGACGGCTTGGGGGTGTGGAAGGTGGAGGCGCTGGAGCCGGGGGCTTCTGCGCCACGGTGTCCGGTACGAGAAGTGCCATGGATATCGCTAGCAGGACGAAAAGGCGCATGCGGTGGCTCATAGATCGATGCCTAGGCAGGGAACGTCGGATGCGCAAAATCCTACGGGGTATGTCAGCTCAAGTCAAGGGCTCCGTACTTGAATCAGCGATCTCGGAACTATGGAGGGCGCCAGGAATGAACGGGTCCCGGGGTAGCAATTTTCTGTAAACGTACGGAGCCAGCGGAACGGATCCTATTTTCAGACAGACTTTTTCCTTCGAGGTTGTAGCCGCGGGCATGGCTTGGTGATGGCGGTCGGTCGGATGCTGGGAAAGAGAATATTCAGTTGTTTTCTGCTGGGCGTCAGCTACTGTCGGCTGCATAAGGGCGGGAAAGACTGAGCCACAGGTGGAGCAGCAATTGGGCACTGCTCGGCACCCGATGTTTGCCACGGTGGAGATAGCGGAGGCGGTAGAGTCGTTCGATGGTCAAGGCCAGCATGGTCAGGAGCCAGCCGATCAGCAGACTGTTGGCGTGATGATGACAGATATGCTCGAGGCCGTGACGACTCTTGGCGTCGTTGAAGCCCTGGTTTTCGATCTCCCAGCGGCTTTTGGCCATGCGGAATAGCGATTGCGAACCCACGGTGGAGGAAGGGAAATTCGTCAGCCAGTAAGCTTGCACTACCTGGCCGTCCGGTTTGTGCTGACGATAGAAGAACACGCGCACGGTTTCCCAGTCGAGCGTGTCCCAGGGATCGAAGTCCTCTGCGTCCCAGAGCTCCACGCGATCCGCTCCATGCTGGAAAACCGTTGCGGGAGGCCCGCAGGGAAAACGTTGCTGGGCGGCGGCCAGTAACTCCGGCAAATTGTCTTTCAGCCGTGCCACTACTCGGAGACCGAGCTCACCTGCCGTATGCAGGAACGGTGCGGTGGCGAATGCTCCATCGACGACCACATATTGCGCAAAGCGCTTTCCCAGGCTGCCGATCACCCGTCGCAATAAGCGCTGCCCGGCGGCGTACTCGCTATCGCCCGACCCGTAGGGTTCCCCATCGCAGGGCAGAGACAGGCCGGTCCCCACCACGCTGATCATCACCAAAGAATGTTGATAGCCCAGGAGTTGTTTCGCAGCGTTCT
>Ga0207133_1143_pt2 | contig 9600 bp, 6 predicted proteins | sample Alteio_BWMinHeat_11_FD_153537 | JGI IMG/M metagenome (GOLD analysis project Ga0207133, IMG submission 153537) | Enriched cells from forest soil in Barre Woods Harvard Forest LTER site, Petersham, Massachusetts, United States -... | ecosystem: Environmental > Terrestrial > Soil > Temperate forest >... | reverse complement strand
CGATAATGGCGCCCATCGCGAAACAGGAGTTAACCGAACCAACTGCCACCGCGCGATGACGCGCAAAGTGATTCGCCGCGATCGCCAGAAGAGCCGTGAGTTCCATGGCTTCACCAATGCCGGTTGCCGCCCGGTAAGCAAGCATGTCCGCGAAGCCGTGAGATACGACGGTCAGTATCGTCCCCGCCGAAAAGATCGCGATTCCCATCTGGAGGACCGTCTTACGAGAAAAGCGCGCCAACAGATACCCCGTTGGCAAACCAGCTACCGCCATGCCAAACGTGAAAATCGTCGACAGGAGTCCAATACCGGCACGCGAAAAACCATATTCCCGGCGCACATCGGCGGCGAGCAGCGGGAAGAGCTGCCGGTCCATCGCGTTGATGACATAGGAAAAAAGCAGCACACCGAACATCGCTGCGGCGGCCGCGGGCGTGCCGGATGCCTGGCGCGCAGCTTGACCGGATTCACACGTCGTCGTGGAGTCCGTTTTTGTGACTTCCGGGGCGGTCGTCAGTTCATCTCCCGAGTTCCGCGGTTCGCTGCTGGGTTTCCTTGATAGCGCCGAGATACCATTCGAGAATTTGCTCCCCCGTCCAGAAACCCACGCCGGGACGCGGTTGAATATGTTCGAGAGTTTCCCTGAGATAGCGAAGCCGATGGGGCGCGCCCATGATGTAGGGGTGTATCACCAGCGCCATGACCCGCGCCGATTCCGCTGCATCCGCATACAACTGCTCGAACTGATCGATGGCTCGTTGTTTGTATTCTCCCGCCGTGTGGTGTTGAATCAACATCATGGCCACGTCGTTGCATTCTTGTGTGTAGGGTACGCTGACCAACGTGCGCGTGAGCGTCTTGAGCAGCACCGGCTGATCGTCGAGGACCCAGTCACATACGTAGTCGTAACCTGCTTCGGCGAGGATATCCGGTGTATCCCAAGTCTCGGTCAGTCCGGGGCCCAGCCATCCGCGTGGTCTGCGCCCGACAAAATCCTTGATCACCGCGGTTGTCTTGGCGATATCGGCCCGTTCATCCGGAACCTTCTGCATATTTTTCTGGCCGAAACCGTGGCCGATGAATTCCCAGCCGCGTTCCAGAGCTGCACGTGCAATGGGCTGATAAGTCTGGATGGCAGAGCCGTTGATGGCCAAGGCCGCGCGAATGTGAAAGCGGTCCAGGACGTCGACAAATCGCCAGAAGCCTACGCGATTTCCGTATTCATGCCAGGCCCAGTTGGGAATGTCCGGGATAGGAGAGCCGCCCGCCGGCGGACTGAGAACTGTGCGCGGCAGCGGCTCATGCGGATTCCAGTCCTCGACATTGACAATCACCCAAATCGCCAGGCGTGCGCCTCCGGGCAAGGCGAGCCGTGGCCGCTCTTTGATTGGCGAATATGGGACGCGTTCATGCGGCAGCATCATGATTCCTCCGCGGTGCGACGCAACAAGCTGAAGATGATGTCGAAACCCGCTGCATTGTGTGTGCGCGGCGATTTTTCTGTCAAGGCGAAAAGCTCAGACTACCTTCAACTCTCCCACGCCTTCGATGTAGCCGTAGAGGACGTCGCCTCGTTGTACGGGCCCGACGCCGGCGGGCGTTCCCGTAAAAACCAAATCCCCCGGAGTCAACTTGAAGAGCTTTGAGAGTTCGGCAATGATTTCGGGGACCTTCCAGATCAGAGCCGAAAGATCGGAATTCTGGACCCGTTTGCCATTGCGTTCCAGCCAGATCGGCCCTTTTTTCGGATGACCGATCTTGCTGGCGGGCGCCACTGCCGAGCAAGGAGCCGACAAATCAAAGGCCTTGCCGACGTCCCACGGACGGGCCATCTTCTGCGCCTGCAATTGCAGATCGCGCCTGGTCATATCGAGCCCCGCCGCGTATCCGTATATGTGGTTTAGCGCGTCGCCAACGCCAATATCGGCGCCGCCTTTGCCTATTGCAGCCACCAGCTCGAATTCGTAATGCACCTCATGGGACGACGACGGATAAGGAAAATCGCGTCCCGGCGGCAGCAGCGCCTGACCGGGCTTGAGGAAAAAGAAGGGAGGCTCGCGGTCCGGGTCATGCCCCATTTCACGCGCATGGTCGGCATAATTGCGTCCCACGCAGAAGATTCGATTTACCGGAAACAGATCGGCCGTTCCCGATACCGGCAGAGCGGGTACAGTTTCAGGCGCAACGACGTAGCCCATCCTTTTCCTCGCTTTCGGTGACCGATCTACTGAACGCACATTTCCGAATCTGCTGCCTGAGCCACAGCGTCACTTGCGCTTCACGATCAACGATCGGGCCGGGATCGGAAACTTGAGGTATCCTCGGAAGCCATAGCGCTGCGTGAACGCTTAATTGAAAGAAGGGAGAATAACATGAACCGTTTGCTTGTAGGACTGGCGAGCATTTCGGCGGCTGGTTTGTGGCTGCTGACGGGACCCAATCTCCACTCTGCTCCGCAGCGGCCTGCATCCGTGCCGCAATACCTGGAAGGCGACGCTTACCAGAAAGCTCGCGCCTTTTCACCCGCGGTAATTACGAGAGGTGGGAGAATTATTTGGTTAGCCGGCCAAACCGCTACCCAAGACCTGAACGGCAAGTCACTCTTGGGCGACTTTCAGGGCCAGGCTCGGACCGTCTTTGCGCTCATCGACCGCACATTGAAACGCGATGGAGCAAGCCTTCAAAATGTGGTGAACATGACGGTTTTTATCAACGACCCGCGCAACGGCGACCAATTGGTCAAACTGCGGCAGGAATTTTTCCCCGATGGCAAGTTCCCAGCCAGCACCATGATTACAGTTTCAGACTTCGCCCAGCCGGGAATGCTGATCGAGATTGAAGGCATCGCCGTCGTCGGCGAATGAAATCGGGCCCATGGCTTAGCCTCTACGGCACACGCATGGGCCCGACATAAATCTCGGCTAAAAAGTTAACTTCAAGCCCAATTGAATCGACCGCGAGGCACCCGATCCGAGTACGGCGTTGGTGAATCCGGTGGCATCAGGGGTACTACAGCCGCAGCCGAAGGTGCCACCCGCAGTGGGATCGGTACCGGTCTTGAATTCAACAGGATTTGCGAGGTCAGTTCGGTTGAAGAGATTAAAGATCTCCGCGCGGAACTGAGCGCCGAACCGCTCCTTGAATTTCCAGTCCTTGGCAATGGAAAGATCCACGTTGCGATACGGTTGTCCCCGGAAGATGTTGCGTCCCGCATTGCCCACGGTTCCATAAGCAGGAGGAGTCAGAATTCCGCCGTTTTGTGCGTAGCAGCCGAGATTCGTCAAAGAAGCCAGTGCCAGCCCCGTGCGCTGCGCGTTGCCGGCGTACGGGGCTAGCGCGGCGGTCTGGCAGGCTGCCAGGGCGGCGCCTCCCGTAAGTTGCGGAATCGCCGTCGGCCCAGAATTGAAGGCGGACCGAGGTCCGGTAAAGTTCCAGAATTGGAAAGGAGTGCTGGCGTTATTGAGCGCGCCAGTGCCGGTGATATCGGTAGAAAGATCGTCCGCCGTCCAAGGCGTGGCCGAATAGATGGCGATAATCGGACTGATGGACCAGCCTTGCAGCATCTGCCCTGGCGACTTGATGCCCGGTACGTTGTAGGTCGTAGACAGCGTAAAGCGATGGCGACTGTCGTTATCGCTGTTGGCGTAGAGAAAATTCGGATCCGCGTTATTTCCTGAAATTCCGTTGTCAAAGCTGCCGCCGGAGAGCATGTCCAACGCGTGCGAATACGTGTAACCCAGCAGGAAGGTTAGCCCATGGGAAGCTCGTTCCGTCGCGGTTACCTGCAAAGAGTTGTAATTAGATCGATCGAGATTCCCGATCTGGTTGATGTTCTGCAGATATGGGAACCTGGCATAAGGCGCAGCTGCTGCTTCGGCGGCCGCATCCGGAGTGCAAACACCCGTACCCAGACACGTGCTAATCGCCGCCGGCGTCCAGCCTGCGCCTATTGGGGGCTGGTTGATATCCGTCTTGCTCGCTTCTCTTCCGTGATTCGCGACGTAGGCGATATCCACAGTCAGGCTATTGGTGATTGCGCGCTGCACGTCGAGATTCCACTCCACGGTCCAAGGTATCCGGTAATTCGGATCAACCGCGGCAATCAACGAACAGGGCGTGGGCGTGTACACGTTGGCTGGGGGCAGAAGAGGTTCGCCTGGATATGTGCATGAGACCCCCGTATATGTTTGCCCGTTGATGGTTGCGGAAGTGTTCGCAGGGAATACCGGGCCCGCGAGATTCCAGTTAATCTGGCTGGGAAGCAGATTCAACTGACTGGATGTGTGCTGGTTTATCGCCTGGCCGCTGTTGTTTACTCCAGCATACGGAAAATTCGCGCCGAAGGGATTCAGGTCAACGGTCTCGCCGAGCAGTGCCGCATTGTAAAAGACGCCTGCTCCGGCGCGCACGACGGTCTTCCCGTTACCCTGGACGTCCCACGCCAGTCCCACGCGCGGCGCGAAATCCCTCAAGGTCTTCTTCCACATGGGAGGAAGGCCGGACCCGCCGACCTGAGTAATAGCTGGCGTCGTCAATGGGTTGACGTTGGGATCGAAATTGCCAATGTAATTATGGGCCTCGTACGGACGCCCGTCGTATTCGTAACGCAGGCCGAGGTTCAAAGTCAGCCTGGGCTTTACTCGCCAGTCATCCTGAACGAAACCGGCATAGGAGCGAGTGCGCGATGCCGTTGTGGGATCCCCCACTAGGATGACGCCGTTTTGCGGGACGCCCAACAGAAAGTTCTGAAGAGCGGGGTTGGCTTTTGTTTTATTAAAGGTAACGGAGCCGTTTCCATAATTATATGGGTCGTTGTCCGCAATTCCGTAAAGAAACTCGAGTCCGAATTTGAAGGCATGTTTCCCACGCAGGTAGGAAACATGGTCCACGATATCGGCCGTGCCTTCCGGTCCGCGATTGCCTTCCCGCTGGCCCTGCCCCAAAAATCCGGTGAAGCCCTTAATCGAGACTTTAGGCATTCCGAAATATTGTGGATTCGTTATACCGCTGGGAATACCGTAGCCGGTCGGCCATGGGTCTGTCGGATTCACAGCGTGGTCCACGGCTTTGGCCTGGAAATGAAGCAGGGCCACGCCACCCCGCAGTTCGTTCACCCACGTAGAATTCGGGGTCCATACCCAAGTAGCAGCCTCGTCATGCACGAGCGCGAGCTGCTGATTTTCCCACTGCGGTGCGAGTTGGTTGGGATCCAATTGCACGGTCGAGTTCGCGTATCCAATAAAAAACATGCCAGTGATGTGGTTGGTCGCGTTCACGTTGTAATCGATCTTAGCGATTCCGTTGTGAATGGGATTAACCGTGGTGATCGGCGGGTTAAAGAAGATTGAGGTGGTTGCATTGTACGGGAACAAATTCTCGAAGGTCGACGAAGAGGGCGATACGGTGCAAGGCGCGGGATCACCTTTTTGAAAATGGCTCAGGCCCGCGATTTGCGCGCTAAGCGCATCAATGCCCTTAGCCTTCACGGCGTTGCAAGCGTCCACCATGCTTGTGGCCGGATTTCCCGTCGAAATGCTAGTGGGAATTGTCGGTGTGGCCGAATCACCTACAGTGTAGTTCAAATCCTCGTAGCCCAGAAACCAGAAGAGCTTATCTTTAATAATTTTTCCACCGGCGGTCGCGCCGTATTGTTCCAAGCTGATCGGCACCGCCCTTCCAACGAAATAATTGGCGGCATCCCATGGAGTATCGCGTCCAAACGCGTACGCCGTTCCGTGCAGGCTGTTGGTTCCCGATTTCACGCCGATGTTTTGGACCGCGCCGTCCCTCCAGCCGTATTCGGCCTTCGGATTTTGCTCGATATTGAACTCCTGGATGGCATCGACCGGCAGAAGGCTCGTGGAATCGCCCTGATGGTAGGAGGTGTTCAGCACGCTGCCGCCGCTTTGCTGTGCCATGGTGACCAAACCGTCGATCAGCGTGACGTTCTCACCGCCACGCAGGCCATTACTGCTCTCAGAACCCGTGCCCGTCCCAATCGCGGCCACCACTCCCGGCCGCAGTCCAAGCAAGCGCTGGTAATTACGGCCATTGAGAGGGAGCGCGTTAATGGCCTGGTTGTTTACCGTGCCGCCCAGAGTTGCGTCGGTCGTATCGACAGCGGGCACTTCCGCGGTGACGGTGATCGTCTGAGTCTGTGTCCCGGGCTGCAGGACGAGATCGACGCGAATGTTTCGGCCCACTTCTACGGTCACGTTGGTGTGCTCAACGGCTTGGAAACCCTTGGCCTCTCCGCGAACCGTATACGTCCCGGGCGTTAGATCGACGGCTACATACTCACCGGCGGTATCCGCCGTCAGCAGCTTGGAAACGCCTCTGGCGACGTCGGTCACGGTCACCATGGCGCCCGCGATCGCTCCGCCGGACTGGTCGAATACTGCTCCCTGGATGGTGCCCTGCACACCCTGCGGGAATGTTGGAAACGCAAACACAAGCGTTGCCAACGAGAGCGCTGCTACAGCAAACAATCTCGAACTCGAATGACGAACGGATTTCTTATCCGACATGGGCAAGGCTTTCATAACGTAACTCCCTCCGGATCTTGGATCGCGAGGCTGCACCTGAGGCCAAGAATGATTTACAACACACCCAGCGCCCTGAGATTCCCATTACGTCAAATCTTTTGTGCCTGCGCTGATAACACACAGTTCAAACTCATGTCAAGAAAAAGCGCCACAGATACTCGTGAGTCAGTCGGCTGCCTGAATCAGGCGCGACGATCGATGTGCCACGTTTTCGGGTTTCTGAAGGCCAGCGCTGAGCGGGAAGGTAGGTGTAGCTCTTCGACTTGAATCCAGACGCCCCGCGTTCAGACGAGAGGGGCGCCCCATTGCGCTCAGGTTCTATTTTTGGCCGACGGCCTCATCCTGGCCGGCCGGAATGGCGATCGTATTGAGGTAATCGATCGCCTCGGAAGGAACGCAAAGCTGCTCATCCTCCAGCTGCTGGGGCGTGAACTTGAATTTATTGGTCACCACCACGAACGGCTTCGTGTACATCTTCGGGTCGTCAATCTTTACCGTGAGTTCCAGATCGTTGTGGTCGACGCGTGTATAGCGCTCTTCCACGTGCATATCCACGCTGTGCGGATATCCACGCCGGTCGATCCAGGTCTTGTCGTCAACGCCGGTCGTCTCGACAACAAGTGTGTTGTCTCCGTCCCAGTGGCCCACGGAGTAGCCATACCATCTCGAACTCGCTCCGCCCCTCGTTCCCACATTTTTGGGAAGCTCTCGCCCGTCCATCCACACCATCCGCCAGATTTTTTCGTACTGGGTCATGATCGCAATGCCCTGAGGCATCGTAGCGAACGCCAGGCCCCTGGTTTCATTCGTCGCGCTACGCGGGAATCCGAAGGGATCGCAAGTCCTCCATGGGTCGTTCGAATGGGCGCTGAAGGGATCCGGAACATTGAGCTTGAATTTGGATTGCCCGAGAGGAGTCAGAGACGGCATGTCGCCGAATTTCGGTTCCAGCGGACCATTCCAAAAGCCATTCAGGTCGTGAACCGGAGCAGGCCCGCCCGGTCCCGCGTCCGCGAGCTTTTGATAGGTACTCGGAGGACGCTGGTCCACCTGCCCGGGTCGACTGGTCGGCGTGTCTTGCGCCAGCGCAAGTGACGATAGAATCAGCGCCGTCGTAAGGATGGCAGCTGACACGACAAAGTAATTCTTCATTTACGCACTCCTCGGGCCCGGCGCTCATCGGGCGGTGGTTTGAGAGACTCAGTCGGCTGGCAGAACTACTGTTCGCGATATCCCAGCGCGCTGTCCTTCAGCGCTGTTCCATCCGCCATCACAATTCTATTGAGCCGCCCAACGGGACGGCCCGTCTTCGATTGATAGATGTAAACGGTAACCACGTCGCCGGGCTGAACCGAATCCTTGGTCCAGCCGATGAGACCCAGCGAAGAAGGGCTTCCGGCCTCGCCCGCCCAATGCACGACGTTACCCTTGTCGTCTTTGGCGTCAAACATGAGGAACGTATGCGGATTGCCCCACACGAATTTCGTAACTGTCGCTCCCTTTAATACCACTGCCTTGCTCGTATCGTATGCCGTGTTGCCATGATGTGCGAATAACGGAATGCTCAAAAGCAAAAAAGCCACTAGCGCAAAAGATGAGACGATCTTGGTTCGCATGCGTGACCCTCCCTAGCCGATCAGTAGCATAAATTCCGCTCCTGGCGCAATGATTTACGCTTGCGTCGCCGCGGAACGGCTCCTCTTTGCCCTTCATTCCGTAGATGCCCTGCAGATGCTCGACGTTTCGTTCGTTTCTCAGCCGGTTCGTTATTGGTCGTTGTATTCAGGGCCGCTCCGTTGTATTTTGCCCGTCGAGCGGAAGCCGATATGCGCTCACAGCGAGATCTAGAAAACACTGGAGGCGGACACGTGGCGTCTAAAACGGCAGCCTGTTTTTTCCTGGTGCTGGCGCTGGTATTAACTCTGAGCATCGCCGGCCATCCTGCTCAGAATCGTGAGGCGCGCGGCCCCGACGCCAAAGCACCGCTCAAACTTATCGGGGTCATCGCGATTCCCGGCAATCCCATCCAGAGCTCGGACATCGCCTGGGTGGATTCAGGAACGAAGCGATTCTATCTGTCGGACAGGTCGAACTTCGGCATCGACATCATCGATGCCGAGAACAATCTGTTTGTCGGCCGCGTTACCGGCTTCGCAGGGCCAGGCAATGCCACGCCCCCGCCACCAAACGGCCAGGGGCCGAACGGCGTGCTGGTGACTCCCAGTAAGAAAGTCTGGGCTGGCGACGGCAATAGCACCGTGCAGGTGGGGGACGTGGACCCGAGTTCGCCGGGCTATCTCAAGATCATCAAGTCCATCAGCACCGCAATCCCTGAGTGTGGCTCGCACTGCGACCGCGCGGACGAAATCGGCTACGACGACGCCGATCGCCTCATTTTGGTGGCGAATAATCAACCCCTGACCGCGAACTCCGCGAATCCTCCGACTCGTTCCAATCCCTACGCCACCTTTATCTCCGCGGAGAATTATCAGGTGCTCGGCCACGTCAGTTTTGAGGGCGCCACGGGCCTGGAACAGCCCCTGTGGGTGCCCGAGTTGCATCGTTTCTTCATTACTGTGCCGGGCTACCGCAACAAGGGCGGAAGCAACGGCGGAAATGGTGAAATTGCAGTCATCGACCCAAAGAGCATGAAGGTCGAAAAGACGCTGAAGCCGGGCGACTGTCACTCCAGCGGCGAGGCTCTGGGGCCGTCACACCACGTGTTGGTAACTTGCGGCGGGCCGGTCGTCCTGAATGCATCCGACGGCGCGATCGTCTCTCGCATCACTCAGATCGGCGGCGGCGATGAAGACTGGTATAACCCTGGAGACGGGCGGTTTTACTTCACGGCGGAAGATAAGAGCACTTCGGTAGACTCGCTAGGCGTGGTTGACGCGCAATCGGGCATGTGGCTGCAAAACGTTCCAGATCCTGGCGGCCGGCAAGCCGTCGCCCTCGCTGAGAACAATCATATTTTTACTCCCGTGCGAGCCACTCCGGCTACCGTCAAAGATCCCTCGACCGACAACACAACCTGCGCGCAATTTGGATTCAA
>Ga0207133_1169_pt2 | contig 9753 bp, 7 predicted proteins | sample Alteio_BWMinHeat_11_FD_153537 | JGI IMG/M metagenome (GOLD analysis project Ga0207133, IMG submission 153537) | Enriched cells from forest soil in Barre Woods Harvard Forest LTER site, Petersham, Massachusetts, United States -... | ecosystem: Environmental > Terrestrial > Soil > Temperate forest >... | reverse complement strand
TCGTATGCTGAAGAAGAATCCCGGATTCACGGCCGTCGCTGTGCTGACTCTAGCATTGGGCATCGGGGCGAACGCAGTCGTTTTTAGTGTTATGAACGCCTTCATCCTGCACCCCGTGAATCTGCCTGATGCGCGGAGCCTTTTTATGATCGAGCGCGGCACCGATAAGAATTCGAACCAGTCCTATCCCGACTACCTCGATTTGCGCGATCGCAACCGCAGCTTTGATGCTCTGGCAGCTTGTAACTTCGCGATGGCAGCGCTGGACACGGGCAAAAATCCCTCCCGCTCCTGGGTCTATGAAGTGAGCGGGAATTACTTCGACGCCTTAGGCATTCAGCCGTATCTCGGTCACTTTTTCCACGCTTCCGATGAGCATGGCTCCAACAGCGCTCCGTATATCGTGCTCAGCTTCGCTTATTGGCACACTCGTTTTCAGGATGACCGCGGTGTGGTCGGTCGTACCGTCCAGCTCAATAGGCGTCCCTTCACGATCGCCGGTGTCGCCCCGCCTGGGTTTCACGGGACTTTGATGTTTTTCAGTCCTGATTTCTTTGTGCCCATCGTTAGCCTGGAAGACAATCTCCTGACTGCGCGCGGAACCCGTTGGATTTCTTTGGTGCTGGGACATCTGAAGCCGGGAGTCACTCCGGCACAGGCGGTTGCCGACCTAAACTCCATTGGCTCCGACCTGGAAAAATCCTATCCCAAAGACGATGGCCAAATGACCTTTACTCTGGCGAGTCCAAGCCTCTTTGGCGATGCCGCCGGCCCGTATATCCGGGCTTTTCTTTCGGGTTTGATGCTGCTGGCAGGGTTAGTTCTTCTGGCCGCCTGCGCAAACCTCGGCAGCTTGTTTGCCGCTCGCGCCGCTGACCGTTCCCGTGAAGTTGCTTTGCGCCTTGCGCTGGGAGCCGGCCGCCTCCGCATTCTGCGCCAACTCTTCACCGAAGCCCTTCTGATTTCGCTGCTCGGAGGCGCTGTCGGACTGTGGGGCAGCGTAATGTTGTTGCACGGACTGAGCGTGTGGCAGCCATTTCCCCGATATCCTCTGCACATGTCTATGACCCCGGATGCCACTGTTTATGGAGTCGCGTTGCTTTTGACTCTGGCGAGTGGATTCCTCTTTGGCGCCGTTCCCGTGAGGCAGGTACTCCACACCGATCCATATCAGATCGTCAAGTCGGGATCCATCAGCAGCGTGGGGCGGCGGATGACGGTCCGAGACGCGCTGCTTGTGGCGCAAATTGCCATCTGCGCTGTACTGATCACTTCTTCGATGGTTGCCGTGCGTGGACTAATGCGCTCGATGCGCACCAATTTCGGTTTTGAACCGCGCAACGTGATCTTAGCGGATGCCGATCTGAATATGGGCGGTTACAGCGCCGACAAAGTGCCCGCAATGCAAAGACGCATGATCGACGCGATGGAGACGATTCCTGGCGTGCAGTCTGTCGGATTGATCGATCAGCTGCCTCTGCAAGACTGCTGCGACAGCTCGACTGTTTTCACCGACAAAACGACGGATCTGAGGCCCTCGAACGCTAGTGCTGAAGCCACCTTTTACAACATCTCTCCTGAATACTTCCAGGCCGCAGGCACCGCCTTGCTATCGGGAAGAACATTCACATGGCATGACGATAAAACCGCTCCGCGCGTCGCCGTCGTGAATCGGCTGTTTGCCGGCAAGATTTTTGGCTCCGCAACAAATACCATCGGCGGATATTACAAATTGCCGGATGGCGCACGCATCCAGGTCGTGGGCATTGTGGAAGACGGAAAATATGACACCCTCACCGAAGATCCGAAGCTGGCGATGTTTTTCCCCATCCTGCAATCGCCATCGAGTCAAACATATCTGGTGGTGCGTTCAGACCGCGATCCGCTGCAACTGGCGCCAGCTGTAGGAAGTACCCTGCGAAACCTGGACGCGGGGCTGCCTTTCGGCGTCCAAACGTGGAACAAAGCGCTTCAAGACCCTTTGTTTTTCTCTCGCCTGGCGACCGAGTCGCTGGGCGTGATTGGCGTGATGGGCGCGTTGCTGTCTGTAACGGGCATTTTTGGAATGGCTGCGTATTCGGTCAGCAAGCGGCTAAAGGAATTGGGAATTCGTATGGCCCTCGGCGCGCAGCGCAAGGAAGTGTTAAAGGCAGCCTTGGGACGCGCATTCAAATTGTTGGCTCTTGGCTCCGCAGCCGGATTGTTCCTCGGAATTTTGGCGAGCCGGGTCCTGGCTTTCATCGTGTATCAAGCAACTCCGCGCGATCCGCTGGTATTGGCCGGTACTGTTCTAGCGATGTTGTTGCTGGGGCTAGTGGCTACGTGGATTCCGGCGCAACGCGCGTTGTCGATCGATCCTGCGATGCTGCTGCGCGAGGAGTAAACTACCGCGGCAGCAACTGGAATCGGTTCTGCGACTCGCAAGTTAAGGGCTGCCTGGTTCCACCCGCGTTTTCAGCCAGTGTCTCCTGCAGTTAGTCATGGCCAACCGGCCATTCCACGAATCGAGGCGCTCCGCTTTCCATACTTCCGTGTTCCGGCCATTTGGACGGCTGCGGCAAACTGCGCCATCCCCAATTTGGAGGAACTTGACACTTCGCGTATGATTGAGAATTGCCTCGCGACCTAGCGACGCGGCTGTAGTCCTCTGGCCTTGCCGGAGAGCCGTGCAGACCGGACGCGACAGAATGGAGCTCCATGAAACCCGGTATTCACCCCGACTATCACACCGTAACGGTGCACTGCGCCTGCGGCCATAATTTCACCACTCGCTCGACCATCAAGGGCGACCGGCTGAATGTCGAAATCTGCTCGAACTGCCATCCCTTCTTCACCGGCAAGCAGAAGCTCATTGACACCGCCGGCCGCGTCGAGCGCTTCACTAAGAAGTACGCCGACGCCGCCGCCAAGGTCGAGGCTGGCAAAACCGCAGCCGCCAAGAAGTAAAGCCCAGGCAAACTCTTGTGGGACAGCCCGTGGCGGCAGGCTGTCCCTTTTTGCTTTCTCTCTCTTACTCTCTTTTTCTTTCTTTCCCTTACGCTGAATTCTTCCGCAAATACTCCGTCGCGGCTCTCCGAGTCTTTGCGTCGTCTTCTCTTTACCTCGCCTTTCAACTTTTAACTTTCGACTTTCAACTTTCCTAACTCCCCCGCCCGTGTACAATGAACTTCCATAGTGGCCACCCAATCCCGCATGTTCGATGGCGCGCGCTCCGGCGAACTCGTCGAATCCGCCCCGCCCCGCGTTACGATCCGCAATTACTTCGCTCACCCTTTCGATTCCGCCATCGCCGCCGCCCGCACTTGTTACGCCCCGCGCCTCATCGGCCCCGAGGAAATCACCGACAAGCAGCGTCTCAACATTGGAGCCGCCACCTTTTACAGCGGCCATCACACCGTCTACCAGCACGCTCATTTCGAATTTGGCCTCGAAAATATCAGCCGCCAATTCGTCTGGTCCTTCCTCCACGCGCATCCCTTCTACAATTCCGAGCAGCAAAGCCAGCGCTACGTCCGCCTCGACCGCCCGCAAGCTTACGTCCCGCCCACCTCGCTCTTCTTCGACGAAAATAGCAAGGAAATCTACGAAGCTGCCATCGCCCGCGCCTGGGATTCCTACCGCGAGCTCTCTTCTCTTTTGATCGCCGACGCCCGCACCATTCTGAACGACATCTGGCACATCGGCCCGATGTCCCACCCCAAACGCCTCCAGAAAATCGAGCGCGCCGCCGAAAAGCGCGCCATCGAAATCGCCCGCTACGTTTTGCCTGTCGCAGCCTTCACCACCATGGTGCACACCCTCTCCGGCATCGTGCTCCACCGCCTCTGGCGCACGTGCGCGGCCTCGGACACGCCCAGCGAAGCGCGCGCCGTCATCGGTGCCATGGTCGCGCACGTAAAGGAAATCGACGCCCAGTTTTTCGATCGCTTTGGAACCGAACCTCTCGAAGAATTGCCCGAATGGAAAAACGCGATGACGCTGCCGTCCGCCGGCGAAACCTTCGCCCGCGAATTCGACGCCAAGCTCAACGGCAAAACTTCCCGCCTCGTCGACTACTCCCCCAACGCCGTCCGCGTCATGGCCGAATCCTATCGTGCCGTCGCCGGCCTCACCGAATCTCAATGCAGCGACCTCGAAGCCATCGACCGCCTGCTAAATCCCGCGCGTAATCTGTACCGCCTCGAAACTTTGAACGTCGGCGTCCACGCCCCCATCATGCGCGCCCTTCAGCACGCCAACTACACCTTCGCCAAAAAAATCAGCCACACCGCCGATAGCCAGGACCAGCGCCACCGCATGGTGCCCGGCTCTCGCCCACTTCTCACGCTCGCCGACACCCGCGAACTCGACTACATCACTCCCATGCTCCTCGCCAACAATCCTCGCGCCAAGGAACTCTTCGACCGCGCCATGGACGACGCCTGGCGCGCAAAAAACGATCTCCTGGATCGCGGCGTCTCCCCGGAAATCGCCCTCTATCTTCTTCCCAACGCCAAGTCCATCCGCCTCTACGAGTCCGGCTCCCTCCTCCATCTCCTCCACAAATGGACCATGCGCACCTGCTTCAACGCCCAGGAAGAAATCTACAACGCCTCCATGGACGAACTCGCCCAGCTCCGCGAAGTCCACCCCGAACTCACCCGCTACATCGGCCCGCCCTGCCACATCCGCGCCGGCATCACCACCCCCATCTGCACCGAGGGCTCCCACTTCTGCGGCATCAAAGTCTGGCTCGACTTCCCGAACATCACCCGCCGCATCTGAAACGTGGCCACCCGTTTAGGCATCCTATCCTATAGTTGGAGGCCCATCATGCTTCGCAGTCCTGTCCACTCCATCGCTTCAGTCCTCGCCGCGGTCTTGCTCCTGACTTCACACTCTTTCGCCTTCGACACCCCGTTGTCTGATCAGGCCGTCCGCGAGGCCTACTTCCTCGGCCAGCGCGGTGACGAAACCATGGCCACTTTCCTCAACAAATACACAAAATTCTTGCCGCCCCCGAAAACCGGTCCGGACATCGCCTCCGTCACGGTATTCACTCCTTTCGCTCTTCTTGTCCAGCAATCCAGCCAGCACCCTACCGGCTACAGCGCCCAGCAAGCGGCGCTCGATCATCGCGATCAAGGCGAATTCGTAAGAATCATCGTTCAAATCCAGTTCACCGATTCTTATAGCGCATACATCGTGCGCCCCACCGGTTCCCGCTCTGGCTCTCCCAACGGTTTCACTCCGCGTCCCTATGACTTCTGGAAAGATTTCGACGTGAAGGTCTCCAGTGGCGACAAAGAGCTCCGGCCCTTCTCCTCTTCCGGCCGGCCAAATGTCCTCTGCTCCTATGAAGGTGGTTGCGAACTCACCGGCGCCACTCTCCAGTTCGATTTCTCCGCGGAAGACTTTGCCTCCGGCTCCGCCATCATCGACGTGAATCCCCCGGAGGGCGACCCCATCTCCATCGACTTCGACCTCGACCACCTCCGCTGACTTCTTTGCGCCCCCAAGCCGGTCCTGCACGAAACAACTTCCTTCTGCTGCTGCCGCCGCGCCCCGTTCAGCGGTATACTTTCCCTAGGGATTGTCCTAATGCGGCAAGTCTTTCGCGTTCTCGCCAGCCTCCTCATGGCCCTTTGTGTGGCTCTGCCTGCTTCTCCCTTTCAGACCCCTCTTTCCGACGAATCCATCCGCGAAGCCTATTTCCTCGGCCAGCGCCACGATGGCTCCGTCGCGCGCTTCTTCGACGACTACGCCAGGCATCTCCCGCCGCCCAAGTCCGGTCCGCACATCTCTTCCATCCTTTTTCTCACTCCCTTCGCGCAATTCACGCTGATCTCCGACGGCTATATCGGCAACTACAGCGCCCAGCAAGCCCTGCTCGACCATCGCGGCCGCGAAGAGTCCGTCAAGATCACCGTCGAAATCTACTTGACCACCACCTACGGCTCTTTCATCTCCAATCCCGCCGCCGCGGGATCCCGCTCCTCCTCCACGCTCATCCCGCGCCCCGCCGATTTCTGGAAAGACTTTCGCATCCAAGTCTATAACGGCCGCCAGCTTCTTTCCGCATCCGATTCTGAAGGCCGCCCACTGTACCGCTGCGGGCGCACCGGCCCGTGCCGTCCCCGGGGCGCCGCCGTCGATCTGAAATTCCCCGCCGCCGCCTTCACCTCCGATACCGCTACCATCGAAGTGATTCCTCCGGAGGGCGACCCCGTCTCTATCGATTTCGACCTTACCCGCCTCCGCTAACCCGCCTCCACCTGCTGGCCTTCTGCATCCCTGCCCCCAGATTCCGGCATCCTAACTAGCTAGTGTGCGGTTGAAACTGCGTAAACTTCTGTCCACAGGCTGGCGCTCGTCGCGGCTGTGGATTGGCACACTTCAGATTCAAGCTAAGTGTCTTGAAATCAACACTTGTGAAGATGCCCGCAAGACGCGGCTCTAACTATCTTTAGAATCAACACTTATGCGACGGCCCACAAGTGTTGATTCTAAACCACTTAGCGCAATGTTAAGTCCTTTAGATGCAACACTTATGAAAAACCAGGGGGGGTGGGGCCGATTATGGTTAACTAGAAATTAAAGGAAGGTTACCTGCCCTGAGCGAGCACGCTGAGTCGAAGGAAATCATGTTGGATCCAGTCAGTCGAGATACGTGCTACGAGGAAGCCGAAGGATCTCTATTTAAGACGCTCGGTGGTTTCCTTACTACCTTCTTCTCACGACCTCCAGCGCAAGGTCACCGGCCCGTCCATGGGATGCGCCATCGCCTCGCCGGTCCGCCGCGACTCAATCAGGTTAGCCTTCAGCGCGAAATACCATTTCGCTGGCCGGTCCGCATCATCGATCAGCATCAACCGCGGATTGTGTTTCAATCCTTCCGCCTGCTGGATCATTGTCTCTTGGTCCTGCCGGAGAAAAATCTTGCCGAAGATCCGGAAAATCGAAACCGGCAGAAAGAACAAATTCCAGGCCGCCACGAAATCAATGCGGCAAAGATCCCGCCGCACCGGAGTCACCGTCGCCCGGCTCGAGAACCACATCTTCCCGCTTTGATCGATCTCCGTGCGCAAATTCGGCAGCACAAAATCGATCGTCGTCGTCACCGGCTCGCCTGTGATTTTCTTCAGCAGCTGATATGGCGCGCTGTTCGTGCTCGGCGAATGCGGGCTCATCCGGAAGCCGTTCGGAATCGGCTCGAACTGCTTGGCTTTCTCGTGAATGCTCCCGCGCTTCCGCCAGAACCACGACTGGTGCACGAATGGCCCGTGCGCCGGGTCCATCAACCCGATAATCCCATGATCGATGTGCGAAGGCAGGTCGCAGGAAAGATGCGTGATCCTGTATTTGTCGCTGAAAACGGTAAGCGCCGGCGCTGCGGGAGCCGTCTCCGGCAGCTTAGTCCCCGGCGCATTCATATAAACCCAAACGTAGCCGTCCCGCTCCTGGCAGGGATAATGCCCCGCAAAAATCCGTTCTACTTTCAGCTTGTCCTGGCTCGAAAGCGAAGGAATCTCGACGCATTGCCCGCTGCAAGCATCGAACCGCCATCCGTGATAACAGCACTCCACCACTCTCCCGTCCAGTCGCCCATAGGAAAGCGGCATGCCCCGGTGCGGGCAAGAATCGCGCATCGCAAACACTTTCCCCTCGGAGGTTCGTCCCAGCACCAGCGGCACTTCCAGCAGCATCGCCGTCACCAGCTTCTGCCCGCGAACCGCCGTGCTCCGTGCCGCCGGATACCAAAAATCCCACAAAAATCCAGCATCCGCCTGAGCCGCCGCCTCCCGCGCCGCTTCAGCATGTGTCTGCAACATGGTTCGCACTGCTTCGCTCATGGTCGATTGGCCGCCGGTTCCGGTAGCGCCGCCTTCCAGGCGGCATCTTCCAGCCGCATCGTAGTATACCGCCTCACACGGGAGCAACCGCGGCTAGGTCGCAGTGCCAGGTCGAATAGATGGTTCACTTTGCGATTGCATTCTTCCAATAATGGAGTTATAATGCTCCGTACTTGGAGACTCTGGGAGGACCATGTGGCAACACTCAATCGACTCCCCGCCGGCATTGCCTGGGAAAAACCGGCGGATCTTTCCGACAAAACTGTTTTAAAACGGCTGAGTCCGTCGGCCGTGAAAGCCTTTTTGAAAATCGGCGAGCTTTGGGAATTGCGGGATGAAGATGCCAGACGAGTGCTTGGCGGCATGTCCAACGGCGCATTTTACGAGTGGAAGCGAAAAGCGCGCGCCCCGCTGGACCAGGACCGCTTGACCAGGATTTCCGTGCTGACAGGGATCTTTAAGGCCTTGAATATCCTTTACAGCAAGAAACTCGCCGACCGCTGGGTTCAGTTGCCAAATGAGAACTCCATGTTTGAAGGGGAAACTCCTCTTACCTACATGATGAAAGGTGGCCTGCCCGCCATGCTTCGCGTCAGGCAGCTTCTGGATTCCCGCCGCGGAGGGCAATAGGTGCTTCCCCGCCTTTCCGAGGTGTCTCGCAATAACACGCATCGGTTGATCCCCTCCCGCTACAGCGACAAAGACGACAGCGTTCTCACGAGACTGACCGATGATCCCGACGACCTGGACGCTTTATTCGAGCTTGAAGGAGCCACCAACGACCGCCTCCTCGGCGAGGCTGGTCTTCTTCCCGGCATATCCGTTCGGGAACTCGTTTTCGGCCTTTCTTACTCCCACATTGTCAACGCCGCCTTCACGCATACCCGGCCTCTCGGAAACCGTTTCAGCGGACCAGAACGGGGCGCTTGGTATGCGGGGTTCTCCCTTCAAACCTCGGAGATCGAGGTCGCCTACCACAAGAGCAATGAATTGCGGGAAATCAAGTGGGACCAGGAAGAGGTTTTTGTTTACGTCGATTTCCTCGCTGACTTTCACGGGAAATTTCACGACATTCGAGAGGATCGTTCCCTTGAAAATTGCCTTGATCCGGACAGCTATACCGCCTCACAACAGTTGGCCAGGGAGCTTCTCGAAGCAGGATCAGCCGGCGTTGTTTATCCCAGTGTCCGGCACAAAGCCGGTACCTGCATCGCGTGTTTCAGGCCCGCCTTGGTAAACAATGTTCGCAAGGGTCCCCCCGTCTCTATCACATTCAAAAACGCGCTCGCCCCACCCATCATTGAGCAGTCTAAATAACCAATCATGCCCACTAGCGGACGTCTAGCCTACGACGACCGATGATACGGAGTTTAGTATCGCAATCTGTCATATACTGCCCGGCAGTGCCGCTAGCGCGGGTACCTGCCTTCGCTAATGATTTCGGGAGACGAGATGCAATCGCAGACAGTCAAAGAAGCCAGATGGTGGTGCACTCAAGGTGGCACGTCTGATCTGAAAGTCGCGCGCCAAGATGCTCTCTCCTACGGTAAGCGCAGAGAGCACACTTTTCGAGTTAAAAATCCTCCCGAACATAGAGAAATGGTTTTTCTTACCCACCACATCTTGAGCATTCAACGCGAGAGGGGATTCTCGGGTGGCCTCATATGGCTTCGCATGTGGTATGTCGGGAGTCCGGAGTTTGTGAAACCGGGCTGGAGAATCATTGAAGACATGCGGCGCGCGCATGGCGATCTACGTTCTCTCGACATTGCGCCCGCACAAGTGTTCCGCGACGATGAATTCGTGGAGTTGCATGCTTTTCTGATTCAAATGATGGGTGGGGCGAGCGCGTTTTTGAATGTGATAGAGACGGGGGGACCCTTGCGAACATTGTTTACCAAGGCGGGCCAGGGAGCTTCTC
>Ga0207133_1127_pt1 | contig 9782 bp, 6 predicted proteins | sample Alteio_BWMinHeat_11_FD_153537 | JGI IMG/M metagenome (GOLD analysis project Ga0207133, IMG submission 153537) | Enriched cells from forest soil in Barre Woods Harvard Forest LTER site, Petersham, Massachusetts, United States -... | ecosystem: Environmental > Terrestrial > Soil > Temperate forest >... | reverse complement strand
GCATCCTCACCGTCGAGCTTAGTTTTGGCATCATCGAGCTGCTTCGCAATGAACTGCGTAGTTTGTTCTGCCTGCTGCTGCCGCAGCCGCAGGTTTTCCTCCATGAACATGGAGGTGACTGTGGAGCAGATTTGCTGAGCGAGATGAGGATCCTCAAAAGTCACGCTGATAGTAAACCCTGGAAGCCCCTGTGACCTGGTTTGCGCCATCGGCTGAATCGGTGTGACCGTAACGGTTCTTCGCAAGCGTTCCACTAGGTCTTCCATCGATGCCTGATTGACTTCACCTCCAAACAAACCAAACTGCTGAATCAGAGGCTCAAGTCGAGTCCGACTCAAAATTTCCTGTTGCATCGACGCAAGCCGTTGGTTTGTGTCCTCGCTCACCACCGGCTTTACATAGTCTCCCGGGACCGTGGGCTGCGCCACGAGCACTAAAGTCTGCGAAGTGAAGCGTTTCGGCAGAAAGCGCGTCACTCCATAACCCAAGCCGCCTCCGACCAGCGCCAGCCCAAGGATGATTGGCCACCTGCGCCGGAGCATTACAATGTAGTCTTCTACGGTAAACTCTCGCTGGATCACGTGACCTCTTAGGGCTTTCTGCAGTCGGTCGCCCGCGCAAGCCGAGAGACACTCCTTTGGCGACGATTAGGGGAAAGCAATGTCGTTTCCAACTGTGTGACTCTCAGCCTATTTGCTTAAGGGCTTTGTATTTCGTAGCTTTCAAGCGTAGGCCCAGCCCCCCAAAATGGACTCTGCTCAAATCGCAGCCTCTAGTTCCCAGCAATCTTCCAATAAGTGGTAACGATCTTCCCTTATTTGATTGGATTGCAGGCTCGCAATCGTTTCTGGTCGCAATTCCACGAAAGAGAAAACCGTTGCCACAATGTGGTAACTGGCGAACAGCCATAAGCGCACTGAGAAGACCCCGTCCTTGATGGTAACCTACAGTAAACGTTGCTCTTAAGATTACTTCAAACGTGGTCCCCGCCGTGCTTCTCGCATTAAGCCAAGCTCTTTTTGAGGTGGTATGTCCACGAAGGTCGAGGAGAATGCAGCACCCGTGGGAATAGTCGCTATTTGTTCTGACGTAGTTCCTTTTGTACGGGGCGTGAGCCCCGCAATGCGTGCTTTGGAACGTGTCATCGCTGACATTGCTCCGACGGACGTTCCCATACTCTTGGTTGGAGAAAGTGGTACGGGCAAGGAAGTCGTGGCGCTCGAAGTGCATCGCCGCTCCAGAAATTGCAATGAGCCTTTTGTGAAGTGTAATTGCGCAGGCTTGGTGCCTGAGTCCCTGAAAGTCCATCTAGGCAATGGCTGGAGCACTGGCCGCGAAGGAGTGGGTGGAAGTGGCACAACCTTCTTCGACGATATCGGCCGGCTCGATGCCGCTAATCAGAATGTCCTGCTGCAATTCCTGTCCGATAACGGCTCTGCACCTCACGGCTATTGTTTACGCGATCGTGTGATCTCATCGACGACCTGCAATCTCGAGGAAGAAATGAGGGCTGGGCGCTTCCGCGAGGAGCTCTATTATCGAATCAACGGCGTATGTTTGCGGTTGCCTTCCTTGCGGCAGCGGCAAGATGATGTGCCCTTGCTACTGGAGCATTTCTTAAGGAAATATGCTTCCACGTTTGAGCGGCCGCGGCCACGGATCAGCTCCAGGGCAATGGAGTTCCTGCAACATCATTCCTGGCCGGGAAATATTCGCGAATTGGAAAACTTCGTTCGAAAGTTTGTGATTTTGGGAGACGAGGAACTAGCTCTGAGCGACTTAGTTTTGGGAAGCGCCCCGAATGCAACCGAGCGGCGTCGCGCCCCCGCTGTAGCTGTAAATGATCATCCGAATAAGGCTCGCTCGCTCAAGGCGGCAGCACGCGAGGCGTCTCGTAACGTGGAACGCGAGCTGATTCTCGATTCCCTCGAGCGCACGCACTGGAACCGAAAGCGTACTGCCCGCGAGCTTCAGATCAGTTACAAGGCCCTGCTTTACAAGCTAAAACAACTGGATATAGACGGCGCGGCCGATTTGGAGCAGGAATCGGCAGAAGCGCCTCGCTAGACGCGAGGCTTGCACGATCTTCCAAAAGATGTGCTTACGACATCACAGTTCGGTACGAGGCTCGGTCCGAGGCGAGCGATGAGAAGACTCACCTTGATCGTTGGCTTGGTTGCGGCCGCATTGCTGTGTTTCCCAGGTGCATGGGCGCAGCAGACGCCGAAGGATTCTCAATCCGCCGGCCCCGTGACGCCGATCCAGCCGTTGTCTCCATTGACGGATGGGAGTGGCGGCAATCAACCCATACCAGTCAATGGAGTACTCACTCAAAGCGGTCCACAGTCAGGAGCTTTACCGCAACAACAGCCTGATACTCATGTTCTCTCGAGCGCCGAGAGTCTCGGCGTGGGTTCCCTGCGCGGGTTCCGGCGTCTCTTTGATCCTGCACTGAACCTTTCGGAATTTGACGAAACGGGGCTAGTGGCCGGACAAGCTACTCTCGTGAGCAATATGGGCGGCAGTCTAGATATGGATGAACACTGGGGCGCTTATCATCTGGCTGCCTCATACAACGGTTCGGAAGCTTACTACCAGCCCTCTTACGTGGGTACGCATTACATCCCCTCTCACCGCCTTAGCATCTCGCCGCAAGTGGTCTGGGGCCGCTGGACACTTCAGCTCCGGGACAGTGCCCAATACTCATCGGGAGCAGGCTTTGGTGGCCTATTCGCAGGGGGGCCTGCCCAGGTCACGCAGGCTACCTCACTGAACACCATCCAACCATCGTTGGCTCCGAACGTAACGATCCAAACCGGGCTGGCACATCAGCTGAACAATACCGCATTTGCCGAAGCCGATTATGCTTTCAGCCGGCGTACAAGCGTGACTTTCGTGGGTTCTTACGGATTCCTGCACTTTATGGAGCCCGGTTACATCAATGACGACTACATCCATGGGCGATTCGGCTATAACTATGCCTTGAGCGCCGCGAACAGCGTCTCCCTGAGCTACGACTACAATCGCACCACTTTCGGCGGAGCCAGCGACCGCCTGCAAACCGATCAGGTCCAGATAAGCTTCGGACGAAAAATTACCGGGCGGCTGGCCTTCCAACTGGCGGCCGGGCCGGAACTCATTCGCATTGAAAATTTCGGCTCATCGAGCAGTCGGCAGCTCTCATGGAGTGCGTTCAGTGCGCTTACTTACAACTTCCGCCACTCCGGCTACTCTCTCTCTTATTCCCACGGAGTTACTCCTGGTTCCGGCGTATTCTTCGGCAGTAAGAATGACTCCGTCACAGGCACCGCAACCCGCGAATTCACTCGATTCTGGTCTGCTTCGCTCAACGGCGGATACGCCCTTAACGAGAATCTTGTACCTACCGGTGGTTTTAAAAGCCGATTTGACAACTGGTTCGCCGGTGCCACCTTGAACCGGCAAATTGGCCAACAAGTTCATCTGAGCCTGATTTACAGTTTCCAGAGTCAGACGAGCAGCGGCGGAGTTTGCCCCGTCCTGACCTGCGGGCTTCCTGGGTCCCTGGTGTTTCGTCAGTTCGGCGCCAGCTTGCAGTGGCATCCACTGGCCAGAGCGAGATGAAGAGCGCGCCGGCGGCGAAATCGCGGTCGCTGTTGTTAGCAGCCATGGATTTCATTCTAAGAAGGATTTTGTATGTATAACAAATTCTTCGGCTTGAAAGAGAGCCCATTCAACGTTAATCCGGATCCCCGATACCTTTATTTGACGCACCATATTCAGGAAGCGCTCGCTTGCTTGATTTACGGAATCCAAACGCGTAAGGGTTTTGTCTTGCTTACCGGCGAGGTGGGAACCGGCAAAACCACTGTCCTGAACAAACTTCTGGAGTGGTGCCGCCAAGAGCGAATCTCTACCGCCTTCATGTTCAATCCCCGCCTCAGCGAAGCGGAATTCTTCGACTTCATGATGGCCGACCTTGGCATCCCCTGCGATTCGACAATGAAGAGTCGCACCCTGATGAAGCTAAATCAGTGGTTGCTCGAGCAGTATCAAGGCGGGAATCGGGTCGTCTTGATTGTCGATGAGGCTCAGAATCTGTCGCCCGAGATGCTCGAGGAAATTCGCCTGTTGACCAATCTAGAGACCGCCACCGCGAAGCTCCTCCAGATTGTTCTTGCTGGTCAACCTGAGTTGGAAGAGAAAGTGAACGACCCGCAACTTCGTCAGCTTCGTCAACGCATCACGCTTTGGGCAAAGACTGGCCCGCTGACGTTGCTGGAGACGCACGGATACATCAGAGAGCGTCTGCGCATCGCCGGCAGCACTGGAGCAGAAATTTTCGGCCCGGACGCAATCGAAGCCGTGCACCGCCATGCCCGCGGCATACCTCGAATTACGAATCTGCTTTGCGAACATTCGCTCATTAACGCCTTCGTTGGACATTGCAAAACCATATCGGCGAAAATGGTCGAGGAGGTAGCGCAAGATTTTGACCTGCAGGAAGCCGACAGTGAGCCTTCTCCAAAGACGCCGAATGGTGGCGGCCATCCCGTGCTCGTAGATCATCCTTCCCCTCAAAGTGTGAAGCCAGCTTCCCTGCCTTTGACGAAAGCAGCGGGCGAAAAGAAGAGCTAGTTAAGATCGCACGGCTCATCAATAGCTTCTAAGAGAAATTTACCAAAGCTTTCCTCCTCGAAGGTCGCCCCCCTAATTAAGCCAATCAAGGTGGATATCGGGCAATGCGATTTAGCGATCTGTGTTCGTATGGACACTGTCCTTCCTCGATAGGCCAGCCTCGGATGCTCGCTCGAACAAACCTGAGTGCCTGTACTCCGTCGATTCGCCCGACCAGTAGAGGCGAATCGTGTGTGGTCCTTAGACTTCCCGCGTTATGCTCACACGCCCAAACAATTCGCCCTCAGGTTACGTTTCGACCCATCGCCTTGCGCGCCCTATTCTCCGCGCACTAACCCTTTCTCTTGCATCCACGCTCTTGATATCAGCACTAATCCTCTCCGGCTGCGCAGGGGTTACGAGCGCCAAGGTCAATTCCGTTGCTGCCGCGGCCGATACGTCCACTTCCTCCCCGTCAGCCGTGCTAAGCGCTAGCCCGGCTGCCGTGGATTTTGGCAACGTACCGGTCGGCGCCACGACCAATCAGAGCTTGACGATCACTAATTCCGGAACTGCCGCGGCCACGATCTCTCAAGTCAGCGCTTCCGGCGCGGGATTCACTATCGGCGGAGTGACGCTTCCGATGACTTTGAATCCTGGGGCCAGCGCCACCTTTACCGCTAGTTTCACGCCTTCAGCCGCAGGCGATGTAACGGGCGGCGTTTCCTTTACGAGCCAGCAATTACGCCAGACTTTTGGGGTGGGATGGCATGGCACAGGGAAGGCTGTCGCACCGTTGATCAGCGTCCAGCCGGTAAATCAGTCCATTCTGGCCGGCCAAACCGCTACTTTCTCTCTGACCGCCAACGGCACGCCGCCACTGAGCTATCAGTGGAACAAAAATGGCGCTGCCATTAGCGGCGCAACTGCCTCGATCTACACCACGCCGGCGGAAGTCACGTCCGACAACGGTGCGCAGTTCACAGCTGTTGTGAGCGATTCGGCTGGAAGCATGGTCAGCAGTATCGCCACGCTCACGGTTACAACTTCGCCGGTGGCTCCTTTTATTACCACTCAGCCGGCCAATCAGACCACTTTCGCCGGCCTAACAGCGACCTTCTCCGTCGTCGCCAACGGCACTTCGCCGCTGAGCTATCAGTGGCGCAAAAACGGAATATCCATCTCCGGCGCGACCTCCTCCAATTACATAACCCCTGTCGAAACCACGTCGGATAACGGAGCGCTTTTCTCTGTCATAGTTAGTAATTCTGCTGGCAACGTGACCAGCAACAGCGCCACACTCACGGTCAACCCGGATCCCGTGGCGCCTACCATCACCGGCCAGCCCGCCAGCCAAACCATTACGGCGGGCCAGACAGCCACATTCTCAGTCAGTGCTTCCGGTACGGCCCCGCTCAGCTATCAATGGCAGAAAAGCGGCACCGCCATTAGCGGCGCAACTTCTGCTAGTTACACCACTCCGGCCGAAACTACTTCCGACACTGGCGCGCTCTTCAGTGTGGTCGTAAGCAATTCGGCGGGTACGGCAACCAGCAATAGCGCTGTGCTCACCGTAAGTCCAGCCCCCGTGGCACCCACCATCACCAGCCAGCCCGTCGGCCAAACCATTACTGCAGGCCAAACGGCTACATTTTCAGTCAGAGCTTCCGGTACGGCCCCGCTCAGCTATCAGTGGGCAAAGAACGGCTCCGCCATCAGCGGTGCAACTTCGGCTAGTTACACCACTCCGGCGGAAAACACTTCCGACAATGGCGCCCAATTCAGTGTAGTGGTAAGGAATTCTGCCGGCAGCGTCACCAGCAATGCAGCAACGCTCACCGTCAATGCTGCTACCCCGGGCGCACTCACTCCCAACGTCACCAGCCTCGGCTTCGGCAGTGTGATCGTAAGCAACAGCAGTGTTCTTGGAGTGAGCTTTACCAATTCCGGCAGCGTCAATCTCACCGTCTCGAGCGTCACAATTTCCGGCGCCGGCTTCTCCGCCTCCGGCATCTCTAACGGGCAAATCATTTCTCCCGGACAGGTCGTGACGCTGAACGTTACATTTGCGCCGGCGGCCACCGGCAGTGCCATCGGTAACGTCACCATCGTTAGCAATGCCTCGAATTCGCCGGTCGCCGTTAGCCTTTCGGGCAACGGCGCACTGGCTCATTCGGCATCGGTAAGCTGGACCGCCAGCACATCCACGGTGATCGGTTACAACGTCTACCGCGGAACTGTGTCGGGTGGACCTTACGTTCTGGTGAACTCTTCGCTTGTCGCAGGAACTTCGTACGTGGATTCAGCCGTTGTGTCCGGTCAGACTTATTACTATGTCGCGACGGCTGTCGCTTCTGGCAATACGGAGAGCACGTATTCAAACCAGGTCTCGGCCGCCATCCCTACTCCGTGACCCACGCGAGCCGAGAACCTTGCGATTAGGATCAGACGATCGCCTTGGGGGACTGAGCCGGTGCCAAAACAACCACCAGCTGAATAAGCAATAGCGGCAATTCGACTAACCGGGGCGAAATCGGGAACGGGCCTTCCTAATCTACGCAAAGCTTTTCCCTCTCAGTGTATCTCGCGAACTCCCCTGAGCTTATCTGTAAGAATTCACAGCTCGTTGATGAGGCGAGACTTAGAATCCACGCCCGGTATCCGATTCGCATCCCACCTTCCCCACTTTGCCGTCAAAGTTTGGTGTTCCATATGCTTCTAGTCTACGGGCAAAGTTCGCGAGCTTGCTCCTTGGGGGGAGCTGGTGGCTCTGGCTGGCACACAGAAAGTTCCGCTGACGCTTCGGCTAGACGGCTTGCCGCCGGAGGAAGTAATCTTCGGCCGCTCCGCCGTTATGCAAGAGTTCCGTCAAAAGATTCAGAAGTTCGCGGCCACCAATGTGCCACTCCTGATTCAAGGCGAAAGCGGGACGGGCAAGGGGCTTCTGGCTCGTTATATCCACTCGCGATCCAGTGTGGCGACCGGCCCGTTTGTTAATGTCAATTGCGCTGCCATCCCCGGCACGCTTCTGGAAAGCGAACTCTTCGGCTATGAAAAGGGCGCCTTTACCGGCGCCTACACGAGCAAGCCAGGGCGGGTTGAGATGGCCCATATGGGCACGCTCTTCCTGGACGGGATCGACGAGATCGATCTGACGCTTCAGGCTAAACTGCTCCAACTCCTCCAGGATGCGCAATTCTCCCGGATCGGCGGCACCGAAGACACCTGCGTGCAAATCCGCGTCATTTGCGCCACGAACCGTCCCCTGGAGCACGAGATTGCTGCCGGCAGATTCCGTGCGGACCTTTACTACCGCGTCAATGTCGCGAGGGTGGAACTGCCGACCCTTCGTGCACGCATTGAAGATGTGCCCCAGCTTGTCATGCACTTCTACGACCGGCACCGCCAGCGTCACAACAGTTCGGTGGGCCCAATCTCGCTGACTTTGCTGAGGCTTTTTGAGAAACACACCTGGCCGGGCAATATTCGTGAGCTTGAGAACCTCATGGAGCGCTACGTCATCCTGGCGTCGGAGGAAACCATCGCCGCGGACTTGGCAAATTGGCAACGCACCCCCGTCGCGACCGAACTCCCCACCTATGGCCCCATACACCTGAAGAAGGTCACACGTAAGGCCGTTCGTGAACTTGAAGGCAGGATTATCCTCGGTGCGTTGGAGGCGAATCGCTGGAATCGCAAACGGGCCGCCAGGGACCTCCGCATCAGTTATCGCGCTCTGTTGTATAAGATCCGCCAGGCGGGATTGCCCGCGAAGCGTTCTTCAGAAGCCTCCAACACGCCTGCTAATGTTTCGCTTGCCTCCGATTGAACCAACAAATTCCATCCCACGCCGGCAGTTTAGAATACAAGCATCCCGAAACTGGTATACGATGGCGCGGGCGCAATCGGTCGGGCACAAGGTTGGCAACGCTTCGGATATCAACACAGGGGTTCATCTATAGACCGCTGCTTGCGCTCTAAGTGGAAGCCGCTCGAACAATAGTTCTCCGACCGCGGACTCAAGCGCATCGTGGGTAACCCAGCCCAGCGTCTGATGTGGTAAGCCGTTTCATGGGTGGGCCCTACAATGAAATCCGTTCTGCGTGAGTTGCGTTCTCGAACGGCAGCGAGCTTGCCTTCGGGACAAGCTGGATTATCCGCACCACGGAAGCCCTTCGATATGGTGCGTTTGTACATCCAAGCTGGCGCGGACGCGCAATTCACAGCCTATTGAATAATGCGCTGAATCGCTACGCACGCGAATGTGGAATGATCCGAACTCTTGGTGGAGTCAGCATCCTCAATAACCAATCCAGGAGTCTCGCCAGGCATTTTCGAAAGCGTCGGGCCATGAGGGTGGTCATCTTCCACATTCGCGGCGTGAAATGGATCTATCGGAAGGCCATAGAAGCTCCATTGGAATCGCGGTTTGCAATCGCGCGAGGCTTTCCGAGTCGAAGCGCGCGGCCCCAAGTTATCAGCACTCGTCTTTGGAAATTGTAAGTCTGTCGCAGGCTTATTTGCCCCGAACATCGCGCGCAAGCCGGACGGCTAAGTGCGCCTCAAGACCCTAACTTCCGGCAGGCTCAAGGTCATTTGCGCGAGGTGGGCATGATGTCACGTAATGAGGAATCGCGGTTCTCGTAATATTTTGCGTAATAGGAGCGATAGTCCCCTTTGCGCACGCCCGCCAGCCAGTCGTGGTGGTTGCGATACCAGTCGATCGTCTGGCGCAAACCCGCCTCAAGCGAAATCGCCGGCCTCCAGCCCAGTTCTTCCTGCATTTTCTGGCAGCGCAGAGCATAGCGCCGATCGTGGCCAGGGCGGTCCTTCACGTAGTTCAGCAGCGATTCCGGCCTGTCCATCAAACGCAGCAGACGCCGGGCGATGGTCACATTCTCTTCAATATCGGAGCCTCCGATGTTGTACGCCTCTCCGACGCGCCCCTTCTCGAGAACATACAAAATTCCCCTGCAGTTGTCTTCCACGTGCAGCCAATCGCGTTGTTGCTTGCCGTCGCCGTAAAGGGGCAGCGGTTTGTGCTCCAGCGCATTGGTTATCATGAGCGGAAGGAATTTCTCCGGAAACTGGTAGGGGCCGTAGTTGTTGGACGAGCGGGTGATGACTGCCGGCAACCCGTAGGTCCGCACGTAAGAAAGCACCAGCAGGTCCGCGCCGGCTTTGGA
>Ga0207133_1180_pt1 | contig 9809 bp, 11 predicted proteins | sample Alteio_BWMinHeat_11_FD_153537 | JGI IMG/M metagenome (GOLD analysis project Ga0207133, IMG submission 153537) | Enriched cells from forest soil in Barre Woods Harvard Forest LTER site, Petersham, Massachusetts, United States -... | ecosystem: Environmental > Terrestrial > Soil > Temperate forest >... | reverse complement strand
ATTGTAATCCCGCTGTTGTTGGCGGGCTGTAAACCGGCGGCAGCGCAATCGACCCCGCCGATGGAGGTTTTCTTTTCCCCGAAAGGCGGATGCACGGAGGCAATCGTTAAAGAGATTGGCGGGGCTACCAAGTCTGTTTACGTGCAAGCCTACGGGTTCACGAACGCGGCAATCGCTAAGGCGGTTGTCGAGGCGAGAAAGCGGGGGCTTGCAGTGGAGGTGATTTTAGATAAATCGAATACACACGCGAATTACTCAGAGGCGGATTTCTTTTTGCATGAAGGCGTGGCGACCCTGATTGACGCAGCGCACGCGATAGCGCACAACAAGGTAATGATAATCGACGGGGCGACCGTGATAACGGGCTCGTTCAACTTCACGAAGGCGGCAGAAGAGCGCAACGCGGAGAATCTTTTGATTGTCCACGATGCAGAGCTAGCCAAAAAGTATTTGAAGAATTACGAAGCGCACAAGAGGCATTCGACAGAATACAAGGGGAAAACATGATTAAGAAGCTGAAAGAGTGGTGGGAATGGTCTGACGTGGCAATTGATAACCGGCGCGCTTTTGTCGGTGCCATTGTCGCTGTAGCTGGAACATTATTCTGCAATATTGATAAGCTCGGATGGGCGCATACATATATTACGAATCATGTTGGATACTTTAAGAACGCCGAACATCTATTAGGCGAAATAACCGGCGAAGCCGAACAGAGCAAAAGCGTTGTTTCATCAAATGAAAAGGGGTTCGCAATGCTCGAAAAAGTTATCAAATCGAATCGCGGCGATTTATCCAAGGAACCATTTTTGAGATTTCATCGGCTGCTCGGGGGAATGACTGAGCACGCCGAATTAGCTGGTGGTGAGAAAAAGGACTTTGGTACTAGTCTGATTACCGTCGAGTTGGATAAGCCGCCAGCTATTGGGTTCATTAGCGAAGGTGTGTTTGTGGCTGTAGAAAACCCGATATTAAACTTTAGTTTTGAGGAAAGGAATCGCGTAACAGCGGATTGGCGAAAAAACCCAGAAAGAGTTGGAACTGGTAAATTTGTTTGTACTAGCGATACATTGCCTAATTGGTACTCACAATATCGACAAGAATTGTTTTTAAAATGGGGACTCTGGGTCGTATTAGTAGGGTTCGTTTTAACGATAACGAGTCGTTTTAGTAGAGAGTATTGGGAGCCAATTATCATTCCAAAAGTGAAACTGTTATGGAGCATTCCGCATAGACTTTTTCGAGCCTGCTTTCTGAAATTAGCGCGCCCGAGGAAAAGCCCTAATCTTCCAAATTCGCCCGCAGTTTGATTTGCTCAATGGAATCCCCGGCGAACTGCAACAAACCAATCTGTATAATCTGACAATCAAAGCTGTAGCTTAGAACGGGTGCGCCATCCTCGCGGATTGAAAAGAGAATAAAGCCGCCGTTGGAGCACTCATTAACGCGCTCTAGGATTTGTTCCGGCATCTGAAATGGATTCCTCTTGCTCACAAGGTTTGCCGGACTGTCAAACTTTCACCTTTAGAGCCATGTTAAAGTTAAATCGCTTCAAAATCTCGCCCGCTACCAACACATTTACTAGCTCGTAATCCTTTGGTTCAATCAAATATCCATCATGGATAGGCACTGCGAACACTCCCCGGCGCATCAAGTCAGCGGCAACCGTGTAAATACATATTTCTGCTTCCAAGTCTTGCAGGTAGCACGACAGGGAGCCGTTAAACGAGTGAATCGCGCGGGCGATATTAGGAAAATCCTTAATGAAATTCGATGCGAACGCGCTATCCGCGTTGAGAGCCGCAAAATCAGCAAACGACTTGCCCGAATAATCACGGAAAGCGAACGGCAAAAAGTCATTCTTCGCGCGTTGCCTGTTCCCATCGCCAAGAGCTAAATAAATATCGTTCGCTAAAATATCCTTGTAGCGTTCTACCTCGTCGCGCGGAATGTCGGCGCACAGGGAGAGCAAAAGAACGGGCTGGCATGAAGGTATATCGACCTCCACTAAATCTTTTCCTTTAAGGGTGACAGCGGCCCGCAACTCGCGCGGGCATTGTGTGAGAACGTGGTAAACGCGGCGTTGCTTGCTTCCTCCCCGCACGTTCAACTTGCCTTTGCGCATGTTGTCGGCGGCGCGGTCTATCAACAGGCGGGTATCGGCGGGCAACTCAGAGTTTAGCAAATTAGTTAGCTTGCTTTCATCTAGCCGCAATTTCCGTAGATTCCGAAGAATGAAGCCCTGTATATCATTCTTGATTTCTGATTTGTCGGCGGGCGGGGTTTTCGCTTTAAAGGATATTATTTTGAAGTCGCCATAGGCATAGTGCGGAGTCAGTGCATACGACATAGTAAAATTCTTCGATTTATCGTCGCCAAAGCGATACGAGCGGTTTTGATGGATGATGCGGAGTTCACAAAGCACTCCGATTGCCTGTTTATACAAGTCAAAGCGTTTGCCCTTCACTTGCGGCGATTTACCAAGCCGCCGATTGAGTAGGGAAGCCGACATATTAACATGATTGCAGCGTTTCACGCCGTTGCAATACTGGTAGAGGATGTAGGAAATAATAAAATACAATCCTTCGATACACTTTGGTTGCATCCAAAAATGAAGGTTGCGGGCGGCAAGCAAAGCGGGCAAATCAAGATTCGAAGGGCAATAATAATGGTTTAAGTTGAGTAAAACAGATAAATCATGCGGAGGTGTCGAAACATATACTGGATAGGTATCGAAGCGGTTAGATATATGTAAGGTATTATACCGCTCTTCTGTTATTATACTAGATATACCATTAACTGTATTAGTTCCATCACTTGTATTTAATATATTCATATAGGTTATTACACAGCCGCGCGCCGAAACCCTATTTCACCGCCCCGCCGTTATCCTACTTTAATAGATATTTCGTATTCCTAAAAACTCAAGGCCCCCGCTTTCAATATCTATTTACAACCCGCGCGGAAGCCGAAAAGGGATTAAAAATTTAATTCAAAAGGGCCGGAGCCGCACAAATCAGCGTTTTACGCGCCCGAACGCGCTGGCGAGCCGCTAATGCGCGAAAATCGCTATTCCAGCGAGCCGGTAAATGGATGCTTTTCCGCCAAAGACGGGCATTAAGCAGTTTTTGCTCATCGGGCTGAAAAAAATCGGTCGCCTCGTTCTCAGGGAACCCACAGCGGGCAAAAATCAGGAAACGCGCCGCACGCAATAAAGACAAGCCGTAAACATCTCAAAGAGATTAATCATTAAATGTGTTTAGTGTAAATACTTAATATGAACACAAAAGGTGATTTTTGGAACGATAGAAACAGGGAACTACCAAACGAAGAAAAAATCTCTCAATGGGTAGCAACTAACCTCGGCGGCGAAGTAACAAGCCGACCAACGGGATACTTTAAGGAATATGACTTTGGAGTGACAGTAAACGGCAGAGAAATAACGTATGAATTAAAAACTGATTATTATTCTTGCGATTCGTGGGATGCACTCGGCGGCGGATATATTTTCCTAGAAACCGGATGCAATAAGAAAGACTCTGCGATACTGACAACGGAAGCAGATAATTGGTTATATTACTTGCCTAATCGACATCAAATAATAGGGTTCAAACCGGAAAAAATGCTGGCATACGTATCCGGTCACTATTGCAGGCAACAATACAACGTAGGCAAGAAAAACGCAGACGGGAAATTCATCGGGAATGCAAACGGGCTTTTGATTCCACAGGAAGTCAGCGGAATGTCGTGGCTAAAGATTAAAAACTACTACGGGTAGAGGCAATCGAATAGTGTGTGTTTTAGCCCATTATTTGACGAGAATGGGTTTTAGAGCTATTTAAGAGGTAGTTATTGAATTACCGAACTTATTGAGAACTTTAATCATTTTACAACAGCGAGACATTTCGACGCAGTATAGGGGCGGTGTGTGTTCTATCTCTCTCGGTTTCGATTCGATGCCAGCAATTGAAGAGACAATTCCTATTATTAACCTCACGAATAAAGGAACAAACTACAATTCTGAGTTGATGAAACCTACCCTTGCCGACTTAGTCCATAAATTAATCGTTAATAAGTAATGCTAAATGATAGGGTTTGAGCTGAGGCTGTAAAGAAGCAGGCTGGATAATAGCCCGCATTGGAAGAAAACTCAATATTCTTAGCATTGTCGTCGAAATAGAACTCTACCAGAAACGAAGACAGAACAAAGCCCAACAATCTTTATGTTGAATACAATTCTTTAGATATTAATACTTGAAAAAAGGTATGTGTGGTGTTATTAGTCTCAATGCAAGACGACAATGGAAAAACAGTGTTCGCCTATCTTCGGGTTTCCAGCAAGGGACAGGTGAACGGACACGGATTCGAGCGACAGCAAGAAACAATTTCCCGGTTTGCGGCAGAAAACAAATTTTCGATTGCGGAGATTTTTCGAGATGCCTTCACCGGAACCGAAGCAGACCGGCCAGCGTTCACCCTGATGATTGCAACAATGCTTTCAAATGGTGTCCGCACGATTCTTGTCGAGAGTCTTGACCGGCTCGCGCGAGACGTAATGGTTCAATCCCTGTTGCTCGCAAAACTTGCCCAACACGAAATCGTCTTGATTAACTGCATCACGGGCGAGAATGTCACGGCGGCCCTTAACGATGACCCGATGCGCAAAGCTCTCATTCAAATCCAATCTGTCTTTTCCGAACTCGAAAAATCCCGCTTAGTCTGCAAACTGCGTAAGGCACGCGAAGCAAAAAAAGAGAAAACCGGACGGTGCGAGGGACGGAAGGCTTACGGTGAAAGAAACGGGGAACAGGCGGTGATTGAGTTGATGCGCTCACTGAGAAACGGAAGCGACGGAAAGTCGATGAGTTTTTCAAGAATCGCTGAGACGCTACAGGCACAAAACGTGCCGACTCGCACGGGCGCACGCTGGTACACGACGACGGTAAAAAACATTTTAGAGCGGGGGATATAGGACAAGGTGAGGGGATACCGGCAGGTGGTATTTCTAAACCCAGAAAAAAGAACAAAAACGAAATATCGGTGGTGGTGGTTCTCTTATATCTATCAAAATTGATTACTGTGAATTGTTAAACTCAAACGATTCCAGCAAAGCCGGCGGCAGGTAGCGGCGGCATAACAAAATAAAAATCAATGCGGAACCATAGGGCGAAGCGAAAGCGGAAACAATACGTTTTGACATATTTACCCGCATGAATATCATTCAAAATCGTGAAGATTCCGAAAATAAACATGTGTCTGCTTTTTTCCTTTATTGGAGGTGTCCTATCAAAGGTTACCGCAGGCGTGACGGGCGGACTTGTCGCTGCAATTGTCTTGGTTTACGAACACGCAGCCAACAAACAGATTTCCCTTAATGTTCTTTGGGTATGGTTGGGCAGTTACTTTGTCATCGGTTCGTTTATGTCGTGGAAGGAAACCCGCCAGCGTTTAATTGACTCACGGAATAAGCGTAAGGTGCTCGTAAGGCAGATAGGGCGGTTAGAAAATGAAATTGCTAAGCACCCAGAAATCAAGCCGATAATTATGGAGCTATTCGGATATATTCAACGTGGAGAATGGTTGGAAAGTCGTATCAAGGGGTCAATCATATTTGCAGATAACGATTGGCGTAATATTAAGAAGTGGCACGCTGAAACAATAGACTATTTGCAGGGTAATGTTGGGCCTATTGCAGCGGATATGTTTACGAAGGAAGACGATGTATATGCTTGGACAAATCGCGAAGGAAAAGTAACTAATAATGCAAAATCTGTTCTTAAAACAAAGATTAAAGCACTCAGGGATATTGCAAATAATCCTTTTGAATTCGTAACACGTTGGGATTAGGAAGTTCCAGTGTGATAATGCCGAGACTAAAACGAATCGTAGTTACACGCGCAACTGAAAAAGTTTACGTTTTACCGCTTCCAAAAATAATTTATGTAGATGATGATGGAACACTATTGTTAATCAGTGGTTTCAATTTGCAACTGATTTGCTATCTCCGCAAAAGCAAGAGGAAAGCTTTAACATTATACTTTGGAGTATGTCGGGCGAGGCTCACGCGCGACAGGTTGCATATCACTACGGGCTAAACGATTTGTTTACGAATATTCTCCCGAAGCCGGGATACGTGATTGATGATAACGGCTGGAAATGGATTCGATACACAACTGTTATTCGCATTTTGGATACAGATAGCCGAACAACTCAGAATTAAGAGATTATTTTGTGTTTGACCGGCACACGCGATTGTTGTAAATGCCGGTAAATCCAAATGAATATTATAGCCGATACACTATTCTGGCAAAACTTTTGGCCGAATTTCTGGGCGAATCTAATTGTTGGTGTGCTCATAACCTCAGTAATCAGTTTTATTATTAAAAGTAGCCGAAAGGCGAATGCAGAGGTAACGGCAACTGTAAGAAAGAACCAAAATGGACAAATTATGGTTCAATTCGGAATCTTGAATTCCGGTAATATTTCATTTAACCCGCATGATGTGTGTTATCACATATTTGTAAAAGAGGACAGACTAGAGCCTGTATTTGTTCGGAAGCTCATTAAGGAGAGGCGCATGAATATTCATGGAAATATCTATGTGGAGTTCAATGAATATGTAAAGGCACCAATTTTTCCAAAGAAGCGTACCAATGCTGTCTCGTTTCCGATTGTCTCATTCATTGTAGAGCCCCTTGATTATCTTTACTATCTTTCGACTATACACGGTGTTTTCCCTCGCAGTCTAACCATTGAAGATACAGGGGATTTTATTGATGGAATCGGTACCATTAAACACATTCGAGTTGTGCAGGATATTGACTCTGCCGAATTCAAGACAGTTGACCCCGGCAAGTAATCTTTTTGAGAATAAAGTCTTGTCCAAGGCTCACAAAGAATACGGCAGATTTGAAATAATCGTGTCACTTTTGGCGCATTAGGGGGCCGCTACACAGCGGGGAATCGACGGGGGAGCCATATGCCATAGCTGACAAAATCAGGCGCGTTTATACGCCATTTTAGAGCGTTCTGGCGCATTCTAAGGCCGCCGGAGCGTCGCATTGTGACAATTTGCCTTGTAGCCGATAAACTGGTTTTAAAAAATCGTTGTCACGCCTCCATATGGTGTGTAGAAAGCACAATGGAAAAAGATGCAATCGCTATCAAAGACGAGTTGGAATCGTATGAAGGCTATATAGCCTATTTTGATATTCTGGGGTACCAAAGTTTTCTCGACGCGCACAACACGCCAGAGCAAGCTACAAAAGACGTTTTAAGGGCGATATTAAATGTTGAAAAGGATGTGCCTCAACAACTCGCGGAATTTCTCGACCGGCCTGTCCCGAACGAGGTTAAGAAAATGCAGTGGCATATATTTTCTGACACAATTATGATAACCGCTCCGTTTGAAGACGAATCAAGTGAGGAAGATAGATTTAGGAATCTTATTGTTCTTCTCGCTGTTTCCAGTCAGCTCATGCGATATATGTTTGACTTCGGTTTGCCTTTGAGAGGCGCAATAACTCAGGGTAGCTATGTGTTGGCGAAAACGTGTTTCGCGGGGTTGCCCATAATTAACGCCTACAGAATATGTTCGACCCTCGACGCTTCGGTATGTGTTGTTGAAGAGGGAATTATTCATCAGGTTCAAGACAGCAAAATCGACGAAACCAATAGTCTTGTAGAGGAAAACCACATCACGCGTTATTTGGTTCCTCTAAATAATGGAAAAGAGAAACTTTATAGTGTTCTCATTCCGTCCATTAGACAACATAGTAGTCGTCCAACATGGGGTAACATTGATGTTAAGCAATTAGTGGCGGAGTCATTTATGAAACACGGAAAACTAATTGGAACGGCGGCAATATCGAAACTCACGAATACAGAATTATTTTTAAGGTTCGTTAAAATGAAGTTGGGCAAAAGCTTTCAATAATGAAAGTGGACAGCGTGACCGCCGTTAATGCCGAAGTCATAATATCAGCACTCATTAAAATACTATTGCGGGGTTTACGGTTGCTCCTATAGAACGATTCTCAGATAGGGGTCTTTATTGCCCTAAACGCTGTGCTCGCAGTTCTGGCTTTCGTGGTTGAAAAAATGTTGAGGTAACGGGTTTATTGCTTCACTCTGCTCTATGAGGTAACGCGATTCGGCCAGCGTGAACTCCATCGTGACAAACATTGCAAAGCACAAGTAGATTCTCCTCGATGTTGTCGCCTCTGTGAAGGTGTTGCATGATATGATGCAATTCGAGGAATCTTGGGTTTTCCCGAGTCCATTGCTCATGAGTCCAACCGCAGCTTTGACAGGTGCTCTTGTCGCGCTCAAAAACGGCCTCCTGGGTTTCTTTGGGAATGTGACGGTCGTGAGGCTCTGCAATCCGGTCGCGACTCTCCAAAACGTATTCGCCGTTTTTTAAGTCTGGTCGCCCTGTAAATATAGTGGCTATCGCGTAGCCCTCCTCAGTTCGCAACTCTCTTGTTCTGCGACCGAATTCCTTAGCCGAATTTGCCACATAAGATAATTCTTCCGAGGTAATGATTTGACCGACGTTTTCTTGGAAATATTGAAGAATCTTTTCCTTTGCGCCAATTCCTTTTATACGCCGGATTCGGTTAGCGATATGCCAGCGGCGCGAAGCGGTATGGTCGGGCTCCGGGCGAATCAAGACATATTGGTTGGGGCGCAATTCCAACCCTCCATCGGGGTCGTTGCTGCTTCCACTTAAAATGCGATAACCGTCTTGCACTCGAAGTTCGCGAATTCGTCGTCCGTAATCCGAAATACCTGAAACCACTTCAAGTTCGGGAGCCGACAAAGTGACACCGACATATTGAATAAAGTAAAGGCGGATTCTTTCGCGTGCCCCGCTACCGTCACACCCGCTTTCGCGCACAACTTGAATGTAAAGTTTTCGAGTCGCTTGTAGAACATCAACAAGCCTTAGAACTTTTTGGCGAAGCGATAGACCTTCGTACCGTTCGCCGAACGCGCCAAGATGTTCCTCAATTAAGCCGATTAGTTCGGGCGTATTCATTCAAGCCGCGCAGAGTTCAAGACGTGGTGGCTCTGGGCGGCACGGCTCTAAGCGATGCTCGTTCTCCATGTGCGTTCGAATGTGTCTTGCCAATGCAGCCGCAAAAATCGGAGGCACGGCATTGCCGATTTGAATTGCTATCCGAATTTTAGAACCGTGCCATTTGAAGGAATCAGGGAATGTTTGTAGTCGAGCGGCTTCCCAATGCGTGATTGGGCGGTGTTGCGATGGGTGCAAGTAACGACCCTTTTCCGGTTTGTAGAATTCACACCGGATAGTGCACCGTGCGGGTTCATCCCATAAAAGTCTTCCGAAAAGGTCAGTGCCTCCTTCGGTCTTTCTTATCCAACAACCCGGCGTTAAATGGGGCGCGGCTGCTTGTAAGTCGAACCTGTTTCCTCCCTTCGGAATCAATTTGTAACGGGCGAGTGACTTCGGGGTTGGATTACGCGCAATGTGTAAATCCTCGCCGCGCGCTGGGCTGCGTTCCAGTTCCCGCTTTGTTGGCCGAAGTGGAATTCCGTTGAAGGCTTGGCGGACGGTCATTTTAACGCCGGTCGGTTTCGGAAGGCAGATACGGCCCAATTTCGACCCCATGATTATCGCTCGGCGTCGGTTTTGCGGAACGCCAAAATCGCTGGCTTTCAAAATACCGACACTTTCATCGGACACAAAAAAACCGAGTTGTTTCGCACGTCGAATGATTGCCTTTCCTTCGGGTGACGCGAGCAAGTTGGGCACATTTTCGACAACGAAAACTTTGCATTCCGAG
>Ga0207133_1179_pt1 | contig 9907 bp, 10 predicted proteins | sample Alteio_BWMinHeat_11_FD_153537 | JGI IMG/M metagenome (GOLD analysis project Ga0207133, IMG submission 153537) | Enriched cells from forest soil in Barre Woods Harvard Forest LTER site, Petersham, Massachusetts, United States -... | ecosystem: Environmental > Terrestrial > Soil > Temperate forest >... | reverse complement strand
CCGCCAGTTCCGAACTAGCCTATGCGACGGGCCGTGCCCGCCAAAAATATCGCAAAAATAATTAACGTCAAAACGCTTCGTTGAACCATCAGGCCGCTCAAGAAAAAAAGCAGTAAAAGCAGCATCACGACCAACAATACGAGCCACAGGGTGGTCTTGATATAACAAGTCATAAAGTCCGTCTATTAATGTTTGCTGTGGGCGCGAAGGTAACGCCGCTTCGATGGCGGCTCCTATTACCTCAAAGCAATATCGCTTAGCTTGAGCACCATACCAAGTATCTTTTAATTCTCCGCCTCTATTGTCTAATACTTCAAAAGCCATAGGAATAAGTCGAAGCACATTTAAAAAAATATTTGTTATCAGTAATGACTGATGGCTGGGTGCTTTTTATATAATTTCTTACTATCTCATGGGCACCTGGTTTATTCGCTTTGATTAAATTAAATGCTTGGTTCAGAATGGCTAACTCTGCAGATCTTCTTTTTTCTTCAGTTGTTTTATCTTCAAAAGATGTCGCAAAGGATGCTTGCTTTAATGCTTGCGGTATCGTATCGGGTAGTAATTCTGCACGTAGCTCCCTTAGCGTCTCCGCGCAACCTTTATCTTCAAAATCGCGGTCTGTCTTAATAGTGCGATCCAGAACTATTATTGCTAGCTGCTCAAGGGTGCCAGAAAGTCTCAGGCTCTGTCCGTCAATTTGAATTGTTATGTTAACGGTGGGTAGAAGAACATTTCGATTTTTCTCAACTTCGGCCGCAAGCGCATCAAGCGGACCCGCTGTCAAAACATGATCGCGAGCAATAGCAACAGTTTGCCTGTATATGTGAGCTGCACTGTCTCTACCAAAAATAGTCAGTCTCTTGCCATTAACATAAGGAGACGAAGTGACACAGATATCATCATTGAGATATCTCCTCATAAGATCAAAAGGTTGCCCAATCCCAGCGTGAATGACGACGGGCATTGCTTCTTCTAAAGGTGGTTCATCCTTATCTTCTACTCCGCGCGTTCTACCAGCTGCCATTGCTATAACCTCGTAACGTATAGTATTTGATCGTTTCAATATAATAAAAACAAAATATTAACTTAATGAGCATAAAGAATCCAGAATAGTCCAAAGCTCATAATCTGGGTTGATAATGCACTAGTACAGTGTCAGCCTAATTCTGTCGGAGTAATCCGAGCCGCGACCGTTAGGGAGCGTTAGTGACGCTTGCTAACGCGCGCGGCTCGGAAAGGTCAAATTTAGGGTGACAACGTACTAGTACTTCTCCACTTTGTTCAGTAAAATACCAATCCTTTTTATCCTATTTGTCTAGGCGTGTGATGATCGATCTTAAACAAGTTTTTGATGTCATTATTGTGGGCGGTGGCCACGCAGGGACGGAGGCGGCGTTGGCTTCTGCGCGGTTGGGCGCGAAAACATTATTGCTCACGCATAATATTGAAACCTTGGGACAAATGTCTTGTAACCCCGCAATTGGCGGTATTGGAAAAGGTCATCTGGTCAAAGAAATTGATGCCTTGGGTGGCGTCATGGCGCGGGCGATTGATCAGGCGGGGATTCAATTTCGTATTTTAAATAGCAGCAAAGGGCCTGCAGTGCGTGCAACGCGTGCGCAAGCGGATCGGGTACTATACAGACAAGCGATTCGTTATTATCTTGAAACGCAGCCCAATTTACTTATTTTTCAGCAAGCAGTCGATGATATTTTGATTGAACAAGATCGCGTGACGGGTGTTGTGACGCAAATGGGTTTGACATTTCGATCGAAAACCGTGGTGTTGACAGCAGGGACTTTTTTGGCGGGCAAAATTCATATTGGCTTAAATCATTATGAAGGCGGACGAGCAGGCGATCCACCTGCAAAAAGTTTAGCGCATCGATTACGTGAATTGCCTCTTCGAGTGGGGCGCCTAAAAACGGGGACGCCGCCACGCATTGATAGTCGCAGTGTTGATTTCAGTGTCATGGAAAGGCAAGAGGGCGACACACCAACACCTGTTTTTTCTTTTTTAGGGAAAGTAGAAGACCATCCTCGACAAATTCCCTGCTATATCACGCACACCAATCAACAAACGCACGATATTATTCGCAGCGGGTTAGGGGAATCTCCGATGTATGCGGGCATTATTGAAGGCATAGGCCCTCGCTATTGTCCTTCGATTGAAGATAAAATCGTGCGGTTTGCAGATAAAAATTCCCATCAAATTTTTGTGGAGCCTGAGGGCTTAACGACATTTGAAATTTATCCCAATGGGATTTCGACAAGCTTACCCTTTACTATTCAAATTGAATTTGTTCGCAGCATGCGCGGTTTTGAAAAAGCGCATATCACTCGCCCAGGGTATGCGATTGAATATGATTCTTTTGATCCTCGCGATCTCAAACCTTCACTTGAGACGCAGTGTATTGCCGGCTTATTTTTCGCCGGCCAAATCAATGGCACAACCGGATACGAAGAAGCCGCCGCGCAAGGATTAATCGCAGGCTTGAATGCCGCATTGCAATCACAAGAAAAACCAGCTTGGTATCCCCGTCGTGATCAAGCCTATATTGGCGTATTGATTGATGATTTAATTACCCACGGGACACAAGAACCGTATCGTATGTTTACAAGCCGGGCGGAATATCGATTATTATTGCGAGAAGATAATGCGGATTTACGTTTAACGCCGATTGGATTTGATTTGAAATTAGTGAATGCAGAGCATTTTTCGATTTTTGAAAAAAAGAGTGCATTACTCACTCAGGAAGCCGCGCGTATGCAATCTACACTCGTTCATCCAGGAACGGAGGCCGGCAAGGCGATCAGCCAATTACTGCCGCAGCCGCTGACGCGAGAATATCATTTGGTTGATTTATTACGTCGCCCAGAGCTTTCTTATCACGATTTAATGGCAATCGATGGCATTGGCCCGGGTGTTGTAGATAATAAAGTAGCAGAACAAGTTGAAATTCAAATCAAATATGCCGGTTATATTGAACGCCAACAAGATGAAATTGCGCGGCAATTGCGTCATGAAGAGGCAAAAATTCCGACCCATTTTGATTATATGAAAGTCGTGGGATTATCCAATGAAGTTCGTCAGAAATTATCTAATGTGCGTCCTGCAACGGTTGGAATGGCATCACGCGTTCCGGGGGTGACACCGGCGGCGATTTCGTTGTTATTAGTGCATTTGAAGAAGGGATGTCAACATAGCGTGAGGGCGCTTTGAACACCGATTTTCTGAAATCCACATTACAAAAAAACCATTTTTCTTTTCCCAAAGAGATTGAACAGCAGTTTATTGCCTATCTTGCACTTCTAGAAAAATGGAATCGTGTTTATAATTTAACGGCGATTCGTGATCCGAATGAGAGCGTGATCCTGCATCTTGTAGATAGCCTTGTGATGAATCCCTATTTACATGGCGAGCGTATTATTGATGTGGGTACAGGCGCGGGTCTTCCGGGGATTCCATTGGCGTTGATTAATCCTGAAAAACATTTTGTGCTCCTAGATAGTAACAGCAAGAAAATTCGTTTTTTAACGCAAGTTTTGCACGAATTAAAAATTCCCAATATTGAAATTATTCATTCACGCGCAGAAGATTTTCATCCTGAGAAAGGCTTTGATAGCATCGTCTCTCGCGCTTTTGCGGCAATTAATGTAATGTTAGCAGCCACGCATCATTTAATTAATGCGGATGGTCAATTTCTTGCAATGAAAGGGCGTTTCCCGGAGCAAGAGCTGCTTGACATCCCAGTCGGTTATGAAGTGATAGGCGTGCACAAGTTAGTGATTCATGGATTGGCAGCAGAGCGGCATTGTGTGTGTATCAAGGAGCAGACATGGGCAAAATAATTGCGATCGTCAATCAAAAAGGGGGCGTTGGAAAAACGACCACCAGCATTAATCTTGCCGCAGCATTTGCGGCCATGAAACGTCGCGTGATGTTGATTGATTTAGATCCGCAAGGCAATGCTACTGTCGGCAGTGGAATCGATAAAAGTCATTTCACAGCAACGACCAGTGATGTTCTTTTACAAGAAGCGGAACTAGAAAAAATAATTTGTAAAACCCAAGGCGGTTATGATTTATTACCCGCCGATCATGATTTGATTGTGGCTGAAGTTCAACTGATGCAAGCCACCCAACGAGAATTTCGGTTGAAACAAATTTTGCAACCCATTCTCGACGATTACGATTATATTTTAATCGATTGTCCTCCTTCATTGAATATTCTTACTCTGAATGCCTTAGTTGCAGCGCACTCTGTTTTAATTCCTGTGCAGTGTGAGTATTTTGCCTTAGAAGGCCTAAAAGGATTATTGAGCACGGTCGAACAAATTCAAACAACGATTAACCCCGAACTGCATATCGAAGGACTCCTGCGCACCATGTACGATGGCCGTAATCGATTGGCATTGGATGTCTCCGCGCAATTGCTCCAACATTTTCCTAATCGGGTTTACCGCACCGTTATTCCACGAAATGTTCGGTTAGCCGAAGCACCGAGTCACGGGTTGCCGGTTCTTCAATATGATGAAAAATCACAAGGGGCAGTTGCCTATTTAACATTAGCTGGCGAAATGTTACGTCGCGTGGACGAAGCCGGCCTATCTGAGCCGCGCGCGTCAGCAAGCGTCACCGCACTCCCTGACGGTCGCGGCTCGGATTAATATGCTCTTTTGGTTTTAATAATGGCCTCGCATTTGATTTGGCATTTTTGCCACGCGTCCCTTCCCCCCTTGTGGGGGAAGGATAGGTAGGGGGGTGCTTTTAATGCATATAAATCGAGCTAGTAACCTAAATTAAGAAATAACACATTGGATTACTATGAAAATTGTTTTAGGATTTTGCAACGCTAAGAACACCCCCCTACCTATCCTTCCCCCACAAGGGGGGAAGGGACGCGTGGCAAAAATGCCAAATCAAATGTGAGGTTTTATGTCTTCTCAAAAAAAAACGACGACCCATTTTGGTTTTCAAGAAATTCCCCTTCAAGAAAAAACCAAACGCGTTGAAGACGTTTTTCATTCTGTCGCCAATCAATATGACCTCATGAATGATGTAATGTCACTCGGCATGCATAGACTCTGGAAACGTTTTACGATTGCAGAAAGTGGTGCACGCAAAGGACAAATAATTTTAGATATCGCCGGCGGTACCGGTGATTTAGCACGCGCATTCGCCAAAATAGTAGGAAAAGAAGGTCATATCATACTCGCTGATATCAATGCCAAAATGTTGGCAGAAGGCCGGGCTACTCTTATCGATCAAGGGATTGTCGGCAATGTGAGTTTTGTTCAAGCCGATGCTGAAAAACTTCCCTTCCCCGACCGTTATTTCGACTGCATCACCATTGCTTTCGGTCTTCGCAATGTCACCAATAAACTCGCCGCACTTCGCGCGATGCAACGCGTCTTAAAACCCGGCGGAAAATGTTTAGTATTAGAATTTTCAAAACCCATTTTACCGCTATTTAATAAAATCTATGATGCCTATTCGTTTAATATCATCCCCAAATTGGGAGAATGGATCTGTCAAGATCGAGAGAGTTATCAATATTTAGTGGAATCCATCCGCATGCATCCAGATCAGGAAGAATTGAAAAAAATGATGGAGGAGGCGGGGTTTGAGGATGTTGAATATCATAATTTAACGGGGGGGGGTGGTGGCGTTGCATAAGGGGTTTAGCTACTAGTTTCTATGTTTTAAGGAGAGCAGCATGACTATAATTGAAGAAAATATTATTGATCTGCTGGCGATGCCTGATGCAGCTGATATTGATTTTGAACCTGCTAAATTAAACGAAAATTTTTTTTGATTCACCACCGTAGGGGCACCCCTTGTGGGTGCCCTTCTTGTGAATACCATTGTATTGTAGGTATCAACAAGAGGGGCACCCACAAGAGGTGCCCCTACGGTGTAGAATCAAAAAGTTGAGAATGGAGTTAATTAATGATAGATCGTTATTCTCCAAAATGAAAAGATTTTGGGGGAGGCAGCTTTCGTTCTTTAGTTTCTTCAACAGGTTTTTCGACAGAACGCGGATCTGTACCCAAAAAACCCCTTTCCACACGAGATGTAAATGCTTCCATCACTTCTTTGCTTGGCGCCGCACTAAGCGGAGTCGATCGCAATCGTATTCCTGATAAATAAAAAGTATCCAGGCAAGCTTGTTTTATGGCGACCGGATCTTTTAATAACAAAATAATTTTTATTAACGTTTGACTTAAATAAGCAGCAATTTTAATTAACTGCTCATCATTATCTTTGTTTTTGATAATGTTCCAAATGAGGCGGTTAAAGAGAAAATCATCGACATCAGGCGTACTTTTTTCTTCTGATTTAAACTCATCTAATTTATTGTGAATTTCACGCATTAACTGCGAAGGGCTCTTGTCTGCTGAAAGTTCTGCTGTAGAGATAACTCGGAGAAGATATTTAAATAAACATAAGAGATTAGGGGTCGTTTTATTTTCTTTTATAAGTTTGAAGATGAGATTCGCCAAGTCAACGAGCTGACTTTCATATTCTGAAGGCAAAACCATTTTTTCCGCGCGTAAAGCGTTATTGGGTTTAAAATCTTTGAAATAAGCAAGATATCTATCTGCGTAAAGAGGCTCAGGAAATGGCGAAAGAGAGGTTTCTACCGAGAGCATGTAATTAGCCCTATTTTCTTCGCTTTCATGCGGCTTGACTTCAGTGACATGCCTCATTAATGATAAACATGCATCATCCTCAACAAATCGAAAAAATGAAGTTATCAAACAGCTGCCTTCTAGTAACAAATCAGGAATTGTTTTACTAAATATTATTTCAAAGCTTTTAGTCGCCTCATTCCCGGGGGAAAAGACGGGATGTCGCGCAATGATGATATGAAATCCATTTTCTCGAGTCAGTTTTTTTATCACGTCACCCTGAGTGGCATCGATCGCATGAAATTTTACATTTTCAATACCTCTATATCGTTCAGTACAAGCATCAATGCAAGCTTGATCGATATCAATGGCATGAATTTCTAAGTCAATATCTAGTTTTTTGGCTAATGCTAAAAGAACCCCGATTTCTTCTGCCTTATATCCGCAACCAATACTCAGTACTTTAATTTTGCGCCCAAATTTACTTTTTAAGTGCCCTAAATCCATCGATGTTAATTGCTCACCTAGATAGGCTTGTATTTTTTCAGTTGTCGTTGCAGAAGAAGAGGATGCCATAGGATGGGCCCTTTTAATTGAAGTCAGTAATTACTTTTAGTATAGCGCAACATGATCAAAAAACGAGCTTATTTTGTTATTTATTGCAATTTTCATCTTTATATTTATCTTCAATAAAATCCAGTATAATCCTTTTCATTTTTCAAAGAGTTTAAATGAAACGCTTTATCCTAGAGTCTCTTCAAACCGCCTTCAATCGTTACCTTGCGCTCGACCCTGAATCCGATGCGCGTATCAAAAAATTGCAGGGGAAAAAAATCACCCTCGAGTTATTGGGGACTGGGTTTATTTGCCAACTGTCTTTTCAATCTGAAAAAATTAAAATTGCGTTAGCGGATTTTGCAACGCCGGATGTTGTTATTCAGGGCGCGCCATTGTCGCTTTTGCGATTGTCGTGCACGAAAGGTGATCGTAAGCATTTTTTTAAAGAAGATATTTCGATCGAAGGGAATTTGGAAGTTGCAGAAGAAGTGATGGATTTATTTGACCGGCTTGAAATTGATTGGGAAGAATATCTTTCAAAAGGCGTTGGCGATGTGGCGGCGCATCAGATTGGGCGTATGGCACGGAAAATTAAAAAATTGCATGTGCAGACGCGAGAGACATTGTTGCAAAATGTGAATGAATATGTGCATGAAGAAGTGAATTTGGCGCCGAGTGAGGAAGCCTTGCAGGATTTTTTTTCGGAAGTGGATACGCTTCGGATGGATGTCGATAGGATTGAGGCGCGAGTGAAATTATTAGGAAGTGAAGGGAAGATGACATGAAATATTTTTCACGCATTGCGCGGCTCATGCGAATTAATTTTATTTTAGTGCGTTATAATTTAGATGAAGTGATTCTTGCCCAGCCGTGGTTTTCTCCCATTCGATTTTTAAAATATTTTAATCCTTATTATTGGTTGTTAAAAAATAAATTTACTCGCGCAGAACGGATTCGATTAGCGATTGAAAGTTTAGGTCCTATTTTTGTGAAAGCAGGACAAATTCTTTCAACACGAACAGATCTTTTACCTGATGATATTGCAGAAGAGCTGACTTTATTACAAGATCGTGTTCCCCCTTTTCCCGGACACATTGCAGAAGAGATGATCGAGAGGGCTTATAAAGCGCCGATTTCCAGTGTCTTTAGTCATTTTGATGTGACGGCACTGGCGTCAGCTTCCATCGCTCAAGTGCATGCGGCAACACTACTGACTGGGCGCCAAGTCGTTGTGAAAGTATTGCGCCCGCATATTCATAAAATAATTGAACGAGATTTAGATCTTTTGCAAACGCTTGCAAAATCAGCCGAGCGTTACTGGAAAGAATCGCGGCGTTTTAAGCCGCAAGAAATTGTCGCTGAAATTGCGCATACGCTGCATGATGAATTAGATTTATTGCGGGAAGCCGCGAATGCATCGCAACTGCGCCGAAATTTTTTAAATTCGCCCTTATTATATGTGCCTGAAATTGAGTGGACGCACAGTCGTACCAATGTGCTCGTGATGGAGCGCATAGAAGGGATTCCCGTTCACAATGTCGCTGCGTTAAAAGCGGCGGGAATTAATATGAAAAAATTAGCGGAGCGCAGCATTGAAATTTTTTTCACGCAAGTCTTTCGCGATAGTTTTTTCCATGCTGATATGCACCCAGGCAATATTTTTGTTTCGCATGACAATAAAGATGACCCGCAATATATTGCGGTCGATTTTGGTATTGTCGGGTCACTCAGCACGCAAGATCAGCGTTATTTAGCTGAAAATATGCTGGCGTTTTTCAAACGTGATTATCAGCGCGTCGCTGAACTCCATATTGCGTCAGGGTGGTTGCCGCCGAATACACGAATCGATCAATTCGAAGGCGCGATTCGCGCTGTCTGCGAACCGATTTTTGAAAGACCGCTAAAAGATATTTCATTCGGGCAGTTATTATTTCGGTTATTCCAAACCGCAGGTCGCTTTCAAATTAATATTCAGCCGCAATTAATTTTATTACAAAAAACATTATTAAATATTGAAGGCGTCGGCCGTCAGCTTTATCCCGAGTTAGATTTATGGAAAACAGCCGCACCTTTTTTAGATCGCTGGTTGAAAAAACAATTGGGCGTACGCGCTTTTTTTCGACGAGTTCGTGAAAATATTCCCTTTTGGTCTGAGAAATTACCCGAACTTCCAGGCTTGGTTTATGATGTCCTAACAGAAACTCGACGCGAAAAAGAAGCCGCACGATTTAGAGAAATCAATTTCCTCGCGCAAGAGAAAATGAATAACAATGGATGGAAGCGCAGCTTTATTTATGGCATCAGTGTGACATTGGTTATCATCGGCGGAATTGTGTTATGGCATCCAGCATGGTTTTCAGCGAGCGCTTTGTGGATCGCGGGCGGAGGCGTTTTTGCTGGGGTGATGGCTAAAATTTTGTGATACACTTTTTCTTGATATATGCCATATAGTCCGAGGAGGTCGCTGTGTATCCTGTATGTCATGTACATCTATTTCGGAATGGTCACAACCAGGTTTTGTGTATTCCTCGCGAATTTGAATTGCCAGGCAAAGAAGTCATTATTCACAAAGAAGGTTCTTGTCTAATTATTGAGCCTATTGAGAAAAAAAATAATCTTAGCAAGTTGTTGGAAAACTGGGTAGCTCTAGAAGAGGATTTTCCAAACGATTTCGATTTTCCTGCGGATGATATCGATTTTTAATTCACATTT
>Ga0207133_1176_pt1 | contig 10005 bp, 5 predicted proteins | sample Alteio_BWMinHeat_11_FD_153537 | JGI IMG/M metagenome (GOLD analysis project Ga0207133, IMG submission 153537) | Enriched cells from forest soil in Barre Woods Harvard Forest LTER site, Petersham, Massachusetts, United States -... | ecosystem: Environmental > Terrestrial > Soil > Temperate forest >... | reverse complement strand
GCTCCCCTAGAGTGTATTCAACTAGCGGCAACGTTACGGATCGGAAAACCCATTATCATCTCAAAGCCATGCGACACATCCTTCGTTGTTTCAGGAACAGATGTATCTTTTTTAAGACGTCTTTTAAGCGTTTAATTTCCCTCTCTTCTGGGGTTATTACTATTCTAATATCATCTTCTAGATATTCTTTTTTGCGTTGAGACTCAAACATCTTCTCAATGACAAATTGAATTTCAGGAGCTAGGGCTGAGGTGTCTTTAAAGGTAGTAGGTTGCATTGGTATCATCAATTGGGGAAGATGCATTAATTTTTTGATAAGAAGTTTGGGCAACCAGGGGTGAAATTCTGTATTAAGGCCAAATGACTGTTGAGCGTGAAGCCATTGAAGGCATAAAAGGGGCATAGGATGACTTCTAATGACTGACTTAACCCATTCAGAAATCAAATCGGGGGACTGATATAAAACCAAACAAATTTCACTCCAAGTTAAGAGATAATGATCACCACTTCTGGGATGAATTTCCCAAATCCCTTGTTTTCCAAATGGATTTGAGGCCAGTCCTAAACATCCAGGGTCATCGGCGATTTCATTCGAATTGCTTTCTAGAGAACTATAGAGAGGGAAGAGCAATCGATCACAAATTGAGGTAAGGAGCTGCAGTTCCTTCTCGGTATAGCCTTTTGAGTTTGGAACCGTCAAGAGTTGACGAAAGATATAGCCGGGCAAGCATGTCTCGAGGTTTACAATGTCACGTGATCGAGAACTCAATTTTTCGCCCACATGATGCAGGCAAGCTTCATAATCTTTAAATCGATGCAATTGACCTTGTTCCAAAGCCGCGATTTTCATCTCTTCGGTAAACCCTAAACCTTCAATAAATAGGAGCACCTTCGGCGAAATAGAAAAATAATCATTTTTAGCTATCTCAAATAAGCGAGGAACCCAGCTTGAGTGATATTGACTTGGTTGAGGATCTAAATTAAGGAGTAGATCAACAGTTTTTAGGGCGCTTGAAGCTGACATTTTCGAGATATCCGTTAGGACAAATGCATCATCAACCATTCCTTTCACTGGGTGATTTGCTTCGACAACCGCAGCAATATAGTCAGGGAACTGAAGCTTAAGAACGGGCACGGAATCCCAAGAGAAATTCGGTCGTTTACCGAGATATTTTTCGACATACACTTCATAGTAATATTCTTTTTCGGCTGCATCCATAACAAACCCATGGGCTTTGTTACCCACGATCGCCTCGAAAAACCCAGTTTGAATTGCCCACTCATGTATCTGTTGAAAGAAGGCTTCTACCTTTGGATTCAGAGGTTTGGGAAGAAGGTCTCCTAATGAAACCGCATTATTTACCCCGAGTGTCTCTAGACATGTTTTTGCTGTTTTCTTTATTAAATTGATTTCTTCAGCAGAATAAGGAGAACTCCATCCTAACATCTTCATTCCCGAGGTAACCTCATCTAGTTGAGCAATTTTTGCGGGTATTAATTTTTTGAAGAATTTTTTGAGTTCCTTACCTTTAAGGCGTTCTGCTGCCTGAGCATAAAAGACTTCAAAAAGAACGGCCTCACAGGGCTCAAGAGCATGGAGAACTTGTAAATAAGTAATGTCTTTAATATTCAATAATCTGATCATGGAATAAAAGTTCGAGATTAATTGTAGGATTGTATCTCGAGGATGGGACATCGATAATCCGAGTACCGTTGTTTGAGTTAAATCTTCTAGGCCCACTGAACTTCCGAAATCATCTGGAGTGTCTAAGTTATATTGAAAGATTAGCTCATTGAAATATGTCTGCTGATTTACTAGGAAAGTAAGATATTCTGCACAGATTAACTCAACATTTAGCTTTCGAAAATGTTCTTTAACGTTCTCCGGGATTTTTTGTTTTGCATAGGGAAGTAAACAGAAAAGGTTTTGTCCTGTAAAAAGATGCTTCCCCTTATTTTCTTGAAACGACGGATCGAAGAAGGAATTGAAGCCAACTCTCTTTAGTCTTAAAGAGTCTCCATGTGGTTCAAGAACAAATTTGTCACCGACAGCTTTTGAGCGTGTTATAAAGCTAAACAGTGTAGCTACTCCATAAGAAAAGGGGCAGAGCTCAGTAAAAGGCCTGTCTCCTGAGATGACTTTGCGTAACCAAGCATCGAGTGTTTGATTTGTATTGGTTTGTTGTGCCATAACAAATTCATGTTTAAGGACACGTTCCCAACGCCTGTTATCATTCAAATAATCGACACAAGCCTCATATTGTTTACTATTGTAACAGCTACCCTTTGGTTTTTTTGATTTATAGGTGAGAACATCTTTAACGCAGATGAAGGCTGAAGGAGCAGAATCGATGCCAAAGAGAGCGTCGAGATAATATAAGGCTAACTTTGCCCCAATCCTAAAAGGGTAATTTTCTTTTATTGAGAATGTTAAGTTCTCCCTTGTGTAATGGAGGGCAAGAACGGATTGTTGGCTTTTATCAGAAATACTCATGCACAGGGATCCGCTGTATTCCAAAGAACATATATTATAAGCGGTTGGTTGGGCAATTTTTGCAGTCTGCCCATTCATCCGTATTATGGCTGAGGGTGTAAGAAGCTGCCCTGTTCTATCATTGTAAGTGATCAGTTTATCTTTAAAATTCTCATAATTCTCAAATAAGGCTTGTAAAGGATGAAGGACAAACTTTACATTCTTTAAATATTTTACATTTTCATTAAAATTCTGTACTTTTGAGTCCCATTTCGGGGGTTGTAAAAAGGCTGTCTTAAATCTTGCAATAAAAGAGGCGTTCTTGTCCGATCCGTCACTAAATACTTGAATGCTTGGCTCTTCTGGCTCCTGGTGAAGCCCATCTTGTGGGAGAGGTAGTTTTTTTCTTAAATTTTGCGGGGTGGATACCTTTATTGAAGTCATTCTTAGTCTTGGGACAGGTTTCGTTGATCGGACATTTTCGGGTGTTGAAGAACCGGATCCGGAAACCATACCCTTCATTTTAAACGCTTCAGAAGAGAGGGAAGAAGTATCGTCCTGCATAGAGTGTGTTTCAGAACGCGACTTTAAAGGTGACTGCTCTGAATCTACTGACATCTCTGAATTGTCTAATTTGGGAACAGAAGAGAGATCTGTAGACTCTATAGACATCTCTGAAAGTGACCCAGCAGTGGTTAGAGAAGATATTTCGGGAGTTGGATCTGAAAGTGAATTTACAGGAGTTAATTTTCTTCTAGGAGGTAATAATATAATGGGCTGTTCGTGGGATTTTTCTTTAGTTAAACGAAGGAGTAATTTTTTGATTGGGTTGCTTACATCCGCAAAATAATCTTGGGGTATTTCATCAAAGTTTTTTGGCATTTCGGGCACATTAATTGTCGCACTCAATATTTCCCATAAAATTCTTGATCTTTTTTGATACAGGACGGTGAGTTCTTCTTGAACACTCATCAAATAATTAAGAGGTTCAGGAAGTTTAGCATTTGTATTTATCAATGTCTGCAGCTCCAGAACGGTGAATTCTTTTTGAACACTAATTAAATAATTAAGAGATTCAGGAAGTTTAGCATTTGTATTTATCAATATCTGCAGGTCTTGAAGGGTGAGTTCTTTTTTAACATTAATCAAATAATTAAGAGATTCAGGAAGTGTAGCAATTATCAATGTCGTTTGCAGGTTCCGATTAGCTGTTTTGAAACCGGATAGTTGATTATAAAAATAAAGAAAATTATTAAAGACTTCTAAAAGATCATCTGGGGTTAAATCAAAATTACTAATCTTAATGGCAATTTTAGAGACAAATACTTCCCAATCGTTGTGAAACCAAAGGGGTTGGGTTTGATTGACACCGAGGATAATACTTTCTGCATGAGCAACAATGGCTTGCCATTTCTCAAAACACCTTTTAAGGGGGGCTGGGCTTTTCTTTAGAGGATTGAGGTTATCCATACTCAAAGTGCCAATAAGCGCAAGTCTTTGTGTTTCAGAAAAAAATTGTTCGGGAGATTTAATGAGTTCTAACAGAGGAACGAATTCTTCCCGAAAGGGATCCGTTAATAAATGGGGGGGGGATGTTTGAAGTTTATCGAGTTTTTGACGAATTAACGTAACTGTTTCTTTAGCGACATCAGTGTTTGCCTCAAGAGTGCTCATTATGTGTTTTTGAAGATCTTGAATTCTTTTTTCTGCAAGACGGCTACCCTGCGAATGTAGATCTTCTAACTTGTCCATAGCCACCATGGGGCAGATAAGCAGGATCAAAATAAAGGCTAAAGCTCTCATTTTTTCTCTCACTGGAAGAAAGTGAACTTTCACTATTTTTTTTATCATATATTATTTAATTAAAATAATAAATATATCTTTGAAAAATTTTCTTGAATTTGCTTAAAGAGCGTCTTGAAGAGAATCAGGGAGAAGAATTTTGTAAAAACAACAAGGAATAATAAAATTATCCAAATTTAAATACTAAAAAAATATAAAACTGGATGTCTAATATATCATTCAAGTATACTAAATATTATATAGATGTGTTTTTAAATTATGAAATTTATATGATTCCCAATAATTGAAAAATGGAAAATTTATAATTTACTTTGATTTCAAATAATTTGAATAGAGACTTCGTCATACAAAGTATTTATTCAACAAAGCCCCCCTTGTGGGAGGTCGGCCCTGAACCTAGCGAAGGGAGGGGAGAAGGGGTGTAATTTTACGACGTCAGGAGCAATAAACAATAGTTATACCAGAGGTAGGTTGCGAATATGATCCAGGTCTTCTTGCGTATCCACACTGGGTGGGACTTCATTGACTAGGGCCACATCAATGCGCATCCCGGCTTCCAGAGCCCGCAATTGCTCAAGATGCTCTGCTGCTTCTAAACTAGAAACAGGCATCTTTACATAAGCTTCAAGGGCTTTGCGCCGATATGCATATATTCCGATGTGATGATAATGGACTGACCCTCCTGACGGAATGTGGCTTCTGGAAAAATAGAGGGCACGGCCCACCTTCACACCCGAAGCCGTCTCTTGAGGCTGAGTCATCGCAATTTTTACAACATGGGGATTGGCCAAATCTTCTTGAGATGAAATCGACGCTGCCAGGGTTGCAATATCAACAGCGGGATCAGATAGAGGCGCCAAGACTTGATGAATGTGAGACGCGCTAATCATAGGCAAATCTCCTTGCAAATTAATGATAACATCATGAATATGACCAGGATTTTGGATATCAACCTGCTTTAGGGCTGCATAAACTCGGTCCGATCCTCTCGGCAAGTCTGGGTCTGTTATCACAGCTTGTCCCCCAACTTGTCGGATTACCGCTTCAATTTCTGGGCCACAACACGCCACAACCACAGGCCCTATGTTGGCAGCCATCCCGCAACGCCAGACATGAACGACCATGGGCTCTCCATGAATGTCAGCCAATGGCTTGTTGGGCAACCGAAAAGCAGCCAGCCGGGAGGGGATTAAAATAATCGGATTTGAACTCATGTTGGCCTCGTGTGGTTAGGTAAGCAGTATCTTTTGTGCCATAAATGCATGAATAATGCACGTTAAAAATCTTGTTCCCCTACGACAAATAGAGGGTTCGCATCGATAGCTATTTGGTTTTATACTGATGCTAGAGGAGAGAACATCGTGCAAGGTCTGCCCTTACGAAATGGATAGTTTCGAATTTAACAAAATCACTGCGAGTGTTTTGGTAGCTCTTTTGGTTGCGATGACTGGAAGTTTGCTCTCAGAATACCTGGTGCATCCAACAAAATTAGATAAACCCGCCTTTGTTGTTGAGGGGGTTGAAGTCGCATCAAAACCTGGCGAAAAGCCTTCGGAAGAAGAAGCCTTAAAACCTATTACACCACTTCTAGCCTCAGCCAGTGTTGAACGTGGTCAAGCTATTGCAAAAAAATGCACTCAGTGCCATACCTTTGATAAAGGAGCGCCCAATAGAACTGGCCCCAATTTATGGGGTATTATCGGTGCAAAAGTTGCCCATGCTGTCGATTTTGCTTACTCTTCTGGCTTTAAGGATAAAGGTGGTAATTGGGATGATGAGAAGTTGAATATCCTCCTTCATAAGCCCCGTGCTTTTGTGCAAGCAACAAAAATGTCCTTCGTTGGACTGAAAGATGCTCAAGAACGCGCGGACGTCATTGCTTACCTACACACTTTGAGTGATTCTCCGGTCCCTCTTCCAACCTCATCATCCACTCCCCCAAAATAAAAGGAAATAATATGAAAAAACTCTTTTGGATTTTATGTGTTCTATGGACTGCAATACAAGCAACCTTAGCAGAGACCCCCGCCCCCAAGCCCGCGGCTTCCGCAACCCACGGTTTTTCAGCCTTTGGGGATCTTAAATATCCAGAAGATTTCACTCATTTTGAGTATACCAATCCCGATGCCCCAAATGGAGGATCTCTGCGGTTAGGAAATATGGGAACATTTGACAGTTTAAATCTATATATTGTGAAAGGACTGCCTCCTGCATTAATGGGCCTGACAACCGCAAACTTGCTGGAAGAGGCTTATGACCGTCCCGGGGAATCTTATGGGTATGCTGCAGAATCTGTCGAGGTCGCCCCCGATAACTCTTCCGTTATCTTTCGACTGAACCCTAAAGCAAAATTTAGTAATGGAGACCCTGTCACAGCAGATGATGTCATTTGGATTTTTGAGACTCTACGCACAAAAGGTGTTCCGATGTACCGTACGTATTATAAAAACATTTCAAAGGTTGAAAAGCTGGATGACAAAACCATTAAATTCTCATTTAATACGACGACAAACCGTGAGCTGCCCGGCATTTTGGGTCAATTGCCTATCTTATCCAAAAAATACTATGAAACGCATCCGTTCGATGAAACAAGCTTAAAGGCAGGACCCTCTTCCGGACCTTATGAGGTTGATTCCGCATCTCCCGGTCATTCTTTTGTTATTAAGCGTGTTAAAGACTGGTGGGGAAAGGATCTTCCCAGCCAGAAGGGTCGTCACAACTTTGATAAAATTCGGTCCGATTATTATCTTGAGAGCAACGCATTATTTGAAGGTTTTAAGGCCGGTCAATATGATTTGCGACAAGAGAATTCTGCCAAGAATTGGGCCACGGCCTATACATTCCCAGCATTTCAAAAGGGTTTTGTTAAAAAAGAGGAACTCAAACACTCCCTATCCGCCGGAACCGTCGGCTTAATCTTTAACGCTCGTCGCCCTCCTTTTTCCGATATCAATGTTCGAAAAGCTATGACGCTTCTCTTTGATTTTCCTTGGATAAATAAGCATTTATTCTATGGACTCTATAACCGAAACTTAAGTTATTATCCCAACTCCGACTATGAAGCCAAGGGCCCCCCATCAGAGGGCGAAAAAGCCATTCTTTTGCCTTTTCAAGATAAATTAGCCCCAGAGATCTTAACGCAAAGCTTCACTTTGCCCGCTCCTCAAAGTGAGGCAGACAATCGAGATCTTCAAGAGCAAGCCCAAAACCTCTTAAAGGAAGCCGGCTATGAAATTAAAGATTCTGTCATGGTTAATACAAAAACGGGCAAGCCCCTGACCTTTGAAATATTGATATTTGACAAAGCTCTAGAAAAAATTATGCTCAATTTTGCTTTAAGCGTAAAACGATTAGGGATAGAGGTTAAAGTGAGAAACTTAGACACAGCGGCCTATCAGCTACGCGTCGATAATTTAGATTTTGACATGATTTATAGTGGGATTGGCCAAAGTCCTTCCCTTGGAAATGAGCAACGAGACTACTTTGGCTCTGAGAGGGTGGATACACCAGGTACTAGAAACTTATTCGGTATTAAGAATCCGGTTGTCGATCAACTCATTGAACAACTGATTAATGCAACAACTTTTGAAACGTTAACCAATACCGCAAAAGCTCTGGATCGCGTTCTTTTGTGGAACTACTACATGATCCCTTCCTGGCATAATGACTCTATACGCGTTGCCTATTGGGATCGTTTCTCCCGACCCAAAGTAATTCCAAAATACCATGGTCTAGATATATCCAGCTGGTGGTTTGATCGGGAAAAAGATGCCAAGCTCAAACAACAACCCGCGGGAAAAATGCCTACCAGTGAGGCAAAGACATCGTTCTTGGACAAAATACGGAGTTGGTTTCCCTGGTAAAGAAAATACAATTGACCAATAATTTTATTTGTTTTTGCGAATAATTGTGTCTACCATAGGGAAGTTGGTCATTTTCAATAAAGGAGAGAAATTTATGACAAAGAAAAAAATAACAAAAACACTGTTTGTGACTGTTCTCACAGTCGGAATAGCCTTTGCAGCTGTTATGGACCCCAATACACGTATGCAAAAAGTAAGAGAGCTATTTACCCTGTTTGGGCCAGATACCTTTAAAATCTTAAATGGTCAAGATATTGGTGGAATTGGGGTGTCAGATAGCACGAAAGCTCTGCAGAACAATCAACGTGGAGATATCGCCAGCATTATTAAATCTGACGACGCAAATTCATTTGTATTCTGCGTTGCCGATGGCAAATGGGTTGTTTATCCACCAGAACCTATGAAAATTGGAACAGATGCGATGACAGCAACAGATGCCAATGGCCGACCTTTTGTAATGACCATGATTAAAGCCTTACGGGCATCATCTGACGGTACGGCACACCACATTCGTTACGATGTGACAACACCTGATGGCCGCATCCAACAAAGAGAAGCAACCCTTTGGAAAAGTAGTAATTTATTAAGCCGTAAGAATGATACGGGTCGTAAATTCTTCTGTGGCACTTCCGTAAAAGCACATCCTTAAAATTAGGGCCTACTAAAAAGTCATTCTTTGGAAACAAAGAGTGGCTTTTTTATTTCTTTGAGATAACAATTTGGATTTTCAATAATGACAACAAGAAGGCCACAAGGCTCTGCCAAAGGTTTTGCTAAAGGTAATTTATGCTCATGATCATATTAACGAAGTCCTCGATCACCCTTAAATGAAGTTTGATGAGTATCGATTATTCTTGTGGTTTTTCTGTTGATTGAGGTGGGTTGGTTTTAGCACGACGTGCGTCATTTCTTGCCTGCAAACGTGCTCGTGCTTCTGCAAGCTTGTCTTTTTTCACTGCTCCGGTCGTTTCTTGCGTTTTTTCTTCTGCCTGTGCCTTTCTCGCGGTTCGCTGTGCTTGTAATTTTGAAGGAGGAATGATTTTTCTTGCCTGAGAATGACAATATTGAATGCCATTATCGATAACCTGATACATAGTGTCAGATGTTTCTATCAAAAGTTTTTGAGAATACTTATCATAACTCTCAGGTCTTATTCCTTTGGCAAGAAAGATCCTTGATAAAGCCGATTTGCGCAACGAAGCGAGTTTGTTTTTATCACTTTCAACCTTTTCTTTGATATTTTTCTGAGTCTCATTATCAGATGTTAAATTGATCATTTTTTGGCACACAGTATCCTCTGTATTTGAATAAAAAGTTTCCATTTCTTTTATAGATAACTTATCAGATGCGATATCAGGCTGCTTTGGTATTGCCGAAGTTTCAGAGTCTTCCACGTGTTGTTCAGGAGATAATTGTATTTCCTCCTCCTTCTGTAGCTCTGTTGCTTGGGGAGGGACTGTTTCCTCTTCTTTCTGCTGCTCTGTTGCTTGGGGAGACCCTGTTTCCTCTTCCTTTTGTGGCTCTGTTGCTTGAGGAGCTTCTGATTCCTCTTCTTTTTTGGTTTCTATGAGGGGAGATGGTTTGGAATCTTCGATGAATTTATCGTATTTCTCTAGGTTTTTTGCTGTCTCAAGAACATTTGGCCATGACATCTCTGAAGTCATTCTTTTGACGTTAAGCGCTCTTTTTGCAAACGGACTTTTCGTCTTTTCAGCAATACTTTGAGCAACATCAAGTTGATTCCTTCGAATGGCATCTGAAAAGGCTAAATAATTCTGAGTGCCCATCTCTGTTGAAGGAGTAGGTGCTTGTTGTGGGGCACGCTCTGTTGCAATAACGGGATGGAAAAAGGGACTGATAACCGCA
>Ga0207133_1120_pt1 | contig 10128 bp, 11 predicted proteins | sample Alteio_BWMinHeat_11_FD_153537 | JGI IMG/M metagenome (GOLD analysis project Ga0207133, IMG submission 153537) | Enriched cells from forest soil in Barre Woods Harvard Forest LTER site, Petersham, Massachusetts, United States -... | ecosystem: Environmental > Terrestrial > Soil > Temperate forest >... | reverse complement strand
ATCCAGCGTGGAGACCTTTCGCTCGGAAAACTTAAAGATTCCAGGAGCAACAACGTCCGGGGCATCCCAGAAAAAATCTCAATAGTTCCTCCACCCGGTTTTCCTTTGTCAATCGTGAGGAGAAATAGTAAAATGGCGAACGTGAAGAAAGATTTGATCTCTGTTGGCACGGATATCGTTGAAGTTGCCCGCGTGGCGAAACTGATCCGAAACGAAAACTTTGTGCGGAGGATCTTTACTCCCGAGGAAACCGCATATTGTCTTTTCAAGAAAAATCGCGCCCAACATTTCGCGGTGCGCTTTGCAGCCAAGGAAGCGGTCTGGAAAGCGCTTTCGGTTACGGGGGTTCGCGGCATCGGGCACAAAGAGATCAAGATTCACAGAAACCCAACCGGGCAACCGTATGTCTCCCTGTCTTCGCGGCTTAAAAAATTCGAGCCCGGGATCTCTCTGTCCCTGTCCCATGTTCGTGAGTATGCCGTGGCGGTTGCCCTCTTCCGTAAAAAATGAGAGGGATTCGCCCGCTGTCAGCACGACTCATCCGTTCTTGGATTCCGACCCGAAAACGCAACTCGCATAAAGGGGATTATGGCCATGTCCTTATTGTGGCAGGGTCCAGAGGGATGGCGGGGGCCGGCATCCTTTGTGCGCAAGGGGCTTTGCGCGGAGGGAGCGGTCTGGTCACCCTGGCGGTCCCCAAGAGTCAGCAGACCGTGGTGGCGAAGAGAGGACGGCCCGAATCCATGACCTTGGGACTTCCCGAAACGCGTTCTGGAACCATCGCGTCCGATGCGGTCCCAATCCTTTTGGATCGGATCAAAAAAAGGGGGATTACGTCCCTGGCGATCGGACCCGGGCTGTCGCGAAACCCGGAAACAGCCCGGGTTGTCGTGAAAATTTTTAAAAGGGTCGTGCGTCTCAGGGATTTTCAAGGGATTGTTCTGGATGCCGACGGTTTTCTGGCTTTTAAAGATCACAAAGACAAGGCTCATATTCTTCAGACGGGCCCTGTTCCTTTGATTGTCACGCCTCATCCGGGAGAGATGGCCCAGTTTATGGGTGTTAAGACCGCTCACGTTCAACAGGACCGGATAAAACTCACTCAAAAATTTGCTAAACTGAACCAGGCTATCTGCGTCCTTAAAGGAGACCGCACGGTGGTTTCTGACGGACAAAATACTTTTATCAATAGGACTGGAAACCCGGGCATGGCTACTGGAGGGAGCGGGGACGTTTTGACCGGGCTGATTGCGGCCCTGATCTCTCAGGTTTCAAAGACCCGTTTGGGATCAAACCCGATCGCTTCAATCCTCAAGGCGGCCTGCGTCGGTGTCTTTATTCACGGCTTGGCCGGAGATCTGGCCAAGAAGAAAAAAACAGAAATCGCTTTGCTCGCAGGGGACATTGCCAACGAGATTCCCCGCGCCTTTAAGCGCGTCCTGGGTTAAAGAATTCCCTCGCATGAACGACGAAATTTTTTTAAAAGAACTGATCAAAATCCGACGGGAAATCCACCGATATCCAGAACTGGGGAACCAAGAATTTACGACCTCGCGGCTGATTGAACGGCATTTAAAGTCCCTTAAAATTCCATATCAAAGGGTGCCTCCAACCGGGATCATCGCGCATCTCAAACCCGGTCAACCCTCTTCCCCATCTCCTTGCGTCGCTTTAAGAGCGGATATGGACGCTCTTCCTCTCAACGAAATCACCCATCAACCCTATCAATCTAGAAATCCAGGATCCATGCACGCCTGCGGGCATGACGCCCATGTTGCGATGCTTTTGGGAGCGGCCATGATCCTTTGTAAACGCAAAGATTTGCGGGGAACGGTCAAATTCTTTTTCCAACCGAACGAAGAGGGGGCAGGGGGTGCCAAGTCCCTCATCCAAAAAGGAGCTATGAAGAACCCGGCAGTTGATGCAACTTTTGGGCTTCACGTGAATCCGCGTTTTCCAACAGGGACGGTCGCAATCAAGGCGGGGCCCCTGATGGCGGCGGTCGATAAATTCACTTTAGAAATTTTGGGCCAAGGCGGGCATGCCGCCTATCCCCATGAAGGGAAAGATGCCATCTGTATGGCTTCAGAGATCGTGCAGGCTCTTCAGACGATTGTCTCCAGAAGGATCGACCCCCTGGATTCCGCGGTTTTAACCATCGGAACGATCCAGGGCGGGACCCGCTTCAATATCCTCGCGGAACGGGTGAGCCTCACTGGAACGGTGCGAACTCTCTCCGAAGACCTGCACAGGGAAATCCCCCGGCTGATTCGACAAATCGTCTCGGGGATCTGTCAGGCCCATGGCGGGCGTTTCCATCTCAACTATGAAAGGATCGGTTCGGTTCTTTCCAACGACCCTGGATCTGCGGAGCGATCCAGACAAGTTGCCTTAAAACAGGTCGGAGTCAAAAAAGTCATCGCGCTCAAAGATTCCAGCATGGGAGGAGAGGATTTCTCCGAATATCTCAAAAAATCCCCCGGCTGTTTCATCTATATCGGAACAGGCAATCCCTCATTAAAAACAAACCGACCCTGGCACCACCCCGAATTTGATATTGACGAACGTGCCCTTCCGGTCGGAGCCCGGCTCTTGGCTGGAATCGCGCATGATTATGTCAATGAACCACGCCCTTAAATCATGGTGAGCGTTCTTTTGGGTTTGGTGACGGTCCTGTTTGGCAGTTGGGGACTGTTCCATTGGTGGGGAGGAGTGACAGGCATTTTGAAAGGACTTCTTCCGTTCAGTTTTATTTGCGGCGGCCTGATCGCGATCCTGGCAGGGAGTTCTTCATTCCGGAAATGACCTTTCCTTCTCCGCTCGAGAAGAAGAGGAGGAATTCAGCTCTCTTTGAGACGGGCGAATTCGGACTTTTAAGGCACATCGAGAAATGGTGCCGCTCTTTCTCCGGATCCAGAAATCCCGGTTTCAAGATCCAGGCCGGTCTGGGAGACGACGCATTTGTGGCCAAATTGACTACACATTCCTCCCTGGCCTTTTCCACGGACACTTTGCTCGAAGGCACCCATTTTCGATTGGATTGGATGGGGAGGCGCTTCTCAGATAAAATAATGTGGCAAAGCTTAGGGTATAAGGCCGCGGCGGTTAATTTAAGCGACTTAGCAGCCATGGGGGCTGTTTCTCCGCTCTTTGGTTTAGTCACATTGGGGTTAAATGGGGATATCTCTGTGGATAATGTGGAAAATCTCTATCGGGGGATTCACAAGGCCTCGAGAGAGTTCCGGTTTTTCATTGCAGGCGGAGACATTATTCGATCTGATAAATCAATTATTTCTATGACGATTGTCGGACAAATGCACGGATGCAAACCAATCTTGCGGTCCGGGGCGAATGCAGGGGATGTTTTGATGGTCTCAGGCCCCCTTGGACTTTCCTCGGCTGGCCTTAAAATCCTTACAAAACAAGCAAAATCCAAAGACTCTTATGAATCCAATTTGATTCGGGCCCACATGTTTCCGATCCCAAGGCTTAAGGAAGGACGGATTCTCGCGGGTGAGGACATTATGGCCACATCCTTGATCGACACTTCCGATGATCTCCGGACTTCTCTCGAAAGGTTGTCGGAAAAAAGCCGGGTCGGTTTTGAAGTTTCGCTGGAGGAGGTCCCCGTAGATCCGGACCTGGTCAAATTTTCCAAGGCGTTCCGGGTCTCCCCTGACTCTTTGATCCTTGAGGGCGGAGAAGACTATCAGCTGCTCTTCACCGTTCCGCCTTCCAAGGTTCCCAAAGTAAAAAATAAAATTCCATCCGCTTATGTTTTGGGCAGGGTCCGAGATGAGTCTTTTGGGATCCAGATTCGGCCTCATCAGAATGGAGAAGGCCGCAAGGAGATCCGGTTCAAACATTTTTGATGCGCCGGATTCATTTAAATTTAATCTCTCGGAGCGTGCAAGCGACCAAAAAGATGGGGAAAGAACTGGGACAGGTTTTGCCTCCGGGCTCTATTCTGGCTCTGGAAGGGGATTTGGGGAGCGGAAAAACTGTTTTTGTCCAGGGCTTGGCTGCAGGACTTAAAGTGAGGGATTTAAAAGCAGTCAGAAGCCCCACATTTTCCCTGATCCAGGAGCATAGGGGCGCGATCAATCTCTGCCATGTGGACCTCTACCGAATTTCGGCTCTGGAGGCAATGAACCTGGGTCTTGAGGAATATTGGAAAGATGGGGCTGAGGTCAGAAAGGGAAAATGGGTCCTGGCGATCGAATGGGCGGAGAAAGCAAGAAATTTTGTTCCGAGCGGAAATCATCCTCAAAGCGCTTTGGAGATTCATTTTGAACATGTGGAGACGAAGCAGAGAAAAGTGACGTTTTCAGGCAGCGCGCGCTGGAGCGGAATCCTAAACCTGTGGAAAAGATAAGTATCCAAAAAATCTTAGCGGTTGAAACCTCCGGCAAAACGTTTAGTGTTGCCCTCTCTCAGGTTGCAAAAGCCAAAATCTCTCACTCAGAAAAAGAAATCCCGAGCCTTCTGGGAGAAGTTTTTCTGGAGGTGGGTCTAAGACATTCGGAGATCTTGAAAGAGTCCTGCCGTTTCCTCATGGAACAATGCGCTTTGGACAAAAGAGACTTGACCCATTGCGCCGTCTCTACAGGGCCCGGAAGCTTTACGGGGCTTCGGGTTGGGATTGCTTTTGCCAGGGCCTTCTGCCAGGCTCTGGAGCTGCCGCTGGTTGGAGTCCCGGTTTTTGAAGTGATGGCCAGAAAAGTTTCAGCCTTGGCCTTGGAGCAGCAGAATCTCTTGTGTATTCTGATTGATTCGACTGGAGGCAAGGTCCATTATGGGCTTTTTAAGATTCCAGGGGCCCATCTTCTTTCTCCCTATCGGACGAGCTCGATTGATGACCTGTGCCGTCGGTTAAGGGCGTTCGGCAGAAAAACGGAAGTTCTTTTTGCGGGAGACGGAGTCCAGGCCCACCGGGAAGAAATCGGAATTTGTATGGGGAAGCCGCCGCGGGTTTTACCGGCAAACCAAAATTTCTTGAGCGCGCGGGAACTGGCCTTTTTGGCCCATGAAAAAGTCAAAAAGTTTAAACCGGGGCCCAATTCATGGAGGAAGGTCGTCCCGCTTTATTTAAGGGAGCCGATGGCGGTTGAAAGGTTAAAATTGATGAAGGAGTAGGTGAGGGACTGTGACAAAAAAAATTTGGTTAAACGGCAAAATGGTTCCCGAAGCAAACGCAAAGATCTCCGTTTTAGACAGGGGATTTCTCTACGGAGACGGAGTCTATGAGGCGGTACGGGTGTATGAGGGAAAAATTTTTCGGGTTGAACAGCACTGGAAAAGATTGGACCACTCACTCAAAGGGATCGGGCTTCGCATTCCTTGGAGTCATCAAGACCTCACGCGCGCGTGTGTCGCCACACTCAAAGCAAACCGCCTTAAAGAAGCCATGATCAGAGTCACCATTTCTCGCGGAGCGGGTGAATTGGGGTACGACCCGGGGACCTGCAGACATCCGACTTTCACCGTGATCGCCCTGCCGATCCGTACGGATCTTCAGGAACGATGGAGACAGGGGGTCAAGGTTTCGATCGTAAAGATACGGAGAAACTCGACCCGGTCCTTAAGTCCTGCGATCAAGCATACCAACGCTTTAAACGGGATCCTGGCCAAAATAGAGTCTCTAAAAGTCAGAGCCTTTGAGGGCGTCTTTCTTAATTTGGATGGATATGTGGCCGAAGGGACCATCAGCAATATTTTTATCGTGAAAAATGGAACGGTGAAAACGCCCGCGTTAGATTGCGGAATCTTAGACGGAGTGACGCGCCATGCGGTCCTCGAAGTCGCGAGGGGCTCTGGAAGAAAAATTCTTGAAACTTATCTTAAAATCCAGGACGTTTTGAAGGCGGACGAGATTTTCCTAACCAGCACGACCATGGAAGTGATGCCGGTCGTGAAGGTGGACAGGACCGTCATTGGGGGTGGCCGTCCGGGCCCGGTCACCCGGAGTCTTCACATCGCGTTTCGCAGCTTGTTGTTCAAGGAACTTAAACTCCATGGATAAAGTCGTTTTAGAAGACGACCATTTTTGTTTTGCCTGCGGGAGCCAAAACAAAGAGGGTTTGAATGTTCAATGGGTGGTTGAAGGCAAGACCACCCATACCACGTTTGTGGCGGAGAAAAAGTTCCAGGGATGGAAAGGGGTGGTGCATGGAGGTATTTTAGCAACGCTTCTGGATGAGGCGATGACCCGCCTGGCTTGGATCGTTTGCGGAGGAGCGCTCACGGCAGAGATCACCGTGCGCTATCTTGAGCCCGCAAAGGTGGGCGAGAAACTGTTTGTGTTTGGCGAGATCGTCAGTGAAAATAAACGCATCTCTCAAATGGTGTCTTACATCTCTCGGGGCGGTCAGGACGGCCCTGTGGTGGCCCGTGCCACCGGGAAAGCCGTCCGGGTTGGAAAACGTTCTTCTGGAAATTAGGTTTAATCTTACCCTCGGGTCCCCCGACTGCGCGTATTTTGTCTCATGGCCGAACCACATTTCTCCGGGGATCAAAGTTCTATTCCCATGATGAATTGTGGGACGCGAGCCCTTGCTTTATGGGTGTCAGATCTCTCTTGGGATCTTGCAACCCTTTCAGTGTCCGGGACATTTTAAATCGACATCAAACAACGTATAATTCTATCAGGGATTGATTGGGGTTGACCCAGAGAAAGATTCTCAGATCCATATGTCAACATCAAATAGAAATGTCCTCTTTTAAATCAAATAGAAGTGTCTTCTTTTTAGATTCATATAAAGAAGATGAGGCGACTTAATAATGGATGAAATGATCTAATGGGAATTTCTTTTTATATTGTTTCCAACGGAGAAAAGGGGGAGGAGCATAAGGTTTGAGAGGGAGTTTGTTGCTGGAATAGGTTGTATGAGATTTAGCGAGGGGTTGATAGGTTTGAGAAGTTATTTTATGAAAGTTCAAGTAACGGCTCTTAAGACGGAGATGAATGGATTGGTCAAGCCAGTATTCAATGGTGATCGATTTTTTTGGACGCAGAAGGATGGTCTGATCTTTTTCTAATTGAAAGAGTTGATTTTTATAGTGCAGGGTATAGTCGTTGGTCAGGATTCGAGTTTCCTGAAGCGAGAGAATGGAGTTCAGATCATGAGATTTGAGCACAGGACAATGAGCATTGGCAGGATTGGCGGGTCGGCGGGCAAATTGGGCATTATGTTGAGGCAGATAGACGTTCCAGAGGAACTGGTTGGCTGATTTTTTATCGGAGAGGCCTCGAAGCCTGAGTTCTTTGACGAGACGATCTTGATGAGTTCTAAAACCTCTTTCCACTCGGCCTTTGGCTTGGGGACTGGAAGCAGGAATAATTTTGATGCCTAAGGCATTCATCGCTCGTTCAAATTGGGTCTGAGCTTGCTTGTTTTGCAATTGTTCTTCTACGGAAGGGTGTCGGGTAGTGATGTAAATGGAGTCTCGATCCACGTACAAAGCAATCGGACGTTCATATTGTTCCAAATAGGCTTTGGTAGTCCGCATTAACGTTAAGGTATCTTCCACATCTACGAATTCCGCATACATCAGCTTGCTTGAGGCATCATCGATATACGCAATGAGAACGCAGCGAGGCGCTCGACCTTCGAACCAGTCATGGTCGCTGCCATCCAGTTGGATCAATTCTCCGATACAACTCCTGGGTTGCCTCCAGGCCCTATGAAAAGACCGGTCCGCCTTGGATTTCCAAAGTCCTTCCCGGATCATGAGACCGCGCAGAGAGTTGGTCGATAAGTGAATGCCGTCCAAGGCGAGCTTCTCATTGGCAAAGGTTGGCCCAAAGTCTGCATACCGTTCTTGAACCCGTTGGATAGCCTTTTCTCTAAGATCGGAGCTTAGGTGATGGTTGGGCGTCTGTCCGCGTAGTTTATGGATGATTCCCTTGTTCCCTTCTCGTCGAATCCGTTTGCATAGGCGTCGAATCTGGCGTGTGCTTAAATTTAATTGCTGCGCAGCATGTTTCTGCTTCAGCCTTTTTTCTAAGACCCCATGAATCACTCTGAGACGATCTGTTTCTCGGTTGCTCATTGTTAATAGGTCCTCCATTTGTCCTCCTTTTCTACTCATACTACCAAAAGAGGACATTTCTATTTGCCGCAAAGAGGACATTACTAAAAAAATTTCTACACCATATTGACGTTTTAATGTTTTGATGATATAACGCTTCGTGAAGACTGGTTACAGCGCGGGATGCGAGCGAAGCTTTAAAGAAAAACATACACAATCCCGGGGAGGATTCGTTCGGCTGTAAACTGGTCAGTCCCGCTCGGCGTTCTGGATGGAGTTCGCTTCCGCTCTAGTCGGGGCACTGGTTCAATTTTCAGGTATCAATAAAGGTGACAATCCCCTGGTTTCCTCCGCCTCTGTGGGTGTGGGAGCCGTGCCCCAAGGAATTGCACCCTTTTAATGTCTCTTCGTGAAGAGGTTTGTTTCCCTCAGGGAGAGTTCAACAAGGTAAAAATGAAAAAACATATCACCATAGGATTAGTGCTCTATAGCCTCTTCAGCGTGAGCCAGGTTGCTCTAGCCAAGCAGACATGGAAAATTGATTTCGAGAGTGCTCCGGAAGCAACGCTCTCCCGATTTTCTCTCACGGGCGGCTGGACGGTGATGGAGGAACATCCCGATGCTCCTCGGGGTAAGAAGAACAAAGTTATGGCTCCGAGCCAGTTTACGAGTAAGGGCACGGCCATCGCATTGTTCAATGAGGGAGGAGATCTCAAGGACCTGGCGATGCAGGCCCGGGTGCTGATCCCGAAGGAAACAAAAAATAAAATGGCGGGATTGATATTCAAGTACCGCAATGATGACAATTATTTTTTCATCGAGATCTCAGCGGAGGATAGTTTCCTCCGCATGTATAAGGTGGATCACGGGAATGTTTCTGTCATTGCAAAAGCATCCATCGCCTTTGCGGCAAGCCAGTGGCAGAGAATTCAAATTTTTGTGAAAGAGAACCGGGTGGCCTGCGCTTTTAACGGTGAAAGACTCCTTCAGGTTCAGGATAACGCTGTTTTGAATGCCGGGAAAGTCGGGTTCATCGTCCGGGGGGGAACGTTGGCCCTTTTTGATAATTTGGTGGTTGTGGATCCGCGATAACCATCCCCAAGGGAAGGATCTCGGGGGAAGTACCGCTCTGGTTTCTCTTTGGGATTAAAATCAACCCTTCACGCCGCAGAAAGCGCGGCTTGGATCCGCTCGTTTCGTGAGTTTGTAAAAGACAGATCGGTTTTTCGACCGCATGCGCTCGTAAAGACCCTAGGACGTTCCTGCCTCGCAAAGCTCCGCTTTAAACTTGCTCGGTTTCAACGCTGAAAGGAAGTTATTCCGCACCGCAATCCGCTTACAGGACAAACAAAAAAACTTCTTGGATGAGAAGTTCCTTGCGCCGCATCAAATGCGGTTGAACAAGCAAATCACAGAAACCTTAAAATTCAGAAGCCAATCAAGGGTGTCCGAACCGAACGGTCACTGATCTCTCGCAGGGTCTGAAAGGTTTTTTGGTACTGGAACTTATGGGGTTGAAACCCGGGACATTTAGAAAAGCCATTTGCGTCCCATTCCGCACCCAAAACAGAGGGTTAAAACTGTTACATTATGTTTACAAAAAGTTGAAGAAAAGTTGAAGGCACTCATGTTACATTTAATGGACAGAAAATTAAGGTTTAAAGAAGTCTTAATCTATCGACATGAAAATGAATCGGAGAATCCGCGTTCAACAGAAGGTCCTGCGTATTTTGACACTGGCTTGCTTTTTTCATTTTACAGGCCTCAACAACGGATTTACATATTTTGTGATTGCCTCGGGGCAGTCGCAGCGTTGCGACTTTGCTTCCCTCCTGGTGGGATCCATGGCGTCCACTTTGAATCCTCTGAACTGGAAGGGGAGATTCTTACAGCCTGTGGTGACCCAGTTTTCCCGTTCCAGCCGGGTCATTGAATTTTCCAGCAGAAGAACCGTCCAAAATCTTCTGATAGAATCCTCCCTTGTTCAAATCTGGGTCGTTGAAGGCTGTCTTAAAGCCAGAAGAACCGGATCCAGTAATCCCGAATCTGAGAAATTCTCTAATCCGTCCAACGCCAAACGCGTGGCGGTGGAGGATG
>Ga0207133_1171_pt1 | contig 10164 bp, 8 predicted proteins | sample Alteio_BWMinHeat_11_FD_153537 | JGI IMG/M metagenome (GOLD analysis project Ga0207133, IMG submission 153537) | Enriched cells from forest soil in Barre Woods Harvard Forest LTER site, Petersham, Massachusetts, United States -... | ecosystem: Environmental > Terrestrial > Soil > Temperate forest >... | reverse complement strand
CCATTCGGTCCAATAGGTTTCTTCGTTCGAACCGTAAAGCGCACTGTCCGGCAATTTTGGCGGTTCCTGTTCGAGGAGCGCTTGCCACTTCGGGGCCAAGCCGAGCGCACTAGCGGCGCCGGCAAGGCCTGCGAACGAAGAGAAGAAGCGACGGCGATCGATCATCATTTCCTCCACAGAGCAAGTTGCGCGGATTCTACGCGGGAAGCCGGCCCATCACAACCCGCATTCGTCCCGGGGGAGACTTGCGTCGGCCTGCGGCTCGGTCTATCTTGGCGCGGCGTTCTTTTCTGAGGGCTTGTGCGGGGAAAGGTCGGTGGACATGCGTTTTTCGAAATGGATCGTCGGGCTCGCATTCACTTTTTCGATTTGCATTTCGGGCCATCTTCTCGCCCAACAGAAACCGAGCGTCAAGCCGACAGTCAAGATCCGCTCGAAGGAAGCGGCGAAGCCGAAACCTGGCTCAGTGCTCGATAGCGTCATTGAGGCGCTCTATACCGCGCACAGGTTCGAGCAAACCGCAATTTCGCCTGATGGAAAGAAACTCGCTTGGGTCGAGACGCTTGTCGGCAAAGACGGATCGCCCGATGGCAATACCGCGATCTACCTTACCGGCCTGCAGTCAAATGAGGGCCCGGCACGCATCAGCGCGGCCGTAGGAGGGACTCGCGAAAACATGAAATATCTTCCACGTGCGGAAGGTTCGCTCGCGTGGTCTCCCGACAGCACCAAGCTCGCATTTCTTTCCGACGCCGTGAAACCCGGCCAATTGCAGCTCTACATTAAAAACCTATCAGACAATGGCTCAATCCCACGACTCACGAGTGTGAAAGGTCTCCTCGCCACGCCCAGATGGTCGCCTGATGGCAAAACCATCGCTGTCTTGTACACCGAAAACGCCACGCGCGCCGCCGGACCGCTCGTTGCCGAAACGCCGGAGACCGGCGAAATTAAGGACGCCTTTTTCGAACAACGCCTCGCCCTCGTTGACCTTGCTACCGGCGGATTCCGCCTAATCTCATCCGCGGACATGTACGTCTACGAATACGACTGGTCGCCGGACAGCACGCGCCTTGCCATCATCGCGGCAAACGGCAACGGCGACGACAACTGGTACATCGCCAATCTCTACACTCTTGGCGCCGGATCTCTTGGCGAGATGAAGTTACTTTACAAGCCGCCGCTCCAAATTGCGAATCCCGCGTGGTCACCGGACGGTAAGACAATTGCCTTCATCGCTGGCCTCATGAGCGACGAACCCTCCGTCGGCGGGGATGTCTACACAATTCCCGCAACAGGAGGAGAAGCCACAAACGTCACGCCGGAGATGAAAGCCACCGCAAACTGGCTCGCTTGGACGTCCGAAGGGAAAATTGCCTTCGGGGAAACTGTCGAAGGCGATGCCGCGGTTGCCATCGTTGACCCCGCCAGCGCTCGCGTCGATCCTCTGTGGCGGGGCCAGGAATACATTTCTGGCGGTTTGTGGGGCACTAACCTTTCTCTATCGCGGGACGGAAAAACGTCCGCCATCATCCGCAGCTCCCTGAGCGACCCGCCGGAAATCTGGGCCGGCCCAATCGGGTATTGGCGGCAAGTCACGCATCGCAATTCCGCCGTGAAACCCGCTTGGGGCGAAGCGAAAAGCATCCGCTGGAAAAGCGACGGCTATAACGTGCAGGGCTGGCTCATCTATCCGCGCGATTTTGATCCATCGAAAAAATATCCCTTGGTAGTGCAAGTTCACGGCGGCCCAGGCGCCGCCGTCCAGTCGGAATGGCCTCATGTGGGGGATTTTGGCATCGCCCTTGTCGGCGCCGGCTATTTTGTTTTCCAGCCCAATCCGCGCGGCAGCTTTGGCCAGGGCGAAGCTTTCACGCGCGCCAACGTCCGCGATTTCGGTTACGGCGATTTTCGCGACGTCCTGGCTGGCGTCGATGAAGCTCTCCGCGTCGCTCCCATCGATTCGAACCGCCTCGGCCTTACTGGTTGGAGCTACGGCGCTTTCATGACCATGTGGGGCGTCACCCAAACCAATCGCTTCAAAGCCGCCATGGCCGGCGCCGGCATCGCCAACTACCTGAGCTACTACGGCGAAAACAAGATCGACCAGTGGATGATCCCGTTCTTCGGCAAGTCGGTCTACGACGATCCCGAGGTCTACGCGAAAAGCTCGCCAATCACCTTTATCAAGAACGCAAAAACGCCCACACTAGTCATCGTCGGCGACAGCGACGGTGAATGCCCCACGCCGCAATCCTACGAATTCTGGCACGCCCTGAAGACTCTTGGCGTCGAAACCCAGCTCGTCGTCTACGAACACGAGGGCCACATGTTCGTCAAGCCCGAGCACCAGCGCGACCGCATCCGCCGCACCGTCGCCTGGTTCGACGCGCATCTCCGCTGACCCGTCAGAGGGGTTCCCCATGTGTCGGTTTAAAACTGTATCTTCAATGTGGGCCCTTGTTCTCTCACTCGCTAACTGTGCATTTTGTTGCGTCTTCACTATCGAGAGAGAACCACGGCTCCTCGGCGTTATTACGGTATTCACCCGAAAAAGCGCTAGGGTCGACTCCGGTGAACTATATTTTTGTTCACCTGCAAACTCCTTCTTCCACGGGACTCATTGAATGCACCCATCCGCTGAAGGCGGAGAGAACGACGAAGAAATGAATGGGGGAAACGAAGATGGAGTACTTTCCGGCTGTGGAATGGAGCGAGTTCATGAAATACGTGGCTTCTGACGGGCCACAAATGGCGATGCAAGAGCATGACGGAACGCACCGAAAATGTTATGCGGAAACAGGAGGACTATTGCAGAAATTAGCCGATGCGGCGGCGATCGAAGCCGGCTACCAGCCTGCCTCGGAAATAGTTCGGGCGGTCAAGTCAGCGTTCGCAACGGCCGGCGTGGCCGCTAAGCGGCAGGGAACAGGCGTACCGATTCAGTTGCTCTACGACAGCGTTTCGCAGCCCGCCATGGCCGGAACACGCTCGTCTGCCATGCCCATTAGACAGTTGCTTTACCGGGCCGACCCTTATCAGATCGATCTGCACATCGAATTTCAGCAGGAGCAAAATCGCTTCATTGTCGCCGGACAATTGGTGGACGTGAGTCATCCGGAAATGGGTGGCCGCAACGTGCAAGTCATTCTCTCGGATGGCCGCGAATATATTGTCAACACGGTTACAAATCAGTTTGGCGAGTTTCGCGGCGAGGTCAAGAATTCCGGCGACTTGGAGATTTCCTTCCTTCCCCGCAGTGGACAACCCATTGTCATATTGATTCGAGGACCACTGGAGTAATGGACCGGAATGAGAGAATGAACGGCGATCCTTCGGACTACCCGCACTCCGGCACGCAACCATACCCTATCCAAAGTACACTATCTCTTGGCCAGCCCGCTGTAACGCGGGAGGCCTTCAGCGCGTCTTAAATTTCAACCGGGTGTTGGCCTTCTTTTTATGAGCAGGCTCGTTCGTCAGGTACACACAATAGTCTGTCTCTATTTTGTCCTGTGCGGCGCGGGGGCTTTCCTGGCCTCCGCGCAGGATTTTCGCGGTGCGCTGCGCGGCGTCGTTCAGGACGCCAGCGGCGGTCGTGTGCCCGCGGCAAAGATCGTGGTTCAGGCGGCCGAATCTTCCTTCCACCGCGAAGCGTCCAGCGACCCTCGTGGAGAATTTCGTCTGGACGACTTGTTGCCCGGCGCCTATCGCGTGAAAGTCCAGGCCAACGGATTTGCGGAAGCCAATTCAACCGTGAGGATCTTCGTCAGCTCGCTGCAGGAAATCGCGGTTACTTTGAAGCCCCAGCCAGTTCGGCAGACCATAACACTGGAACTCGATGGGTCAGGCTCGATTACCACGCAACCCATCGATACTTCCAGTGCCGTGCACCAGACCATCATCACTTCCCAGGATCTCGAAAGCATTCCTCTTGCCGCCCGCAGTTTTGCCAACATCGCTTACCTGGCGCCTGGCACTGAACCGCTTGAACCTTCCGATCCCACCAAAGCTCGCATCACCGCCGTGTCCACCGGCGGAAGCTCCGGTTTGAACAATGACTTGACCGTGGACGGCGCAGACAATACCGATGACTGGATCGGCGGTTTCCTTCAGAATTTTTCGCCCGAGGCCATCGAGGAATTTGCCCTTCGCACGGCGCAGGAAGACGCCGACACCGGCCGCACTACCGCCGCCTCGGTCGTCATCACCACGAAGAGCGGTACGAACTTCTGGCACGGCTCCGCGGGTTTCTATGGCCGGGTAGCAAATCTCAATGCGCGCTTCCCGATTGACAATCCCGCGCCCGATCCAAAACAACCTTTTTCGCGGCAAAATTATCTGGCAACACTCGGTGGTCCCGTCGTAAAGGATAAACTGTGGCTGTTTTCTTCCTTCGAATACGTCCATGAAAACGCCAGCATTGCTTACAGCCCCGCGAGTCAAACCGAATTCAACGCGCTCGCCCAACTCGCTTCCGCTGGCCTGCTCAACGACCCGCTCGCTGGCGCCGGCGTTAATTCGATTTCAGTTCCAAGCAGTGTCGCGGTCCCATTTCGCGACTACCTTTCGAACGTGCGTCTGGATTGGGCGCCATCCGATAAATCGCGCTGGTTTCTCCGCGCTTCCACGGACAGCTACATTACGCACAACGCCATGGTGCAGCAGGCCGCCCTTCCCTCCACCGGCGCGACTTCGCACAGCAATTATTTCAGCCTCGTTGCTGGGGAGCAGTACACCTTTAATCCTTACTGGCTCGGCTCGTTTGTTTTCAACGCCAGCGGCCTGCATCTCACCGCTGCGCGCAATTCCCATCTCGGATTCGCGCTCGATTTTCCGTTCACTTCAACCCGCAGCACCATCTCCGGCCTGGAAACCTTCGGCGACAATCAATTCGTCACGCCCATCACCGCGTTTCCCATTTTGCGCAACCAGGAAAAATATCAATTTCGCTACGACGTGACTCATACCGATGGCCGGCATAGCACACGCTTCGGCATCAATTTCATTCACGAGCCAGTTCTTAGCGGCGCCCTCACCGCTACCGCCGAAACGGTTCTTTCTTACCCTCAGGATCCGAGTTTCTACGCCGCCAATCCTTCCCAGTTTTATTTCCATCTGAATTGTGCTCCGCCCCCGCCGCAGGGTGTCACTTGCCTCGCAAGTCCCGCCGGCGATGGCAGTTTCTCGCAAAACGTCCAGCGCCTGGGAATTTATGCCCAGGACTCCTGGCGCCTCACTCCGCATCTGACCATCAACTACGGCCTGCGCTACGACACCACCTTTGGCCTCTTCATTGCTTCTGGCCGCGACCAGAGCCGTAATCCCGCCCTCGCCGGAAACGGTATTGTCTCCGGTATTCCGCACGATTATCGTAAAGCCTTCGCGCCGCGCCTCGGCGTCGCTTACGGCCTCGGCTCATCCGGCAACACCGTTCTGCGCGGCGGCGTTGGTCTGTACTTCAACGACCTCGCGCAAAACGGCTGGGTCCAAGCCTTCAACGCCGTCAACAATTTCAACATCAAGAATGCTTCAAGCCCGGCCGCGTTGATCGATCCGAATTACCACTCGCCTTACGCGCTGCACGCCACCGCGGGCCTTCAACACGCCTTCAATCCTAATTGGATTCTCAGCGCGGACTACACTCTCGAGACCGGCATGCACGGCTACCGCCGCTACGATTTTCCGAACGTAGCCGTCTTCCGCACCGACAATCGCTCCAGTTACAACGCCCTCGCGCTGCATCTTCAGGGCAACCTGGCGCGGCGACTTAGCCTCGTCGCCAATTACACGCTCGCCATCGCAAAAACCTGGGGATGCCAGATCGGCGAGCTCTTCGATTACGTCAATGGCGTCTGCGATCCCACGAACGCCTTCGCCCCGGGAGACTATGGTCCCTCCGGCGAAGATGTCCGCCATCGCTTCGTTTTAGCTGGTACCGTTCACGTCTCGGCAGGATTCGACGTGACCTTCCTCTCGCAGGCGGAAACTGCGCGGCCCATCACTCTGACCACCCCCGCAGGCGGCCGCGTGGTAATCAACGGCGTGAAGTCCACGCTCGACCAATTCCGCGGCACGCCTTATATGCAAACCGACCTGCGCGTGAGCCGCCCCATCAAGTTCCACGAGCGCTGGTCGCTCATGCCCTTCATCGAATTCTTCAACCTTTTCAATCGCAACAATCCCGGGAACAACTACGTCGGCAATATCGCCGCTCTTCCTGTTCCTGTAAACAACCTCGCGAACGTCACCGCACTGTGCCCTACTCCGGCCTGTTCCGTGCCGGTCACCAGCGGCACGCAATTGCTCGTTCCCGCCGGCGCCCTCGGCGACTTTTTCGGCCCCGGCACCACCGTCGGCATCCCTTTCGCCGCGCAACTCGGCCTCCGCCTGACGTTCTGACAACGGCTCAGGCTTGATTCCGCCTCAACTTTAAGGGCCTTGCAGTTTGTTTGAGAGTCTGGGTGGATGCCCTCAGCGAATGGCGTATCGGTCTTCCCTGATCCACGTCAGTACTTCAGCTTCGACGGAAAACCCGCTTGCCCCGTTCACCGTGAATCTGGAGTCCAAAGCAAATGCATGGGCCTCCAGCGGCACCAGGAAATGCGAACCTACCCGCAGAAAACCCCGCACGAACAATTCCGTATAGCGCTCAAGCCCCAGCAACTGATATTGCACCGCATGCACCAGAGCGTGAAACAGAATCCTGTCCGTCGGGCTCTGCTGGAAGACCAGAACATCCTCAAACGTCAGCGAGGCCATGTGCGTAATGTCCGGCAAGTTTGAATAGCCCCGGGCTTTGGCCTCCGCGTAGAACGGCGGCTTTTCCAGCCGGCGGTGCGTCAACTCCACGATTCTTACAGCCTCAAGCAGTGCCGGCGAAAAGAAACGCGCCGCGATTCTCATCCGCTTCTTGCCCAATGGTCTGCTCTCTGGGTGAAATCGTTCTCGCTGATCGTGCAAATAGTCTGCGACACGGGCGACCGCATCTTGAATGGGCCTCTCGGCCATCTCTCCGGCGGCGACCCGATTTTGTAGCTCTCTTAATAACATCAAAAAAATCTCCTTCTTGCTCATCCACTTCTGCGGTTAAGGCAAGACCCTGATACTTTAACAACGTTAGTTGTACGCTGTCAACATTTAATTTAACGGAGGTGGGCCGCTCACGGCAAAAGTAAGAAGGCCCCTTGTATGATATAAACATAAGAAACATAACATGTTAGCGTGACAGAAAATCCACGGAGATAGAGTGGCGGTCCAATGCACAAAATTGACTTTTACAGTGTCATTTTATACTATTGCGATTGGAGACCAACCTCTATGCCCCCAACCGCCGACAAGAATCTTGAGGAACGCATCATGAAGGCCGCACAGCGTCTTTGGCAAGTTCGCGGGGCGCGCGGCCTCACCCTCCGCGCTGTCGCTCGTGCCGCGGGAACCACCACACCCACGGTCTACAAACGTTTCCGCAACAAGCAAGCGCTGCAAATCGCTCTCGCGCTGCGCTTTCGCCAGCAACTCAACGAGCAACTCTTCTCCACCGCTACACTAGAGGAAGCCATCGAAAGATATGTGCGCTTTGCCGAAGAGCATCCTAATGAATATCAACTGCTATGGGGTACCTGGACGGATATCTTTCATCCGAACTTCCCGCGGCCCGGCCGCGCCTGGTTTCTGGCGCAGTTGGCCGATCGTTTCGGCGGCGCGCCAGAAGACTATGGCCGCGCTTTTTACGCTTTTTTTCTCTTAGGCCACGGTGCCGCAAGTCTTCTCGCGGTCCCGGGAGATGAAATTGCGCGTGACGAAGTACGACGGAATTTTTCCGCGATTTCAGGCGACTTCCTCCGCAACATTGAGCTTTTCCGTCAGTAAGCCTGCTTCGGGCGGTGCACTCGCCCGAAAGGCTACTCGGACATTTTTCCGGCAATGTCCAGCGCTTCTCCCGTCAGCAGCACCGATTTCCACTGATCGAGGAATGACGCGCCCAGTCTTTTGTAGAAGTCGATCGCCGGTTGATTCCAATCCAGCACTTCCCATCGCACGCCGTAACAATTCTCGCGCAGCGCAATCCCGGCCACCTTTGCGAGCAATGCCCTGCCGACTCCCTTGCCGCGAAAGGCTTCCCGTACAAACAAGTCCTCGAGAAACAGTCCCGGGCGCCCTTCCCACGTGGAGTAAAAACCAAAAAACAAGGCGTACCCCGCCGCTTGCCCGTCCCATTCCGCGATCAGCACGCGGAACTTCGGCGCCGGACCGAAACCGTCTCTCACCAGATCCGCCTCGGTAATCATCACAAACTGTTTTTCCCGTTCGTACTCCGCCAGCTCGTAAATCAAAGCTTTCAGCAGACCCACATCGTTCACCGTCGCCGCACGAATCGATAGCATGGTGTGAAACTCCTGCCGCCCGTGGCGGAAATCCTCGTACACCGCATAATATCCGGAATTTCCGCCGCTCCCCAAAGTCGACCCGCATTTGGACTTTGAAGCCCGCCGCTGCTTTTCGCGTATAATCCGCCCGGCACGCAAGGAGCTTCCATGAAACGCGTACTCAGCCTGTTTCCGACGCTGGCTCTTCTCGGCTTCTTTTTCTTCTCCGCTTCACTTTCATCCGCAGCTTACGCCGACACGCTGGGCAAAAACTTTATCTCGCGCAACGCGGAAATCGATGGCGTCAAGCTGCATTACACCACCGGCGGTCACGGTCCATCGCTGATCCTCCTGCACGGCTACGCGGAAACCTCGCGCATGTGGAATCCCATCCTGCCGGTGCTCGGCGAGAAATTTACTATCATCGCCCCGGACCTTCCCGGCATCGGAGACTCGGAAATCCCCGCGAGCGGCCTGGACATGAAAACCGCCGCGATCCGCATCCATGCTCTTGCCCGCTCGCTCGGCGTTGAGAAAGCCAGAGTCGTTGGCCACGACATCGGCCTTATGGTTGCCTATGCGTACGCCGCGCAATTCCCCGCCGAAGTGGAGAAACTCGTGGTGATGGATGCTTTTCTCCCCGGCGTGGGCGATTGGGAGGCGGTCTACAACAATCCGGGCATCTGGCATTTTCGTTTCAACGGGCCGACACCCGAAGCCCTGGTGCAAGGACGCGAGCGCATCTACTTCGCATATTTCTGGAACGATCTCGCGGCTGACAAGACGCGCTCGCTTCCGCAGCCCGATCGCGAAGCCTACATCGCCGCATACTCCAGGCCGGGACGCATGCGCGCCGGCTGGGCCTACTTCGTTTCGTTCCAGCAAGCCGCCAAGGATTTCGCTCAACTCTCCCAGATCAAGCTCACCTTGCCGGTCCTCTCCATCGGCGGCGACAAATCCCTCGGAGACTTCCTCGCGCAGCAAATGAAGCTGGTGGCTTCGGACCTTACGACTGTCGTGCTCAAGAACACCGGCCACTGGATCCTCGAGGAAAATCCAAAGGAAACCACCGACGCGCTCGTGAAGTTTCTGTGAGATAAAAAGCTTGCGGCAGGCTTGGCTCACATGATGCGCCCGCGAGTTCCGCTGGGCGCGGATTTAAGCCGTCTGCTTGCGTTTTTGCAATTGCGGCTTCTTACCACCGCCAATCCAGGCAGGCGGGTCGCTTGCGGGGAAAGATTCGAGGGACGCCTCTTCAACAACATCCAGAACTTCCTCCTGCGGAGGCGCCTCGCGAGGATCCAGAGGCGCCGGCGGCGTCTCCTGGGGATACTTCTCCATAACAATCCGGATTCTACTCTCTCGCCCCGTTTTCCACAGCTCATTCGAATGCTAATTTACAATATACTTGACAATGATATTACTACCTGTGCTATTATAATCTTTGATAGTTAGTCGCCAACTTGTTCGATTCGCTTCACGCCGTGCCTCTCTAAAACACCTTTGTGCTCCGCACCTGTTCACCCCGAGCGATGAAGGGCTTATCCTGTCTACCCTGAGGAACGAAGGTGTTTGTCGGACTTGCGAGGGGAGTCCGGAAGGACCTCACTTTGTTCCTAAGTCTTTTAGAATGCGCAGTTCCGCGAAATGCACCCGCAACTCCTTTAGAATGCGCAGTTCCAAAAACAAAGGATTCTAAGTCCTTTAGAATGCGCAGTTCCGAAAGAAGAGGGGGGAGGCTTGGTTTGTTATTGTTATTCGGAAATCCTTCCTGGCCTGCCTGCCCCGACCATGT
>Ga0207133_1168_pt1 | contig 10261 bp, 9 predicted proteins | sample Alteio_BWMinHeat_11_FD_153537 | JGI IMG/M metagenome (GOLD analysis project Ga0207133, IMG submission 153537) | Enriched cells from forest soil in Barre Woods Harvard Forest LTER site, Petersham, Massachusetts, United States -... | ecosystem: Environmental > Terrestrial > Soil > Temperate forest >... | reverse complement strand
GTCTCCCGTTTGTAAGCCGGTGACTATGCGGCCGCAGTTTCCTTCTTGCCCCAGAAAGCATCCTAATCAAATAGGAGAGAATGGTTGGACTGCTCCATTGACTCGGTTTCCTTTGCTGTGTTACCCATAAAGCGCTCACATTAGGGGCTCCCGGGGCAGTCGCAACACAAAAGATGGCCTCCGACACCAAGCACCTGGAAATGACGCTGGAGACGATCGTCGAGAGCGTCAATCTTGCCGAGGAGATGTGTTTGCGGGTGGCGGAAGCAGCGGGATTCGGCGAGGACGACTGTTATCGCATCGGCATGAGCGTGCGCGAGGGCGTGATTAACGCCTTCCATTACGGGAACCAGGAGCGGCCCGAGAAGAAAATCCACCTAGCTGTGGACCTCACCCCGGACAAGATGATTATTCACGTGTTGGACGAGGGCGCGGGGTTCCGGCTCGCCGACGTTCCGGACCCGCTTGCCGAGGAAAACCTGCTCAGCACTTCCGGACGGGGAATCTTCCTGATGCGCGCGTTCATGGACGAGTTCGATGTGCTTTCCGGTAAGACAGGCGGCGCGGAAATCGTGATGTCGAAGAAACTGCCTGCTCCGGGGAGCGCTTCCCCGAACGGCCAAAGCGGACAAGACGCGACGCGTCGGCGGGAAGCGTAAGGAAATCGATGTCATTACATGCGACGCATCGCGACGCCGGACAAGTCACCGTTGTGGACCTGAGCGGCCGAATTACGCTGGGAGACGGCAGCGCATTGCTGCGCAAGACGATTCGCGGGCTGCTGGATGATCAAAGAAGAATGATTCTGCTGAACCTGGCGGACGTGGACTACATCGACAGCTCGGGAATCGGCGAACTGGTCAGCGGCTACACGGCGGTGAAGAATCAGAACGGGGACCTGAAGCTGCTGCACTTGACGAAGAAAGTCAAAGACCTTCTTCAGATCACCAAGCTGTTTACCGTATTTGACGTGTATACGGACGAGAGCACGGCGCTGCGAAGCTTCACCTGAATTTGTCCAGGCGCCCCTTCCCATGCGCCCTTCGTGGTTTGTCTTCCTGCTCGCATGGTTCGCATGATTGCGGCACAATTTCCTGAATGATGCCGCTTGCCGATACCCTGTGGATTGTTGACCAGGCGAAATCTCTGGGTTTCGACCTTTGCGGCGTGGTCCGCGCGGAAAAATTTCCCGAACTGAAGCAGACGCCGGAGTGGCTCGCGCGGGGCTACGCCGGAGAAATGAGGTACCTCGCTGATCCCCGGCGAGGCGATCCCCGAACCGCCATGCCGGGAATCCGGAGCGCCATCGTCGGCCTGCTCAACTACAGCACCGAGCAGCCGCTTTCCACCGATCCGGCGCTGCCCATCGAGGACGGCAAGCCGAGCGGATGGATTTCCCGGTATGCCTGGGGCGACGACTATCACGAGTTGTTGCGGGAAAGACTAGAGGCGCTTATGGAATCCCTGCGCGTACAGTTTGCATCGCCATTCGAGGCGCGCGCTTACGTGGATACGGGACCGGTTCAGGAGCGCGTGCTGGCTAAATATGCCGGCTTGGGATGGCTTGGGAAAAATACGCTGCTGCTGAACCAAATGCTCGGCTCGTTCTTTTTTCTCGGAGTGATTCTCACCACTCTCGATCTCGAACCGACACTCGGGGCGAACGAACTGCCGCCGCCGGACTTGTGCGGGAGTTGCCGGCGCTGCCTGGATGCTTGCCCGACACAGGCTTTCGTCGAGCCTTACGTCATGGACGCGCGAAAGTGCATTTCCTACTTGACGATTGAATTGCGGGGCTCCATCCCGGAGGAGTTTCGCGCGGCGATGGGAAATCACGTTTTTGGCTGCGACATTTGCCAGGATGTTTGCCCGTGGAACCGGCGCGCACCGATGGTCACTCTGGCGCCGTTCCAGCCAAGAGTTTTTCCCGCACCGGAAGAAAACGATGCCGGGGCGTCCCTCCCTCCGCAAGACGAATCGCTCTACCTTCCCCGGCTGGAATGGCTTCTTGGACTTACCGAGGCGGACTTTCGCGAACTCTTTCACGGAAGCCCCATCAAACGCACCAAATGGCGTGGCCTGCTGCGGAACGCCTGCATCGCGCTCGGGAATTCCGGTGTACGGCCGCGCATGGCGGAGCATCGCCGGGTGGCCGATGCTTTAGAGCGCCTGGCGGCTTCGGAGGATGAAGTCCTCGCCGAATCTGCCCGTTGGGCGCTTTCACGCATCCAATAATCCTACGGGGGAAAAGCTGTTGGGTGAAAAGCAGCCGTAAGCCCGACGGGAAATCCGGTGAGAGCCGAGGGATCGCGGTTTCCCGGACCGGGTTACCATCTCGCGGGCACTAGCGGTATAATCCCACCCGCAGGTCGATTCGCCCTCCGCGCTGCTGAGGTTTCCATGAATCGTCGTAACTTTTTGTGGAATACGGGCATCGTCGGCGCTGGATTCCTCGGGGCAGGAAATGCTGCACCGGGCCTCTTGTGCGCCGGCACCGCGAACCATTCGGATTCAAATCTTACTCTGGAGGAAAAACCCGTGGCCTTTACCGTGCCGCCCCTGCCGTACTCGTTCGACGCACTCGAGCCTTACATCGACGCCAAGACGATGGAAATCCATCATGACAAGCATCATGGCGCTTATGTCACCAACGTGAACAAGGCCTTGGAAGGCCAACCCGCTCTGCAAGCCAAGTCGATCGATGACCTTCTCAAAGGTCTCGACTCGGTACCGGAGAATATCCGCAACGCCGTACGCAATAATGGCGGCGGCCATTGGAACCATACGCTCTTCTGGACGCTCATGAAGAAGGGCGGTGGCGGAGAGCCCAAGGGGAATTTGGCGGCGGCGATCAGCTCGACGTTCGGGTCGTTTGCCGGATTTCAGGAAAAATTTGCGGCCGCCGGCCTGGGGCGCTTTGGTTCCGGCTGGGCGTGGCTGGTGGTGCGAGATGGGAAACTGGCGATCGACTCGACGCCGAATCAAGACACTCCCTATCTGCTCGCCGGAGGTGGCAAGGCGGTCCTGGGTCTGGACGTTTGGGAGCATGCCTACTACCTTAAGTATCAGAACGTACGCGGTGATTACATCAAGGCGTGGTGGAACGTCGTCAATTGGGACAAGGCCGCTGAACTCTACGATGCGGCGAAGAAGTAGTCGCTGCTCGCAAGCAGTCCAAAAATAGAAAAGCCCCCGAAAGATCGGGGGCTTTTCTATTTGCCTCAAAAAACTGGAACGGAGTCCGAATCAGGCCATCAATTGCCGCTTCGCCAAGGGAACCACGGCTACAGACCGCCGCGGTGCAGGATAAGTCTTTGGCGTGGGCGCAAAGTTGCGTGCCTCCCCCGTTGCCAATGCCATGGGCATCGGCATGCCGCCCGCGCTTTGCCGCGAAGCCTCGCGCACCAATTCCATGCGGCCGCGAACGCGGAACTTGGCGAGCAACGAGGAGACATGGAATTTCACGGTGCGCTCGGATAGATTCAGGTTGGCGGCGATTTCCTTGTTGGCAAGGCTCTTCATCAGGCCGGAGAGAACTTCATCTTCCCGGCGCGTCAGCTTCACCTGGCCGCCGAGCGATTTCCCGGCCTCCAGCAACTGGTTGGCTTTCTCGTGGAGGCCTCCCAGGAGTTCCTCTTCGGCCTGGACCATGACCACGTAATCGCTGGTGGACTGGCCCCGCACCATGCAGTGCATGGCCAGCAGTCCGGCAGCCTGGTCCACGGGAAACCTGCCGTCGGGGCCGGCTTCGACGTGAAAATGGGCTACACCAGAATTCTTTTCATAGAAAAAGTAAACATCGCGGGGAAAAGCCGGGCGGGAATTTGTCAATTGCTGCGGGTGTTCACTTCTGCGAATCACCTTCACGTGCACCCCCTCCGAATGCAGCCTCATGACGCAATCGAAGCCTTTAAGTTTTTTTTTTCTTCGCCCCTCGACGAGGCGTGTCCCCAGTTGTGCCAAGACCGTCAGGCAAGAGGCCAAGAACGAGGGCTAAGGCTCGGCAATTCTTACCCATTGTGCGGCAACGACCAGGCTTGGGCGAGGACTCCCTGAAAGCCGACCTGGAACCATTTTGCCGAACCCTCCTTCCCTGCAAATATTCTGCCGTTGGGAAGAATAGGCAACTTGCTCAGGAATTGGGGACTTACGCTGAAATCAGGAGGCCGTCAAGTGGATTTGACGGTAGGAATTGCACTGTCATCGAAATTTTTCCACCTTTATCCACAGAAGTCTGAATCGTGCGGGAACATATTCTGTAGCACGAAACTGGTCAATGCCCTGTGGAAAAGTGCTACGGCCCGCATTCTTCCTTTGGAATTTCAAAAGGAAACGATGCGCGTTTGCTGCGGGCTGATCAATTCGTAGACCAAACCGCGCCAGCGAATCTTTCGTGTGACGAAAGAGTTCACAAAATTCAGAAGATAGAGGAAGGGGACCAAAGTTGTTAACAGAATGTAAATCCAGGCTTGTCCCATGATCTGGGAGCGCGCGGCAGGGAGGGCCTCGGTCACACCAATAAGCCGGATGGAACTGCGGAGGGAGGAAAGCAAAATTGGGAGAAAGGTCAGCGTGGCGATGTGGAAATAGGGCCGCTGTTGGAGGAGGTTGCTCAAGATCAGCATCGCGCCGAGCAACAGCGTCAGGCAGTACAGAAGATGCGTGGCGGTCGCGGGGGCCCAGACGCGATCCGCGTACACGCGGGTGATGAGAATTTGGCGGTTGGTGAATTCCAGCAACTCGTGGAAATCGGCCTCGGCGTAAGAAAGCGTCAAGCACTCCGGGATGAAAACAATCGGGCGGTTTTGGCGCTCCAGCGCTCGTGTCAAGGAATAGTCATCGCTCACCGAATTTTTCCACTCGTCCAGGACGCCCGCTTGTTCGAAGATGCTGCGGCGAATTGCGGTGCCGCCGCCCCAGCAGAAATTTCTCCCGGTCTCGCTAAGCATGGTGACCACCGGCGCGTTCCAGGCGGCGAGAAGCGCGGTGGGGAAATTGCTGCGATTGGGAATCAGCCAGCGCATGGTCGTCGTCGCTCCGATTCTTATGTCACCGAGCGGCGCTACCAGATGGTGCAGCCAGTTTCTTCCGGGGCGCCCGTCGGAATCGGCGAAAACGAGCACTTCAAATTCCGGCGGCAGTTGTTCCACGGCCACCCGCAAATTGTTCACCTTCTCGCCACAGTTGCTGGGGCTTCCCGCGATGACGACGTGGGCCTTCACCTTGGAACTCGCGGCGACCCGTTCGACGATGCTGCGAGCGGGATCCGAGCCGGAGGCCAAGACGAAGAAAATGTCGTAGTTCTGGCGTTCGAATTCCGTCAGCGATACGAGATTGCGCTCGAGGCCGGGCTCGATGCCTTTGCATGGGCAAAACACGGCCACGCGCGGCGCGAAAAATCCGGGATCGGCGTGCAGGCGCCGGCGCACGTAGCCAAGCCACTGCCAGGCCTGCCAGATGAGGTATACCCCCAGGAGGATCTGGAAAAACGCCAGTAAATAAAATGAGGTCTCCACGTTCTTCGAGGATAGCAGAGGAACAGTGCTCGCGGAGCGCCGTTCGAACGGTTAGAATCGCAGCGGTAAACGCCCGTTCTAAGGAGAACAAAAATGCCACGAGTGGATTTCGGGATGGTGACGTCAGCATTGGAATTGCCGGGATACCGGATCGTAAGAAACTTTGGGATCGTGCGCGGAATTATCGTGCGCTCGCGGAGCGTGATCGGGAATCTCGGCGCGGCGCTCCAGACTATCATTGGCGGTAACATCACCATCCTCACGAACCTTTGCGAGAAGACCCGCGAGGATGCCTTCGAACTGCTGTTGCAACACGCCGGCGAGCATGGCGCCAACGCGGTGATCGGGATGCGCTATGACGCAACGGAAGTGATGCAAGGCGTCACCGAAGTCCTGGCTTACGGCACCGCCGTGCAGGCCGAACGCATTTCCTAGCCGTAGACGCGGGCGCGGCTCGCGGCAGGCCGGGACCAGTGATAGAATTCCCGCCTCCCATGTTCTGCGCAAAATGCGGCGCACAAATTTCTCCCAACGGAAGGTTCTGCACTTCCTGCGGAGAAGCCGTCGATCCAGACACGGGCGCTACTTTGCTTGGGGATGAAGCCGACATCGAAGGAGCAACGCTGTCGCCGTCAACTCCGGCCGCGCGAAAAACTCTGGCGTCCCCTTCTTCCCCGCGAACTCCGCGCACACCTACAAGCGGCAATCCGCTGACGAGTTCCGACCCCATCGGCGGCGGCCGCTTTACGCCAGGGCAAATCATCGCGGAACGATACCGCGTTGTGGCCCTGGCGGGCCGCGGAGGAATGGGTGAAGTTTATCGCGCCGAAGACTTAACCCTCGGCCAGGTCGTGGCGTTGAAATTTCTTCCTGAAGCGCTTTCACAGGACGCCGCGGCGCTTGGGCGTTTTCACGCAGAAGTGCGCACCGCGCGGCAAGTCTCTCATCCCAACGTCTGCCGCATGTTTGACATTGGCCAAGCCGGCGGAACTCTTTTCCTGACGATGGAGTATGTCGATGGGGAAGATCTTGCTTCGGTGGTCCGCCGCATCGGCAGGCTTTCGCCGGACAAAGCCACCGAGGTCGCGCGGCAAATCTGTGCGGGACTGGCGGCGGCGCACGAACGCGGCGTGATTCATCGCGACCTGAAGCCTGCCAACGTCATGCTCGACGGCGCCGGCAAAATTCGCGTCATGGATTTTGGCCTCGCCGGCGTCGCAGCGAGCATCAAAGGCGCGGACGTTCGCGCTGGGACGCCTGCGTACATGGCGCCGGAACAGCTTGCCGGCCGCGAAGTCAGCACGAAGAGCGATCTGTATTCACTCGGCCTCATAATCTACGAAATTCTCACGGGCAAGCGCGCTTTCGAAGCCGCCACGCTCCCGGAATTGATGAAGCAGCGCGAGTCCGGGACGGTCACAAATCCTTCGACTCTAGTGCGCGATCTGGATCCCCTGGTCGAGCGCGTCATCCTTCGTTGCCTGGAGACCGATCCGGAAAAGCGTCCAGCGACAGCGTTGCAAGTCGCCGCCGCACTCCCCGGTGGGGATCCTCTTGCCGCCGCGCTCGCCGCGGGCGAGACGCCTTCGCCACAGATGGTGGCCGCCGCTGGTGGAACCGCTGGCCTCGCGCCCCGCGTCGCGATTGCCTGCCTAGCGGCAGTGCTCCTGGGAGTCGTTCTGCTTGTCGCTGTAGGGATCAAAGAAAACGGCCTCGCACGTCTCCACGCCGAAAATCCGCCCGAGGTTCTCGCCAAAAAGTCCCGCGAAATCATTGCGAGCTTGGGCTATTCGGCTCCGCCTGTCGACAGAGCCGACGGCTTCACTTACGACAGCGATTTTCTCGCTTATCTTGAAAAGAATAGTTCACAGCGTCCCCAGTGGGACCGCGTGCTCGCCGAACAGCCGCCCGTGCTCCGCTACTGGTTTCGGCAAAGTCCCCGCGAAATGAGCCCCGAAGGCTTTTGGAATCAGTCCTTGACTCCCGGTGTTGTCACCTTCTCCGATCCGCCAGCCATTTTCTCCGGCATGATCAATCTTCAACTCGATCCAGAGGGAGCTCTGCTCTATTTCCAGGCGATTCCCCCGGAAAAAGAGGAGAGCCCGCCATCCTCCCGGCCTGCCGATTGGCTTCCGCTTTTCGCTGCCGCGGGACTTGACCCCGCCCAATTTCATTCTGTGGAATCCTCGTGGGATTCGCTGGCCTCCGCTGACACGCGCGCCGCCTGGGATGGCGCTTGGCCGGGCAGCGGTCGTCCTTTGCACGTCGAAGCCGCCGCTCGCCGCGGCAAGCCCGTGTTTTTCGCCCTCATTGGCCCCTGGACGAAACCACAGCGCATGAACCAGGCGGAGCGCACGCGCGCGGACAAGACGAGCCAAATCATCGGTCTCTCGATCGCGCTGGTCATCTTCGCGGGGAGCATATTTCTTGCATATCGCAACTATTCGCGGGGCAAGGGTGACCGCCAAGGCGCCCTGCGCCTCGCTTCTCTCGTTTTTGCCCTTGAGCTCTCCATTTGTCTTTTTCGATCCCATTTTGTTCCCACTCTGGACACCGCGGGCATGATCCTCTTTGCCGTCAGCACCGGCCTTTTCGTTTCTGGTTTTATCTGGGTGCTCTATCTCGCTCTCGAGCCCTATGTGCGCCGTAACTGGCCGCAAACCATCATCTCCTGGACTCGCTTCATAAGCGGGCGTCTCCGCGATCCCCTGGTCGGCCGCGACCTTCTCTTTGGCGTCCTTCTCGGTTTTTCCTGGGTCTTCACTTTCGTGCTCGGCAGTTTCTTTCTGACTCGCGCGGGCGCCAGTCCGCAGTTTGGAAGTGAGGAGTTTCTCGAGGGCGTTCGCGAGTCGATCGCTCTCGGGCTCGTCAGAATCGTCGGCTCGATTCAGACGACGCTGATCTTTTTTTTCCTTGTGGTTCTCTTGCGTGTGCTGGTCAAGAATCGCTGGGTGGCCGCCGCGATTTTCGTCCTGCTTTTTACCGTGCCGAAAGTCCTGGGCGCCGATCACCCACTGATTGAAACGCCCATTTGGCTGGTCATCTACGGCATCGCCGCGTTCGCCGTTGTGCGCTTCGGATTGATCGCTCTAGCCATGGCCGTGCTCACCGTCGATGTCCTTCTAAACGTGCCTATCACACTGGATTTTTCCTATTGGTATGCGGCCCGCTCCTTCTGTGTGTTGCTCGGTTTCGTGGCCATCGCCGCGTGGGGTTTTTATACTTCTCTCGCCGGCCAGCGTCTTTGGAAAGAAGACATTTTCGAATAGCCGAGCGTCTTATCGCGGCGCTCCAGGGACTTTGCCACTTCGAACTTGCTCCGTTACGGCCGCCGCCAATTCTTCGATTCCTGTCAGCGCCTTGGTTGCAGCGAGCCGCGCCTTCTCGATGAACGACGAATCCAGCAGAAAGGCGCAACGGTCGACGAAGGGATGGTCCGCCGCTTCAAAGGGCTTGCGCGCGCGGTGCTTCGCAGCGGCCCGCGCCAGCAGCTCCTCGTACATTTGCAGGTCGCGCTGAAAATCGAGCGCATCGCCCGCGGTCCAGACCTGCTGGCGCGCCAGTGACGCCAGAAACTTCCTGCGAAACGCCGTGGCATCCCGGCGGAGCATGGGGCGCGGCTTGGATTTGCCCGCAGGCTGAGGCTCGTTGCAAACGATTGCCAGGGTCCGCACCGTCAAAGCCAGCAGCGCCTCCCGCTGCAGCAGCGCCAGAAGATCGCGGTAGAGCGAAGCGTGGACTTGCAGCGCCTGGCGGCCGTTCTCGACGACGTAAGAATCAATAAACCGCGGCACGAGGCGCTCTCGCAGCAGCGCCTCCGAAACGCGCTGCGCGAGTTCCGCGGGCGCATCGATCGCGTTTTGTTTCTCGCGAGGCATATCCAGGAAACATGGTAGCAGGAGTCCATTCCTTGCCTGAGCCGCGTGTCGCAAATGAAAAAGCCCGGCAAACTTCGCCGGGCCATTTCTCTTTTCTGTTTGTAGGGGCGCAGCATGCTGCGCCCCAGTTGTCTACAACTCAACCCTCTCAGTGAATCGCCCGGGGGCTATCCGGGCCCACGCGCTTCGGCTTCGGTTCAGGCTGCGGCACAATCGGCGGCGTCACCGCCTCCTTCTGCAGCGCGTGCTCCAGAACTTCGTCCAGCGTGCGGACGTAAGTAATCTTGATGTCGCCGAGAATCTCCGGAGTAAGATCCGCCACGACATTTGGCTCATTGTCCGCGGGCAGCAGGACATGCGTGATTCCCGCCCGCTTTGCGCCGAGCACTTTTTCCTTCACGCCGCCGATGGGCAGGACCACGCCCGAGAGCGTCATCTCGCCGGTCATCGCCAGCCGGTCTTTCACCGGTCGCCCGCTGAGCAGGCTGACCAGGGCCGTTACCATCGCCGCTCCGGCGGACGGGCCATCCTTCGGCACCGCGCCTGACGGCACGTGGATGTGAATGTCATGCTTGCGGAAGAAGTCCGGATCGATGCCGTAGCGCTCGCAGTTCGCGCGCGTCCAGGTCAGTGCCGCGGTCATCGATTCTTGCATGACTTCGCCGAGATGCCCGGTCATGGTGAACTGCTTGCCGCCGCGCATGCGGGTCGCTTCGATGAAGATGATGTCGCCTCCCACCGGCGTCCAGACCAGTCCGACGGCGACGCCGGGCCGCTTGACGCGCTCCTCGACTTCCTTCTCCGTGCGGAATTTCGGCACGCCCAGGAATTCGCGGACCACTTCCGGTGTAACAACCATCTTTTCCG
>Ga0207133_1167_pt1 | contig 10294 bp, 12 predicted proteins | sample Alteio_BWMinHeat_11_FD_153537 | JGI IMG/M metagenome (GOLD analysis project Ga0207133, IMG submission 153537) | Enriched cells from forest soil in Barre Woods Harvard Forest LTER site, Petersham, Massachusetts, United States -... | ecosystem: Environmental > Terrestrial > Soil > Temperate forest >... | reverse complement strand
ATCCCCAACCTGCCATGATGATTCCTAAAACGGAAATCCCGGACAGAGCAAAGATGTAAAGGACGCCGATATCTAAATCGGCTGAGACCGTGTTCCTGCCAAAAGGCAGGGCGGCATAACAAAGGAAAGCGGGAACGAAGGCAAGGACAGGCGCAAGGAAATGAATCCAAGGGCTTGCAACGGCAGGGACAATGTCTTCCTTTAATAGGAGCTTGATCGCATCGGCAATGGTCTGAGCCCAGCCGTGCCATCCACCCGTATACATGGGACCGAGGCGGGATTGCATATGAGCGGCAATCTTGCGTTCCCACCAGACCATAAACATCACGCTCACAGAAATAAAACCGATGATCAGGGAGCACTGAACGACCATGGATACAATTCCTATTATGACGGCAGGAACGGAAGCTTTGAGTGCGAAACCGGAGAGTAAATTCCAGACCTGGATGAAGCGAGCGGGCAGTTCTCCGATCGCTTTTGCAATGAGAACTGAAGCCAACCCCATGGCTGCAAGAACTCCGATGCTTCTTTTCTGGCTGTCAGTTAAAACGGGTAGGATCATTAAAGGTTACCGGTCCACTTCTCCCAGTACGATGTCAATGCTTCCCAAGATGGCAATCACGTCTGAGACCATTCGACCGACCAGGATTTCCTGTAAAATGGTCAAATTGATAAAGGAAGGAGCACGAACATGCACTCGATAGGGACGATCGTTTCCGTCAGAAATAACGTAAATCCCGAGCGCACCTCTCGGAGCTTCAATCTGGGAATAGGCTTCGCCCATGGGGGGCCTCAGAATGCGAGGGACTTTTGCATTGCACTCGCCTTCCGGTAAACCATCCAGAGCTTGTTCGACAATTTTTACGGACTCCTTCATTTCTTGGATCCGAACCCAGTACCGATCCCAGCAATCTCCGTTTTGACCAACGGGCACCTCAAATTTGAACTTGTCGAAACTACAATAAGGCTCTTCCTTTCTTAAATCAAAATTGACTCCGCTGCCTCTCAAATTTGGGCCGGTGATCCCATAGTCAATGGCTTTTTCTTTTGGCAAGATGCCAACGCCTTTGGTGCGATCCTGAAAGATGGGGTTTCCAGTCAAAAGAATATCATATTCCTCAAAGCGTGGTTTCATCCACTCCAGGAATGAACGGCATTTTCCGATCCAGTCCGCAGGCAGGTCGGCCATCACTCCCCCGATACGAATATAGTTATAGGTCATACGGGCTCCGCTGACCTCTTCAAAGAGATCGAGGATCTTTTCCCTTTCCCTAAAAGCGTAAAGGAAGGGGGTATAGGCACCAATATCGATCCCGTAGGTTCCAAAAAAAACAAGATGAGAGGCAATCCGGTTTAGTTCTACCATAATCACTCTTAAATAATCTGCTCGGGGCGGGGGGACAATTTGAAGAAGCTTTTCGGTTGCAAGGCACCAGACTAAATTGTTGGACATCGCAGAAAGATAATCCCAGCGGTCTGAAATCACTAGCATCTGCGGATACGTCCGGTTTTCAGCGAGTTTTTCAGTTCCTCTGTGGAGGTATCCCACGTCCGGTTCCGCGCTGGTGATGACTTCGCCGTCTAACTTAAGGATCACGCGCAAAACACCGTGGGTAGAAGGATGTTGAGGTCCGAGGTTTAAGATCATCTCCTCGGTTTTTAAATCGGGTCCAGGGATCCGAATCGCTTCAGTCGTCATAACGGTCGGGAATGTGAACGTAGTCTTTTCTCAAGGGCCATCCTGGAAAACCATCCCACATAAAGATCCGCTTCAAGTTTGGATGACCTTGGAACTGGATTCCATACATATCAAAAACTTCTCTTTCCTGCCAGTCTGCGGTGGTCCAAATCGAAACCACCGAAGGGACCGATGCATTCTCTCGCCTCACAGGAACTTTGACCACCAGTTTGTGTTTAAAGGCATAGGAATAAAAGTGATAGACGACGTCCATGCGGCTCAGTTCCGTCGTTGTGGTCTTGAGATAATCGACTGCGGTGAGCATTGTTAAAAGGTCGAAAGAAAGACGATTGTTTTCTTTGATCACGGCTGCTAATTGGAGCCATTTTTGAGGCGGACAGTTAATGTAGAGATAGGGATCCCGATACGGTTTCCCTTCATGAGCGGGAGCGCCGGGATGAGCGACCGGAGCGGGAATTTCCATGACGTCCGCTACTTGGCTTTTAAGAATTGAAAAAATATCTGAATTGTTCATGAATGAAGGGCGCTTGACATCAGTCTCTAACTTTGGAAAGGGGCGGAAGTTCGATTCGTTTGGCAATGGACATCTTTTCAATCTTTTTTTGAAGTTCCATCAGTCCGTACTGCAATGCTTCCGGCCGGGGGGGGCAGCCGGGAATGTAAATATCCACTGGGATAATCTTATCCACCCCTTTGCAAACTGAATAAGAATCGTAATAAGGGCCTCCCTTATTTGCACAGGCTCCCATGGAAATGACCCAGCGCGGAGCTGGCATCTGATGGTAGAGTCGCTCAATCATCGGAGCCATTTTTTTCACCACGGTTCCTGCGATGATCATCAGATCTGATTGTCTTGGAGTGGGGCGCGGGATGACCCCGAACCTGTCAAAGTCAAAGCGGGAAGCGTAGGAGCCCATCATTTCAATCGCGCAGCAAGCCAGACCAAATGTCATTGGCCAGATCGATGATTTGCGGGCCCAGTTAATAAAGTAATCCACGGTAGAGATCACAACTTTTCCACCCGGCATGTTCAGGGCCAATCCCGGCAATTTATCTAGAACACTATTATTCATAACATTACTCCCATTTCAACGCACCTTTTCTCCATGCATAAACCAGTCCCAGAAAAAGCACCGATATAAAGACCGTCATTTCTATGAATCCCGTAAGACCCAGATTGCGGTAAGCAATTGCCCAAGGGTAAAGGAAGAGGGTTTCAGTGTCAAAAATGACAAAGAGAAGTGCAAACAGGTAAAAACGAATATTGAACTGTACCCAGGAGGATCCGACAGGCTCAGAGCCACATTCGTAGGTGGTCGTGAAAAGGGGATCGTGGTTACGGGTCCGAACAAGCCAAGCAAGAAAAAGAGAGAAAAAGGCAAAGAAAATTCCAAAGAGGAGAAAGATGCCAACTTGTCCGTATTGTCCTAAAAAATCTAGAGATTCCTTTATCATTTTTAAATTCTTATTTCCTCAATCAATCGTTCTGCTGACATCGGGGTTTGCGGTTAAAAACCCTTTAGGGTTTTGAGGCGTTATGCAAGACCGCAATACCGCCCGTAATCGTTTGGTACTTGACGTTCTGAAAACGAGATTCCGTTAAAATTTTGCAAAATTGATCCGGACTCCAAAAATGAAGAATCGTTTCGGAAAGGTAGCTTCCCGACCATTCTTTCTGAAAGACCGTTCGACCTACGATTGGTAAAATTGTCTTTAAATAAAGATGATGCAACGTTTTAAGAATCCAGTAGGGTGGTACTGTCATTTCCAAAAGGAATAATTTGCCTCCTGGCTTTAACACCCGCCACATTTCCTTTAAGGTTTGAGGCAGGATTTTTTTAAGGTTCCTGATTGTGAATGCGCTGACGAGCGCGTCGCAGGAATTTGAACCCAAGGGAAGCTTTTCAGCACTTGCTTGAATCCAGTGAGACTCTCCTTTGAGTTTAGATTGGGCTCGTAGAAGCATGGAAAATGATAGGTCAATTCCAACCACAGGGGTTTCATCTGTGGTTTTTCGGGTCTTCATATAATCAAAGATCAAATCACCTGTCCCCGTCCCGATATCAATCACCACTGCGTTTGGAACCGTATCTTTGAGAACGGACTCAACGAGCACCTTTCTCCAAACTTTATCACGTCCTAACGATGCGATCTGATTGAACCGATCGTACCGAAATGCAAGGCGATCAAAAAGCTGGCGTACCTTTTCCGGTTCCGGAGTAAGAGGTGAAGGAGCTAATGATTCTCTGATCTTTTAGGTTACCTGCGATTGACGGGTCGGGAAAGAGGGGACCGGTTACAGGTCCTCGGCTCCTAGAGTCTTTTTACCTCCAGCAGCTTTCACTTTCTCAATGGATTCTTTGACCATTGATTCCACTTTATTGGAAAGAGAACTGATATAATCCATTCCGGTTCTGTACCCTGCATCTTTAACGACTCTCTTCACTTTGCTAACAACAATGTACGTATCTGCCATTTGATATCACCTCCAAGAAGCATTGGATCTTTTTAACGTTTGTGTTTTGAAAGGTTCCATTAAAATACAATATGGCTTAAAGATTGTCAACTAGAACTCGTTTGGAAATTGTTTCATCCATCAAATCGCAGGGGCGCAAAAAGTTTTTTTGCAGTTGTATCAGTGCAAGCATCCTTTACGTTGACCCCTCTTTTCCAATATAATAGAAGCATGTCTTTTAAACAACTGGAAGAAATCATCTGCGCTTGCGGAGAAAACTTTGAGTCCGAACTTTATCAATCGGTTACGGTGAGAGATGATCCGGATCTAAAGGATTTAATTTTAGCAGGGGAACTCAATCTCGTTAAATGTCCGTCCTGTTTCCGGGTTTTTTACGCGGAACGATTTGTTCTCTATCACGATTTCTCGCAGGAACTCATGGCCTTTATTTATCCGCAAAGCATGGAGTCTAAAAAGGAGGAAATGAGAATTAAAATGGATCTCATTTTTGCGCAACTCCAAAGCGGTCTTTCCAAGGATGAGTCGCTTTCTTACCCGCCTCGACTGTTTTTCGGTTTGGAGACTCTTTGCGATCTGCTCAATTTAGAAGAAGCTTTACAGGATGAGGCAGTCGTGGTTTTGGCTCTCTGTAAACATTTAAAGTTAAACTCTCAAAAAATCCGCAGAGATCTGGCCCGGACAAGAGGAATCCCGCCTCTTTTACCCTTGGAAAGCATTTCCAAAGACTTTAGGAAAAATCTTCTCGCTGGCCTCAAGAAAATTCTTAAAGTTAATGACCGCCTCGTTAGCTATCAGCAGCTTCTCAGTCAAGTGGAATCGAGCCCGGATTGGACCTTACGCTAGTAAAGATTTGACATTCTCCGTCGGCATTGATAAGATAGCTTTGTGGAAATCCTTTTTCTACTGCCCTTGTTGATCTTTTCAGTCATATTCCATGAAGTGTCGCATGGAATCGTTGCTCATCACTATGGAGATGATACCGCTTATCTGTCTGGACGCATTACCTTAAACCCCCTGCCGCATTTGGACCCGATTGGATCCATTATCTTTCCGGCTTTCTGTTTCTTTCTGCATGTGCCTGTTTTCGGATGGGCGAAACCGGTCCCGGTCAATCCCAGTCTCTTTACGAAGTACCGGTCCGGAGTCATCTGGGTTTCTCTCGCGGGTCCCCTCACTAATTTTCTCATCGCCATGGTCTCGGTCGTACTCCTTTATTTTTCAGTTACTCAGTCCTATTTGATCAATAATTTTCCTATTTTGCCGAAGTTTTTGACACAAGCCATCCTTTTGAATCTGGTTCTGTCGGTGTTTAATTTGTTCCCCATTCCTCCTTTGGATGGCAGCAAGGTCTTGTCCGTTCTTCTCCCGCGGAGTTTAGCGCGAGTCTATGATTTATTGGAACCTTACGGTTTTTTCATCATGATGATTCTCATCGTCCTAGGGGTTTTGAATCAGGTTCTCTACCCTGTTGTGGGATGGATTTATCAAAGGATGTTGGGTGTCTTTGGGCTATGAAGGGTAGAGTGGTTCTTTCTGGAATGCGTCCCACCGGAAAGCTGCATTTTGGGAATATGGTGGGAGCGCTTTCTAGCTGGATCAAACTCCAGAGCGATTCCACGACACGGTGTTTTTATATGGTGGCAGACTGGCACGCTCTAACCACGGATTATCAGGATACGTCCATCGTGGAAGATAATATTGAAGACATGGTGTTGGATTGGCTGGCGGCAGGGTTGGATCCCAAAAAGTCTGTCATATTTCGTCAGTCCTGGGTCCCTGAACACGCGGAGTTTGCCCTCCTCTTATCCATGATCACCCCTTTATCTTGGCTCGAACGGAATCCCACTTATAAGGAACAGGTGACCGAACTCAAAGATAAGGAGATTTCAACTCACGGTTTTTTGGGGTACCCCGTTCTTCAGGCGGCTGATATCTTGCTTTATCAAGCGTCTCACGTACCGGTCGGGGAAGATCAACTACCACATTTGGAGCTGACGAGAGAAATTGCGAGACGCTTCAATTTTTTGTATAAGAAACCAGTCTTGGTAGAACCGTCGGCTCTTCTTTCTAAAAGTCCGAAGGTCCTTGGAACCGATGCACGCAAGATGTCAAAATCGTATGATAACTGTGTCTATATTTCCGAGCCGGAAAGTTCGCTAAAAAAGAAGATCAATTCGATGTTTACAGATCCGCATAAGGTTCGCGCAGATGACCCTGGGCATCCTAAACCCTGTCCGGAAAATCCGACAGGATGCGTGGTCTTTTCACTTCATGATATTCTTGAAGTAGACCGGAACGCTTTTAGAGACAGGGAAGAACGATGCCGGGATGGACGTCTGGGTTGTGCGGCCTGCAAGAAGGACCTTCTGGAAACGATGACCCTTTCTTTGAAACCGGTCCGGGAAAAAAGAGAAGTCCTTATCAAGGAGAAGAATATCGTTTCTGAAATTTTAATCGAAGGGAGTCGGACCGCTCAATTGGTGGCTCAAGAAACGATGAACCAAGTTTTGGATGCCATTCATTTTAAGAAGCCCATCGGGATGTTCCCATGACGCCCCAAGCCTATGATGTGAAACTTGAGATCTTTGAAGGTCCCTTAGACCTTCTTCTGTATCTGATTAAGAAAGAGGATATGGATATCAAGGAGATTCGGATTTCTGAGATCACTCAGGAATACCTTACCTACATCGGTTTAATGAAGGAACTGAACCTAGAACTGGCAGGCGAGTTTCTGGTCATGGCATCAACGCTCTTGCAAATCAAGGCCCGAATGCTCTTGCCCCAAGATTCGGTGAGCGTGGAATCAGAAGAAGGTCCTGACCCGCAGGCGGACCTAGTGGCTAAACTTTTGGAATATCAGAAATTTAAAGATGCAGCTTCGTTTCTGGCCCAAAGAGAGCACCAGTCCCGAGAACTTTTCTACCGAAATATTTTACCCACTTTCTCTGAGGAAGATTTTACCCTGGATTCAACTCTCTTTGACCTTCTGGACGCATTTAAAGATGTCTTGAAAAATGCGGGGGAAGAGGTCAAAGAACTACTCTATGAGGAAATTCCCCTGGAACACAAAGTCAGGGAAATCTTGGACCTGCTTGAGAAACAGGACTGCATTCAGTTTAGTCAAATATTTTTTGTGGCTAAACCGAGGCGGGAACTGATCATAACGTTTTTGGCTCTCTTAGAGTTGATACGAATGAAGCAGGTCGTTGCCAAGCAGTCGGAGGCATTCGGCGAAATCCGAATCTACCGCCTGAAAGAATCTGAACCGGCTTCTATTTTATCTGAAGAGAAACCGGAGAACCACAATTAATTCCATTTAAGGAGACGGCCTGGATATGGATCAAGAAAAACTCAAAAGCGTTTTGGAATGCCTCCTTTTCGTTACCAACCGACCCTTATCTCTTTCTGAACTTGCGGACATCGTTGGGGAAACTCAGGAAAATGTTCAAGCACTTTTACGCGAAATAAGTCTGGAACTTGAAAATCGTAAGAGCGCACTTCAAGTCGCTTCTGTGGCCGAGGGCTTTCAGTTTGCGACAAAAGAAGGGTATGGATACTGGGTTAAGAAACTTTTCAGGGACCAGACGACGATCCGTCTGTCTCCTTCGGCCCTTGAGACCTTGTCCATTGTTGCCTATAAACAGCCCATTACCAGGGCTGAAATTGAGGAAATCCGCGGAGTAGAAGTTATTGGAGTTTTGGAAACTCTGATCGAAAGAAAACTGGTCAAGGTCGCTGGCCGGAAAGAGGCGGTTGGCCGGCCGCTCCTTTATTCAACGACTCAGCATTTTTTGAGGCAGTTTAATCTTTGGAAGATTTCCGACCTTCCTTCTTTAGAAGATCTCGCGCGGGAAGCGGAAAGAAAAAAAGCAGCTGAGGGCGTCGTCAAGGCTTCAGAGCCGGTTTCTGAGCCGGTCTTCGAGTCCCAAGCAGAGATTCAAGATCCCCAGGACTCCGTCTCATCTGAGCCGCCTGTAAAAGGAGAATAGTGTGCCTGAATTGAGACGAGACCCGGTGATTGGAAGGTGGGTGATTATTTCAACTGAGCGGGGGAAACGCCCGAACAAATTTGCCTTGGAAGTGGAACCGGAAATGGGAAGGCTTTGCCCGTTCTGTCCGGGGAATGAAGATAAAACCCCTTCCGAAATTATTGCCTATGCGGGACAGGGTAGGGAAAAGAACAAGCCAGGATGGTGGATGAGAGTGGTGCCAAATAAATTTCCCGCTTTGCAGATTGAAGGGTCCTTGAACCGTAAAGGCGACGGCATGTATGATAAGATGAACGGGATCGGAGCTCATGAAGTTCTTATCGAAACACCCGATCATGATAAGGATATCGGAGATCTCGATGAGAAAAAAATTGAAGATATCTTTTGGGCTTACCGCGATCGGATCATTGATTTGAGAAGAGATTCCCGGTTCGAGTATATCCTGATTTTCAAAAACAAAGGTGCAGCTGCTGGGGCCAGTCTCAGTCACCCTCATTCTCAGTTGATCGCGACTCCCATGGTTCCCATGAGGGTTCGCCAGGAAATTATAGGAGGAAAACAGTATTTCGATTATAAGGAGCGCTGTGTGTTCTGTGACATGATCACCCAGGAGCTTGCCAGCAATATCCGGGTGGTCGCAGAGAACGACCTCTTCGTTGCGTTCGAGCCCTTTGCTCCCCGATTTCCGTTCGAAACTTGGATCCTTCCCAAAAACCATGATTCCCACTTTGAAGACCTGCAGAAGCAGGAGAGCGTTTACCTCGCCCGCATCGTTAAAGTTGTTTTTACAAAACTGAAAACAGTACTGGATGATCCGCCTTTTAACTATATTATTCACAACAGTCCTTTAAAGGATCAAACCCTTCCTTACTATCATTGGCACATCGAAATCATGCCGAAACTAACCAAGATCGCCGGGTTTGAGTGGGGGACAGGGTTTTATATTAATCCAACCCCGCCGGAAGAAGCCGCACAGTTCTTAAAAGAAGCTGATTGAACTCGTCTCTTTGCAACATCCAATTTTCTGAGGCTTTCCTAATGGCTGGAGAGTGTGGGTTGTTCGTCGCCATCACATGAAGATCCTTTTCGCCGCTTCGGAGTGTACTCCATTTGCTAAAACGGGGGGACTGGCGGACGTGATTGGTTCCCTGCCTTCCGCCATTGCCCGGGTTCTACACAAGCAACCCGTCCTGCCGCATTCAGAGCAGGACGCTAAAGAATCCTCTCATTCACATCACGTTTTCACTCTTTTACCAAAGTATTCCTCCATTGATCCTAGACAGTTTCCTATGAAAGCCCTGCCGGGAAAATTTTTTATTCCGGTTGGAGACCAAGTGGAAGAGGGTCATATTTGGATGCTCGAACCAACGAACCCAGGACCGTCGTCCACTCTTCAAGTCTTTTTCATAGAAAACAAAAAGTACTTCGACCGATCCGGACTCTATGGGACTCCCACCGCTGATTTTGAGGATAATGATGAAAGATTCATATTTTTCTCAAGAGCCGTACTTGAGTTTTGCAAGTTTATGGACTTTGTCCCCGACATCCTTCATTGTCACGATTGGCAGACGGGACTCATTCCGGCGTATCTGAACACCCTCTACCACATGGATTCGTTTTTCCATCGTACCTCAAGCATTTTCACCGTTCATAATATCGCTTACCAGGGAGTTTTTCCCAAGCAGTCCCTTTTTAGCACTGGGTTTGATTGGCGTGATTTTACAGCGGAAAAACTTGAATATTACGATCAAATCTGTTTTCTGAAGTCGGGACTCGTTTTTGCGGACAAAATTTCAACTGTTAGTCCTCAATATGCAAAAGAAGTTGAGGAAAGTGCCGTCTTTGGCAAAGGAATGGAGGGGATCTTGAAGAAAAGATCCCAGGATTTTATCGGGATATTAAATGGGCTTGACTTAGTCGAATGGAACCCTGCAAAAGACCCTCGGATCGCCCAAACCTATTCTGTTAAATCCAAGAGGATTTGGGACCGAAAAAAAGCCTGTAAAATAGATTTGCAAAAAATCGCACGTCTGCCCCTGGATCCTGCAATTCCGCTGGTGGGAATGGTTTCGAGACTGGATCCATTGAAAGGGTTCACTCGCGTGATCGAAATGCTCCCGGTTCTCTTTG
>Ga0207133_1152_pt1 | contig 10303 bp, 12 predicted proteins | sample Alteio_BWMinHeat_11_FD_153537 | JGI IMG/M metagenome (GOLD analysis project Ga0207133, IMG submission 153537) | Enriched cells from forest soil in Barre Woods Harvard Forest LTER site, Petersham, Massachusetts, United States -... | ecosystem: Environmental > Terrestrial > Soil > Temperate forest >... | reverse complement strand
AATGCCGAGAACTTATCGAGCGTTGCCTTTTATCTTTATCCTGGCGAGCCCCTTGGCGTGCCTTTAAAAATTGTTTTACCAATCGATCTTCCAATGAATGAAACGTCACGACGACCAGACGGCCACCTGGCAGTAAACATTCTTCAGCAATTTTTAAACCCGTATCTATTTCTACGAGCTCATTATTTACGTAGATACGCAAAGCTTGAAATGTTAGCGTTGCGGGATTCTGTCCATCTTTTGTCCCCTTCACAACAGATTTCACAATCCCAACCAATTGATTTGTCGTTTGGATTGGCTCTTCTTGACGAGCTGCGACAATTTTTCGTGCAATTGCCCGTGATTTTTTTTCTTCACCATAACGGTATATGATGTCAGCCAGATCTTGCTCAGAATAGGTATTAACCACATCAGCAGCACTTTGCCCTTCAAGGGACATGCGCATATCCAAAGGCCCATCAAACCGGAAGGAAAAGCCTCTCTCGGGAGAGTCAATTTGATCCGAAGAAACCCCAAAATCAAAAACAAACCCATCAACTTTTGACAGGCCTGAAATTTTTAAAATGTCTCTTAACTGACTAAAAGTTCCCCGAACGATCATAAACCTGCCTGGAAATTCTTTCTCTAGGGCCAAACCCCTGGAAACAGCTGAAGGATCTCGATCAATAGCTATGACACGACAATTGGCGGCTTCAAGAATAGCTCGGCTATAACCACCCCCGCCAAATGTTGCGTCCACGTAGACTTCACCTGACTTCGGCGAAAGGGCTGTCAGCATCTCAGGGAGTAGAACGGGAATGTGACTCACGATGCTTTTTCCTCTAAGCTCAAGCGAACCGCAGGGCCGTCCCTTTTCAAACGATCACGAGCATCGTCTTGAATCTTTCTGAAGACTTCAGGTGACCACAATTGGAAGGTTGATCCGCGCCCAACAAAGGCAACTTGATCTGTCAGATTTGCAAACTTTAAAAAATCTTCAGGAATGCTCACACGCCCTTCACTATCAAAAGACAAGAGGTGAGAGTCTGCAAAAATAGCGGAAACAAGGTCATCTTGAGCATCAGAAAACAAGTCAAGTCGATCAATACTGTTACTGAGACGCTGCATCCGATCAACACTGCACCCTTCGAGGGCTGGGTGCTTTAAGGATCGAAACACAACAATGCCAGAAAAGGAGGGCTCATTAACTGGGGAAGATTGGCTGGAAGACAGGGATGTGCGGAAAGACGCCGGCACTGAAACGCGTCCTTTCTTATCGATCTTGTTTATAAATGTAGATAAAAACAATGCCATGCGGTCAAATATCCCCTCTCTTATGGGATAGCATGGGATGGCATGGGAGTCAATGGGATTTTGCAAAAAACCATTGATTTATTTAAAGTTATTTTAGTTATATTGTATTAAAAATGTAATTTCTTAAAAATTCTCAATTTTCAAGAGTTTATCAACTTCAATCTCCCTCTCGTCAGCGAATCGAAAAGTCGCTAGAATAAGAGCAACGAAGGAGCATTTTTATGAGCATCTCTATTTTTTTTCGCACTTTTTTGCGGGGTCGACTTGTGGGCGAAGATACCCAAGGCAATAAGTATTACGAAGATAAAAGGAAGATGCGCTATGGGAAACCAAGACGCTGGGTCATTTATAAGGGATTTGCCGAAGCTTCAAAAATACCGTCCCAATGGCATGGGTGGTTACACTTTACAACCGCAGAGCCCCCCCAAACGGATCATCACTACCCTTGGGAAAAAGCACACCTCCCCAATTTGACCGGAACGCCCTATGCCCATAAGCCAAAGGGATTAAGAGGACTTATCGTGAGAAAAGTCTATGAGGCGTGGGTACCGCCAGAAACGGGGAGGAAGTAAAAAGGGTTGCCAGATCGGCGATTTTATAAAAGCAAGCCTGGCGTTTTTATAAAAGTTTGTATCAGTCACAGATTTCACAAGTTCCTCCCCTACTCTATGACAGGCTCCCCGCCTAACGATCGGATCATCTCTGAAACATCCTTTGTCGCACTCGCAATTGAGTCTTCATCAACACCGCGCATCACAAGGCTAACACCCAAGACGCCCAATTTAAAATAGGGGTAACTCCCAATATCAACTTCAGGATGGCGGTCTTGAAGGAGCGCCAGTCCATCAGCAATAACTCCTTCCGGGAGCGAACAGCTTACTGCCGCAAACTGAATCGGCTTTCCCCCTGTTAAGCGACCTACCAAACTTTCAAACATGCCCTGCATCACACTCGGAACACCTGCAAGAACAAAGACATTTTGAATCTGGAATGCAGGAGCTTTGCTTATGGGATTGTCAATCAGAGTCGCGCCGACAGGTATCAACGCCATACGCCGACGCGCCTCATTCAAAGCGTCACCATAATAATCTTGTAAAAGGCGCAATGCCTGAGGATGCTCTTCAATTGAAACACCAAAAGCTTCAGCCATACTAGCGGCTGTACGATCATCATGGGTGAACCCAATGCCCCCGGTTGTAAAAACATAAGTATGAGACGCAGCCAATTCTCGAACTGAAGAGATGATATCAGACGTTTCGTCCGGAATTACCCGTGCTTGATTCAAGCGAATACCCATCTCCCCTAATCGTTTCGCCAAGTATTGAATGTTCACATCTTGGGTACGACCGGACAAAATCTCATTTCCAATAATCAATATGGCTGCTGTCGATGTCATAATCTATTGTCCTTTACGAATATATTTGTTAAAGCAAATACCATACTCTTCCTTTGAAAGACAACCCTGATGCGCTTTACTAACCCCCTTCTCCCCGGTCGCCTTATCAAAAGGTATAAACGTTTTTTAGCGGATATTACCTTAGATTCTGGAGAGGTGATTACCGCTCACTGCGCAAACCCCGGGGCCCTTTTAGGCGGCACAACGCCTGGTTTACGGGTGTGGGTATCCCACAATCCTTCCCCCAGTCGTAAATTAAGCTATAGCTGGCAAATCGTTGAAATGGACAATACTTTGGTTGGAGTGAACACAAGCTTGCCAAATGGAATTGCTGAAGAGGCCATTTTAGCGGGTAAAATTCCAGAGCTCACAGGCTATGAAAGTCTCAAAAGAGAAGTAAATTACGGGAACAAATCCCGAATTGACTTGTTGCTCACCAGCCCTCTTAAGCCACCTTGTTATGTGGAAGTCAAGAATGTTCATTTGAAAAGAGGGGATGGTGCCCAATTTCCTGACTCCGTCACCACCCGAGGAACCAAGCATTTACGGGAATTAGAATTGATCGTTACGCAAGGGGGACGCGCTGTGATGCTGTATATCATTCAACGCAACGATTGCAGCCACTTTTCATTTGCGGCAGATCTTGACCCGGTTTATGCAAGAACAGCGTCCCATGCCCTCTCTCATGGCGTTGAAGCTCTTGCTTACTTATGCACCGTCACGCCTGAGGGAATTGACCTTTTGAAGCCTGTAAAAATAATTTTTTAGGCCCTGCCTTCGTCAATTCCTAAAACCGATAACAGAGCCTGATGCCGGTTGTATACATGACTGGTCGAATGGACAAATTTGACGACGCTGGAATATTCGTTATCACTAAGCTATCATCATTACTTTGTCTTCGATATTGGATCAATTTAAAATCGATCCCAATGATGAAATTCTTAAATAGCTTTTCAAATCCGACACCAAACAAAAAACCATTAAATCCCTTCGTTCGATCTATAACATTAGCTACAAAATTCGGATCAAGGGCAAAAATTCTTTTGGTTCTAAATTGACTACGGTCGATTCCAATGGATAGGGAGAGAAAGTATTTTTCACAAAAAAGGTAGCCAATTCGTACAAGTCCCCCATAAAAGAATTTTCTTTGAAAATCTGTCGAATAAAATCTGTTAATTGCCCCAGCTGGATCTAATCGTGTATCAGAGACATTAGAAAGAGCATTCCCTCTTCCAAAAAAGAATTCCGGTCCTATTCGTATTGACTCGGAATAGGGGCCAATCAAAAAACCCCCAACAAAGGATAGGTTCCCATTGTTTTCTAACATTCTGTGGTCAATACCATAGGTCGTCACCGTTGGCACATTCGCAATTGTTTCCGTCAAACTTTCTGACCTTCGACCCGTCATTCTTTCAATGCCACCAACCATCCCAGCATACCAGACCACGGGCGAGATATCCGATTCAGGGGGCGTGTATGCATATGCTTCCTCGGATGTATTGGCATAAGCTTCCCCTGTAAAAGTTAGTCCGACTAACGCTGCCAACAGAAGAAGAATTTTACGATTCATGAGACCGACCTCCATTAAATTAAAATTTTAATAAAACTATATCTTAATAGCTTATTAACGAATGAGCCCCCTGTAAAGGGGGGAGCAGAATAAGAAGCTTAAAAATTACCCCTCGTTAACTCTTTGTTGAGAAGAGATGACCTATCCTTATTAAAAGTGGGCTGAAAAACTCACATAGGTCTAAAAAATAACAAGGCGGACTTTGACGATGAATTCTGAACGTGTCTCAAACGCTATCCTCATCGCTTCTGGAAAAGGAGGCGTCGGCAAAACATGGTTTTCTATAAATTTGGCCCATGCCCTAGGCAATCAAGACAAGCGCGTCTTGTTTTTTGATGGAGATCTTGGATTAGCAAACGTTGATATTCAACTGGGGTTAAAACCTGAGTGGGATATTGGCAGTGTGCTCAAAAGAAAGTGTTCCTTTGAAGATGCTATCCTAAATTATAAACCCAATGAAGACTTCCAAAATCATGTGGATATTATAGCTGGACGAACAATTGATGGCGTTTTTACGAGCGTTTCAAAAGCCGGTATTTTGACCCTAAAAGATTCGTTAACGATCATTTCTCCTCAATACGACCACATGATCATGGATTTGAGCGCTGGACTCGATCAAATCATTCAAGAGTTTTCAACTTTTGCACAATGTTGCCTTGTTGTGGTAACCGATGAGCCCATGTCCATGACAGATGCCTTTGCCTTTATAAAAGTTTCATGCCAACGCAATCCTGACTTGCCGCTACATATTGTGGTTAATAAGGCTGACTCAGATACCCATGGCAACGAAACTTACTCAACCCTTCTTCAAGCTTGCAAACATTTTCTAAAAACAACCCCCCCTTTGGTGGGTATTATTCATCGTGATTCGAGCGTTCCAGACAGCATTCTTCAAAAAATACCAACAATAGCCAGTCATCCAAACAGCCAAGTTACGCGGGATATTGAAAAAATTGCCCATGAATTAATGGGTTTGGAAGTTCCGAAGTCGAAGGAGTAAATCAGGAGATTAGCTGTTAGGTAGCTTCGAGGAAACCCCGAAGCTACACTCATAAAACCTTTTAAGAATTATCTGGAATCACGCGACTGTTACCACCGCCGTGATTCAAAACATCCTTGCTCGCATTAATGACCATAACTCTTTGCCCAACGCGCATGACTGGATCAGCACCTTGACGCATGGTCACTATGCCACCACGATCAAGCTGAATCTGATATTCCATGCCTTCTTGATCCGTCATTTTCTGACCAATCATATGTCCAGCAACACCACCAAGGGCCGCGCCCCCCAAGGCAGCGAGAACACTACCTTTTCCTTGACCAATCTGAGATCCCAAAACACCACCACCGACAGCGCCAATCGCGGCGCCTGCGCCTGGCTGATTATCCATATCTTGTCTTGAGGCCGAAATCGTTACAGGACGTGCTGCAATAATAACACCCCGTAAAGTTTCGCTCATTTCGCCAACACCTTGAACCGACACATTGTTAGCGCCAATGCGCGGCGCACATCCAGAAATTGTCATGCCGCTGACAATTACAGCAGAAATGACGACAGAATTTGTTAAAGAAGTTAAAAGTAATTTTTTCATAATTATTTCCTAGTTAAATTTAATAGAATGGCCATTTGGGTTGTGATGAGATCCTCTCACACGCACTTCTTAAGATATATACCAAAAAAATTCACCTTAAAACAATCATTTTCAGCGTGAAAGTTCCAAGTTAGAGAATTGCAATACTTTCGGAATTCTTCTGCTCTTCGGAAGGATCTTTACGATTAAAAATTGTGTCCACTTGAAAGAGTTTGTACCCGGTCCAAAAACTAAGTCCCAAAAACAAGCCCATAGCCATCGCTAAAGATCTTAATGTTCCATCATAAAAGTAGCTGGTTAGTTGAAGACTCAATGCCGTAAAAATCAATCGACCAGCAACTGTCACTGCTGCTAAACGACCCTTTCCCCCGGGAATTGACTCAAGCATTAAGGGCCATAATATGTTACTCGGGACGATCATTCCAACAGCTTCCAGCAACATCACTGCGGTAATAATTCGCGGATCTTTGATATTGAGAAATATGAGAATGGGCATCATTATAACAAACAAAATCAACGAAGCTACGCTAACGAAAAAACAGTTTTTTTGCCCATATTTCTTTATGAAAAATCCGGAGATAAAACTCCCAATTGAAAAAACGATTGCCAGAATTCCTTGATAAAAGCCGAATTCCTTCAACCCAACTCCCAATTCTTCCATATAGAAAATGGGGGACATGCCAATAAAAATCCAATAGACCTGGAATCCAAGAACCAAGGTCGATACATAGTAAATTGCTTTTCGAGAACGTAAGAGGGGCATATATTCTTTCAACGAAAAGGATACAGCAGAGTTTTTCACCCCTTTGGGTATATAGGCATACCCGAGTCCATAACAAATGAATGCTAGGAGCAAGAGGACGACAAAGTTACCCTGCCAACGAAAATAGAGATTCACAAAGCTTCCAACCATTGGTGCAAAAGCCACGCCTAAATTCAAAGCTCCATTCAAAATACCCATTAAATGTTGTTGCTTTTCTGCTGAATACTTATCCGCCAATACCAAATATGATAGAACCGCTGGCGCAGATACACCAACCCCTTGCCAGAAACGCCCAACCAAAAGATGCCAGTAACTTGTTGAAAAAATACAAATTATACTACCAACGACAAATACACTTAACCCAAAAAGGATAATGGGTCGACGACCATACCTGTCTCCCAAATTCCCAACAAATAACGATGTTAAGCAATGAGCCGTCAAGTTAACACCCAGGGTCAACTCAACCATAAAGGGCGATAGATTAAAGGTCCTTTGCAAATCCGGAAAGCTGGGGACGAAGATGTCAACTTCAGCACCACTCAAAATTTCCATGATAATAACTGTAATTAACAGAGCCATAAGAAAAACTCAAAATATTCATTTTGATAAACTAATTCTTTAAGATAGATATGAATTAAGGAAAAATAAACAGAGAATAGATATGAATAATTCCGATACACACAGTTTTTTGAGTGGCGTGACTTTTAAGAAACTATTTTTAGCCACCAGACTTATTCTTTATCTGAGATAAAAGATCCCCTGCTCTCATGGCGGCTTTGGGATTACTTTTAAGCATTCCCTTGGCTCGATTGGCTTGGGACGCTGCTAGGCCATAGTTTTCTTGCAAATAACCTTCTTCAGCCAATGCAAGTGCGGCTTCACCCAATTGATTCGTCTTACCATACGCTGTTGCGAGCAATCGCCACGCCATAGGGAAATCTTGAGGGTGCCTCTGTGTCAGGGGGACGAGAATTTTTATTGCTTCAGCTGACCCTGGGGGAGACGTTCGCTCAATTAAAGCATGGGCGAGTAAAATCTTTATGAGGGGACTGTGGGGTCTTAAAGCATGAGCCTTTTGAAGAGCGGGAATAGCCCTTTCAATTTCACCTGTCTCAAACAAGACTTGGCCCTTTAATTCATAAAAGTAAGGATCCTTCGGATGCTCTTTCAGTAAAATATCAATCTCTGATAACCCTTGGGCAAACTGTCCCAAGCGATAGTGAGCAATGGCACGGGCATACCGCGCCTGCAACGAATTATCTTTATAGGTTTGCAGAGCTCTTTGAGGCTCTAGAAAGGCCATCATTTTTGCTTTAATACGCTGAAACTTGGATTCAATTTCCGCCGGCATGAATGCCCGTTTATGGGCACATTTTTTCATATAAGAATGAATACTTTCAATCCGGTCTGAGGATACCGGGTGAGATAGGGTATAGGGATCGGCTCTTGCTGTCGATCCATACATTTTTTCAACCTTCCCCAAAAAAATCAGACAAGCCATCGGCTGGCCATCCTAATTTTTCAAGGTAAGAAAGACCAGCCTGGTCCGCTGCAGATTCTTGTGTGCGAGAAAACTTCAACATACCGCGCTCTAAGATATGAGACCCACCCGCAAGAGCAGCAGCCAGAGGTTCCGTACTTCCGCTTGCTAAGGCCAAGGCACCTCCCAAAATAACAGCTGCAGCTGCGGGAACCACGGCTTGATCGAACGCAGCATCCATACGCGTCACATGGCCTCCCGCAATATGTCCAACTTCGTGAGCCATAACTCCTAAGAATTCTGCTGCATTATCACATTTCATCAAAAATTCAGAAAAGATATAGATATGGCCACCAAGAGATGCGGCAGCATTGACTTCCGGATTGACGATGATAAAAATGCGGGGCTGGTACTTTCTTAATCCCGCTACCACGAAGATTTTTTGGATCCATTCTTTAAAAGCATCATCTGTTTCATCATCGAGAAGCACACTTCCTGGCTTAAATTCAGGCCCAGCCCAAGTGGGAGTGAGAAGGTTTGTTAGGGTAAGAAAAAGCAGAATAACAGTACTTATGCGCTTTATCACAACGACAAACCGGAGGACGTTTAAACCCAGGAACTCCTGACAAGATCTTGTTTGAAAATCCCGAATATACACGTCGTTATGCCCCTTTAAGAATGACTAAATAACAAACTCACAGCAATTTACGATCTAATACCAAGTTGCAATCAATAGGGTACAAAAAACACCCCTCACCCGCCACGTCGCTTTGCTCCATGCCGACCTCTCTCACAAGGGGAGGAGCGGGTGAGGGGTCGATTTATGACTCGATTGTTTGATATCCCATTTCTATCAAGATTCCAATAATCGTTTCCACCATCGACCATGTGGGCTTTTTTTAGAAGAAGACTCTGCACCCTCAGGCAATGATGTCATAGGGATAGAGATATCTTTTGATTTAGGTTTAGAACCTTCAATACTCTTCAGGGCTTTTTCTTCAGGTAGCACAGAGAGAGCTGCGACTTTATTTTGTCCAGATTGCTCAACAGGCGAGGCTGAGGATGTATTGTCTTCACTCCCTCCTTGTTGCTGTGATCCACGCTGACTGTTCCGGCGACCGCGTCGTCGACGGCGACGAGGATGTTCTCCGCTCCCACCCTCTTTCACTGCTTCTTCGCTCTTCTCATTCCCTTTGTTATCTTCTTGGGAAGATAATTTTCCTGAAGGGTTCTTAGCTTGCTGACGAGGGGCTCCTCCCATAATTTCAGTGACAATTTGCTCTTCTATAGAGGCAGAACTTCTTGATTGATCGTCTTTTGAGGAAGGAGCCTGTGAAGGTTGATCGGTTTGATTTTGATCCCGGTGATGATCATGGTCTCGCCGCTTAGAAAATGGACGGCGGCGGCGGCGACGACGACCACTCCCCTCACCTTGCGGGGCATGATGAGGCGAGATTTTCTCCTCATTTTCAGACCGTTGAGAAGAGGTTTGTGCGACTTCACTTTCTTCTTCGTCAACAGGCTCTGGAAGCGGCAAGGGCTGAAGTTGAGGCAGGTTTTGTGGGGCTTTTCGATTATTCAAACTTTCTATACGAAAATCTGGAGACATAATTGTATCATCACGAGCAATAATAACATGCATTTGATACCGACTCTCCACTGCAATCAAAGATGAGCGCTTTTGGTTGAGAAGATATAAATCCACACCCGACGGAACTGTGGCAACAATTTCAGAACTGCGTCCTTCAATTCCTTCATTCTCAATGGCTCGTATCACCAGCAAGGACATAGATTCCACAGAACGAACTAATCCTGTTCCGCGACAATGTTGACACACAGAAGAATTCGTTTCCATCAGGCTTGGTCGTAAGCGCTGACGACTCATTTCTAACAAACCAAACTGGCTTATGTGACCAACTTGAATCCGAGCCCGATCCCGACTTGTTGCTTCTTTTAAACGTTTTTCAACAGCATGAATGTGTTTTTGATCACTCATATCGATCAAATTTTGGTAGAAGGGGATGAAGCTTATAAAGCCGCTAAAGGGTTTATGAAAGCCTTGATACCAAGCCATACCAAGAAGGTTCAGCCCTATAAGGATTCTGTTCCTCTTTTTCATCGTCATAAGGTTGAAGAACAAATCGATGCTATGATGAACCCAACGGCAAAGCTTCCTTCGGGAGGGTCGATTGTCATTAACCCAACAGAA
>Ga0207133_1166_pt1 | contig 10346 bp, 10 predicted proteins | sample Alteio_BWMinHeat_11_FD_153537 | JGI IMG/M metagenome (GOLD analysis project Ga0207133, IMG submission 153537) | Enriched cells from forest soil in Barre Woods Harvard Forest LTER site, Petersham, Massachusetts, United States -... | ecosystem: Environmental > Terrestrial > Soil > Temperate forest >... | reverse complement strand
CAGCGCGACGCGGTCAATCAGTTTCCAGCTACGCAGGCGCAGCGTGATGGGAGGGAGACTAAGCATGGAAAGAAGATTCTAGCGCACAAGGAAACACATTGCGGCGTGCGTAGTTGGGATATCGTTCCATATTGCGCGTTAGCTGCGGGCAAGTTCCCTCAAGGAGACAGCCGGTAGTAGGAATCGCCGGCGCAGGAGCGGCAGAGAGTTCGGCCGTTGATCATGATCTCGCGCTTGAAGTTGATGCCTTCGCCGCATGCGGCACATATGGCTCGGGGGCCCTTGAAGCCGGGCAAATCTTCGGGTTGGACTTCGACTTTGACCCATTGCTTGGAGAAAAGAATGTCGTCGCCGAGCTGCGCGTAGGCTTTCTGCTGGCCGGCTTCTTTCTCAAGATCGGGAAACAGATCGCGAGCGGCCTGCTTCGACGATTCTTTCGCGGCGATGCGCACGGCGCGGCCGGTCTTGAGATCCACAAAAGTGGCGGCCACTTTTCCCCAGTCGCGGAACTTCAGGGCGCGCTTGCCAAGGCGGCAATTGGCGACCAGTGCGACCGCGTCCGTGACGCAGCGGTCGATCTCGACGAAGGTGACCAGACGCTTGCGCTCGGCGACCGGATCGTCAATGCCGAGCTCGCGAAGACCGAGCATGGCAAGGCGCACGCCGAGGATTTGCCCGGCGCAGAGATGGCCGTGAGCTAGTGTGGCAAGATCCAGATACTCGGCGAGCGATTTCATGGAGAAGATTGTAGCGCAGACCAGCACGCCAGAGGGTCTCCGGAAGCACCGGGAAAACCTTGCTCTAAAGAAGGGTGATCCACGGCGAATGGATTATGCCTTCTCCGGCGCGGTCCAAGGATGCGGTTTGCGGGCCTCGATGAAAGTGAAGTAGGTCATGGTGAGGGCGAGGACAGAGAGGGCCGCGTCTTCGAGGATTTTTCGAGGGCCGATAGGTTCGGGTGTGGCAAAGCAGCCGCAATTGATGTTCATGTGTAAGAGATATGCGCGCAACACCACGAAAAAGAATCCGAGCATGATGATGGTGAGCAAAGAAGCCCAGATACGTAGGCGCCAACCAATCAAGACGAGCAGGCCTAGTGCGATCTCCGTAAAGGGCAAAGTGTGGGCGACGAACTGGACACCCCAAGGGGGGAGCAACTTAAAAGCCTCGACCTGCAGGGCGAAGTTGGCAACGTTCGTGGAAACGGAGAATTTCAGGAAGAAAAACGGCCACAGGGTGTGATTAGGGAGAAAAGCCTTGGAGTAGCCGGCGTAAATGAAGATTCCGCCGAGGACGAGCCGGCCGATCCAGATAACTGCGCGGCGAAAATTGACAGGGCTCGATTGCAGCATTTACTTTTGCGAGAGAAGTTGATCGAGAAACTGTTTGAGCACGTCGTAGGTAATAATGCCCGCAACGGGATAAATCTGACCTTTGATATGAAAAATAGAGGTAGGCGTCTGATTCACATGGTAGCCCTGCCCCAGGGCATAATCCTTATCAATTGCCGCGTCGAGAGTGCCGCCTTTAACTAGCGCGCGCACCTTAGCGATTTCCGAGGCGGACAGGACGGCGGCAACGGTTCCGTCCACGTCGCCAGTTTGCTCCCATTTTTCCTGGTTCTGAAAGAGCGCTTGCTCGACAGGTTCCGTTTTCCCGATTTGCGCCGCGGCGCGTGCATAGCGCGCTGCCACGCGCGAATGAGCGTGTAGCGGCAAAGGGAAATCCCGGTGGATCATAAAGATCTTTCCGGTGCTCACGTAATTATCCATGAGCTGGCGATTTGTGCCGAGGTAAAAGCTTTTGCACGCAGGACATTGGAAGTCGCTGAAAACTTCCATGATAATCGGAGCGGTCTTGGAGCCGAAGGTTTTGTGCGGATCGACATCAGAGACGCCCACGACGGATTGCGGCCCGGCCGCTTTCGCGAGAAGGACACACGATAAGCTGCATAAAACCGCAAACAAACTTCCCGCCAAGACTCGCCGACGATTCACTCGATCCTCCAAGACGTCTTTGTGACCGACCTGCGGCCTCGCCGCCGAAAAATGAATTCTATCGCGAATCGCCGGGAAAGTAAGCCCTACCCCAGGAAGACTTGGGCTGGGGGTTCCGATTCATACACAGGTAGGATGCAAGAAGGCGAGGTGGGTATGTCTGGCGTGGGCGAGGCAAGGGAGTGGTATTTGATGGAAATGTCCTTTAAACCACTTGAAATATTGGAGTTATATTCGACAAGAGAAAACTTGACAAAGCTGCACTCAACTTGTATACTGCGCTCCGAGCTGGTTGTATCGGGCCCGCACGGGCAGCAAATCGACGTGAGCGAGATTTCGTACAGCTAGCGGTTCGGCTTAGGGAGGAATTGCAGCAATGAGCAAGATTATTGGAATTGACCTGGGGACGACAAACTCGGTGGTTGCCGTAATGCAAGGCGGCGAGCCGGTGGTGATCCCCAACCAGGAAGGCGCCCGAACGACGCCCTCCGTCGTGGCCATCACGAAGACGGGGGAACGTCTGGTGGGGCAAGTAGCGAAGCGCCAGGCGGTGACAAATCCGGAAAACACCGTGTATTCCATCAAGCGCTTCATGGGCCGCCGGTTCGACGAAGTCGACGACGAGATGAGGAGAATTCCGTACAAAGTGGTCAAGGGACCGCATGATGACGCCCGCGTCGACATTTCCGGCAAACTGTACAGTCCGCCGGAAATCTCCGCGATGATTCTGGGCAAGTTGAAGGCGGCTGCGGAAGATTTTCTTGGAGAAAAGGTGACCAAGGCGGTCATCACCGTTCCCGCGTACTTCAACGACGCACAAAGGCAAGCCACTAAACAGGCAGGCGAAATCGCCGGCATGGAAGTCGTGCGCATCATCAACGAACCAACCGCTGCGGCGCTCGCCTATGGATTGGATAAAAAGAGCGACGAAACGATCGCTGTGTACGACCTTGGCGGGGGCACGTTCGATATTTCGGTTCTGGAAGTCGGCAGCGGCGTGGTGGAGGTGAAATCCACCAATGGAGATACCCACCTGGGCGGCGACGACATTGACCATCGGATAGTGGACTGGCTCATCGACGAATTTAAGAAAGAAAACAACATTGACTTGAGCAAGGACCGCATGGCGTTGCAACGCCTGAAGGAATCGGCGGAGAAGGCCAAAATCGAACTCTCGCAAATGATGGAGACAGAGATTAATCTGCCATTTATTACTGCAGGCGCTAGCGGACCAATTCACATGCAGCTCAAGCTCACGCGGACACGGCTAGAGCAATTGATGAACGATTTGCTCGAACGCTCGATGAAGCCGGTGCAGCAAGCGCTTGAGGACGCGAAGCTTTCGCCGAATGACATTCAGGAAGTGGTGTTGGTCGGCGGCTCGACGCGCATCCCGAAGGTGCAATCGCTGGTACGCAACTTCTTCGGCGGGAAAGAGCCGCACAAGGGCGTGAACCCCGATGAAGTCGTGGCCGTGGGAGCGGCAATTCAGGGCGCGGTGCTGGGCGGTGAAGTAAAGGACATCTTGTTGCTGGACGTGACGCCGCTTTCCTTGGGCGTTGAAACGCTGGGCGGTGTAATGACCGTGCAGATTCCGCGCAACACGACGATCCCGACGCGCAAGGTCGAGACGTATTCGACGGCGGCGGACAATCAGCCAGGCGTGGAAATCCACGTTCTCCAGGGCGAGCGCAAGTTTGCTACCGACAATCGCTCGCTAGGCAAGTTCAAGCTGGACGGCATTCCGCCGGCTCCCCGCGGCACGCCACAAATCGAGGTGGCGTTTGATATCGACGCCAACGGCATCTTGAACGTGAGCGCGAAGGACAAGGCCACGAACAAGGAACAGAAAATCACCATTACCGCCTCCAGCGGCTTGAGCAAAGAAGAGGCCGAGAAGATGCGGACAGAGGCGGAGTCGCATTCCGAAGATGATCGACGCCGGATGGAAGAGGTCGAATCACGCAACCGACTGGACGGCATCCTCTATCAGGCAGAGAAGCTGATCCGCGAAAACCGCGAGAAGATTGCCGAGGCCGATCTAAAGTCGGCGGAAGCGGCAATCGAAGACGCCAAGAAGGCAATGACGGAGGGCGGGACAGCGAGGTTGCGTTCGGCTACGGAAACGGTGGAGCGCTCGCTGCACAAAATCGCCGAACTACTCTACAAGGCGAACGAAGCCGCAGGCACTCAACAAGCAGGCGCTGCCAGCGCGGGGGCCGGCGGCTCGACCACAGGCGCCGGTACAGCGGGTGGGCAAGGCGGAAAGCCCGGCGACGTCATCGACGCCGAGTATGTGGACGTAGATGAAACCAAGCGCCCGAATTAAAATCGGGCCACGTAGGGGCGCAACAGGCCGCGCCCCTACGAGTACTTCCTCCGTATAAACATGCCGACAACAACAAAACAGGATTATTACGAGCTGCTGGGAGTTGCACGGAAAGCGAGTGCGAAGGACATTCGCGCGGCGTTCCGCAAACTCGCCCGAAAATACCACCCCGACCTTAATCCCGGCGACAAGTCGTCAGAGGAAAAGTTCAAGCAGCTTCAGGAAGCATACGACGTCCTTTCCGATGCCAAGAAGAGGCAGATGTACGACCAGCACGGCTTTTACAGCGATAACCTCCCCGGAGCTGGCTCTGGGGCCGGTCCGGATGCCGGCGACTCCGGTGTGAATTTCGATTTTGGCGGGTTTGATTTCGGAGGAGGAGCGGGCGCAAGTGGCGGAAACTTCCGCGACCTCTTCAGCCAATTCTTCCGCGGCGGCCGTGGGGCTGAGATGGAGCCCGAACATGAGCCGGGCAACGATCTCGAATACCAAATTGAGATCGATTTCTGGGACGCCGTGCGCGGCGCGGTGAAAAAGATCACCATCACCCGCCTCGACTCCTGCGAGACGTGCAAGGGCACCGGCGCGGTTGGTACCCCGCAGACGTGCTCGGCCTGCGGCGGCACGGGAACAAACCAACAAGTCGCCGGCAAGATGCGCTTTAACGTGCCATGTTCGCGCTGCGGAGGAACGGGCAAGCTACGCACGTCGTGCAAGAATTGCGGCGGCGAAGGCCGCGTGAGACGCACGGAGACGATTGACGTGCGGATTCCCGCGGGGGTGGCGAACGGCTCACGCGTGCGAGTGCCCGGAAAGGGGAACGCGGGAACCTTGGGCGCTCCGGCCGGCGATTTGTATCTACGCGTGGAAGTAAGGCCGCACCCCGTTTTCGAACGGCGTGGCGACGATTTGTACACCAAGGTGCCAGTAACGGTCAGCGAGGCCACGCTCGGGGCGAAGATTGAAGTGCCGACGATTGACGGGCGATCCATCGTGCGGATCCCGCCGGGCACCAACAGCGGAAAAACCCTTCGGTTGCGCGAGAAAGGCGTGGCCAGCGCGCGGCACGGGGCGCGTGGCGATCAGTATGTCGAGATTCAAGTTGTTGTGCCGGAGCCGACGGATGAGCGCGTGCGCAATCTGATGAAGGAACTGGAAAGCGTGGCGCCTTCAGATCCGCGAAAAGATCTGTTCAGCAAAGCAGGCGTGTAAGTATGTCGCCACGAGGAAAAAAGCGGGCCAAAGCCGGCTACATGATTAGCGCCGTTGCGGAGCTCTATAAGCTGCATCCGCAGACGCTGAGGCTGTACGAGCGTGTGGGACTGCTGAAGCCATCGCGCTCGCAAGGAAACACGCGGTTGTACACCGACAGCGACCTCGAGCGCCTCGACGTCATCCTTTCCCTGGCGCGCGATATGGGTGTGAACCTGGCGGGTGTGGAGATCATTTTGAATATGCGCGAAAAGATGATCGAAATGGAGCGACAAATGACGGAGTTCGCGCAGGTCGTACAGCAGGAGCTGTCGCGCGTGGCGTCACGCGCCCAGGAAAAACCGACGCGGCACGCGATCGTTCGCGCCACGCCGCGGGTAGTGCGCAGTTCGTCGTAATACCGGCGGTGAACCCAACATTGAATCGTCATTGCAGACATGCAATAGCGGCTCGGAATCGAGCTTGCTCGACTCTTGCCTACCACACCTTTCCCAAAGATCACACCTTGCCGTGCAACCTACAGCCTCGTATCCTGTGCTGACGGAGAATAGCTGCGGGGTTGCGAGGATTTCGCCCTGCGCTACTAAAATGGCCCTCGAGAATTGCGCGCTGTGCAGAGGAACAGGATGGAAGCTGGTGCCGCGGCCCGATGGAGCGGCAGGCAGCGTGGCTGTGGCATGCGACTGCGGAATGCAAGAGCGCGCGACGAGGGTAATGGAGCGCGCGCGAATTCCGAAGCGCTACGAGCATTGCGATTTTGAGAGCTACGAAACCGATCTGGCCGACGGCAAGATTTACACGTCGCAGCAGGCTGAATCCTTGAAACGAGCCAAACTTTTCGCTCAGTCCTTCGTTCGTGACTATCCGGGCAGTGACCAGGCTGGACTCCTGTTTATGGGCAACTCCGGTGTTGGAAAGACGCATCTCGCGATTGCTGCCCTGAAGGAATTAATCAGACGTGGTCACAGCGGCTATTTTTGCGAATATGGTGCTCTATTAAGAGAGATCCAACAGAGTTACAGCACTGAAACCGAAGCGACTGAAATGCGCCTTCTTGCTCCAATTCTCTCAGTCGAAGTTCTTGTAATAGACGATCTAGGCTGTATCAAACCTTCTGATTGGGTTCGAGACACTGTCGGATATATTCTCAACACAAGATATATCGAGGGTTCGCGCGATTTGAGCCACCCCCGCTGCACACTTATTACGACCAACTACCTCGACGCGGCTGAAGACAAGGAAGCTGTATTGCCCAGCGGAAAGCGAGTCGTGACGCGAAAAGAGACCCTCGCTGATCGAATCAGTGAACGGATGCGCTCGCGACTATTCGAGATGTGCCGCGCGGTAGAAGTCTCCGCGCCGGATTTCCGCCGCGAAAAGACACAGGCGGGCCGCGCTCGCGCATACTAGCACCCGCTCGGAATCGCAGATTTCAGTTGAGATGAGATATGTCCAGTAAATCTTTCCAGTGTACGATGTTGCAATCACGTGGGGCCCGTAGCTCAGCGGTTAGAGCAGCGGACTCATAATCCGTTGGTCCCAGGTTCAAATCCTGGCGGGCCCACCAACTTTTTACTCGAGTCAGCTCGCGCTTTTGCACAAGCGAGACTCTTCAAGTCTTAATTGCCGAGAAACGGCGAAGTGAGGATTCTGGCGTTGTGTTGACAGGTTCACCGATCCCTCGTTACACTCCGGCGCATTCGGGCCAAAAGCTTAGGGCCCGTTGCACGGTCCCAAGCGAGTCCCGCCGATGTATTCCGCATCATTTGGAAGAAGGAGGTATCTAGCCATGAAGAACATCGTTCTCGTCCATGGTGGCTTTGTGGACGGCGCTGGCTGGGAGGGCGTCCACAAGATCCTGAAGCGAGACGGCTACAGCGTCAGCATCGTCCAGAATCCGACGATATCGTTGGAGGACGACGTAGCAGTTACCAAGCGAACTCTTGCAACGCAGGACGGACCTACAATCCTCGTTGGCCATTCCTACGGGGGAGCGGTAATCACGGAAGCCGGAAACCATCCAAAGGTTTCAGCCCTCGTATACATCGCTGCCTTCGCTCCAGACCAGGGCGAGTCGGTGGGGTCGCTTATTAAAGATCCGCCTCCCGGCGCGCCCGTACCGCCGATACTGCCGCCGCAAGACGGGTTTTTGTTCCTCGACAAGGCGAAGTTTCCCGCTTCTTTCGCAGCCGACGTGGACCCAGAAAAAGCCGCGTTCATGGCTGATTCCCAAGTTCCGTGGGGCATGGGGGCCATTAGCGGCGCGATCAGCGAACCCGCGTGGAGGACTAAGCCGAGCTGGTACCTGGTCACCACCGAGGACAAGATGATTCCACCTGACGCCCAGCGTGCTATGTCCAAGCGCGCGGGTGCTACGGTCGTTGAGGTCAAGGGCAGCCACGCCATCTACGTATCGCAGCCAAGAGCTGTTGCAGATCTTATTGAACAGGCTGCGACAAAGGTGAAGGCCGCCACCGCTTAGAAAGTTCGCTTCGCACGGGCCAATCTACGAAAGCAGCACGAGCGCACGGTCAATGTAGTTTTGACCTCACGATGCTAGTCCGGATTCCTGCCGAGTCACGCCACCGGAAATTGAATGTGCATGGCTGCTTGTCTCTCCAACTACTTCCGGGTTGCCGACCAATCGGGAGTTTGGACCGGGACGCCCCATGTGACACCCGAACGCTTGTGACTTCAGGGCGACATCGATCATCATTCTATTGAAGGTATTCGTCACAAAATGGATAGTGCTGCACATACGGCCATGAACACGGAAGGGGAATTTCGGCATCAAAAGGAGCAGCTTGAGCTGCTCCTGAATCTGACGACCAAAATCACGTCGAGCCTCGACCTGCGAGAGGTCTTGCGGGCGGTCGCAGCGAACATACGCGAAGTCATACACGCTGATGGCGTAGACGTTGCGTTGCCCGATGCAGTTTCGGGAAAGTTTAGGGTATTTGTCGTGGATTTTCCGCACGGCAAGGGAGTGATCAAGGAAGAGTTGTTTGTTACGCCGAGCGCCGCCGTCAAGGAAGCGATGGACACCTTGAAACCGGTAGTCCTTGACATGCGCGAACGCGAGAAACTCGCGCCTGAGACATACGACGTCGCGGCTGCTGAGGACCTAAAAGTCGTTTGCAATATTCCTCTTGTGAATCGCGGCCGGGCACTCGGCATTCTGTCAATTTTACGCACGACGGAGACTCCGTTTTCGCCGGAAGACGTCGATTTCCTCAGCCGGGCCTCAGGGCAGATAGCCATCGCCATTGAAAACGCGTTGGCGTACCGGGAAATTTCTGAACTCAAGGACAAGCTCGCCCAGGAAAAACTCTACCTGGAAGAGGAATTTCGCAGCGAGATGGGTTTCGAGCAGATCATTGGGAGCAGCACGACACTAAAGCACGTTTTACAACAGGTTGAAACAGTTGCGCCTAGTGATTCTACTGTCCTGTTGCTTGGGGAAACTGGAACGGGAAAAGAGTTAATTGCGCGGGCGATTCACGACCGAAGCCGCCGCAGACAGCGGACCCTCGTGAAGCTGAACTGCGCCGCCATACCAACCGGGTTGCTGGAAAGCGAATTGTTTGGCCACGAAAAGGGAGCGTTTACGGGCGCGATCTCCCAAAAAATTGGACGGCTGGAGCTCGCGGATCAAGGCACTCTGTTTTTAGATGAAGTGGGTGACATTCCCATTGAGATTCAGCCGAAGCTGCTGCGGGCTCTCCAGGAGCGGGAATTTGAACGTCTCGGCAGCACGCATACGCGGAAGGTGAATGTCCGTCTTGTCGCGGCTACGAACCGCGATCTCGAAAAGATGATTGCGGATCGTGAATTTCGCAGCGACCTGTACTATCGGTTGAATGTGTTTCCGATCCGCATTCCGCCCCTGAGAGACCGCAGAGAGGACGTTCCCCTGCTCGTCAGCCATTTCGTCCAAAAGTTCGCCAAGGAGATGCAAAAGCCTATCGAAGCGATTCCTACGGCGGTAATGAGGGGGCTGACAGCCTGGGACTGGCCGGGGAACATTCGTGAACTTGAGAATTTCATTGAGCGCTCGGTGATAGTGACGCGGGGCAAGTCGCTTGAGGCGCCGCTCGCAGAACTCCGAAAGACTAATACGGAAGCGTTCGTGCATACCAACCTGCATGAAGTTAAACAAGTCGCTGGAGAAAGAACAGATTCGCGAAATGACAAAAGTAGCGTTGCTGACGAATATGAAAGAAAGCAGCGCGATCAGATCATACAGGCACTTACTGCATGCAAGGGGCGCGTGGGTGGTAGTGATGGTGCTGCGGCGCACCTGAGAATGAACCGCACGACTCTCCTCTCTCGAATGAAAAAATTCGGCATATACCCGAAGCAGTACGCTTAAGTTGCACCCCACCTCTTTGTCGGTTGTCGTCAGGCAATAGCTTCGACAGTTTCGACCCTTTCAACTTCTTCAACCTCGACATTTTCGACTTCTGGCAATCTCCTCCTGAAAATTCAGAGACTTACGGGACTGCCGGTTTGGAGCGGGCTTTGCCCTTACCGGCGTTACGACCAAAAGCAAATGTTGAAGATCACCATTCTCGATACTCCCAATCGGCGACGGTTGGTGCTGGAGGGCAAGCTGGTCGCACCGTGGGCGGCTGAGTTAAGGAAAGAGTGCCGGGGGGCCGCGGCGGACCTACGTGGTCGTGAACTCGTGATTGAACTGAGGAACGTGACCTGCATCAGCGAAGACGGACAAAAGGTACTGCTTGAGCTGATGCAAGAAGGGGTCAGGTTCCGCTCCTCGGGCGTGTTCACAAAACACGTCATGAAAC
>Ga0207133_1164_pt1 | contig 10400 bp, 11 predicted proteins | sample Alteio_BWMinHeat_11_FD_153537 | JGI IMG/M metagenome (GOLD analysis project Ga0207133, IMG submission 153537) | Enriched cells from forest soil in Barre Woods Harvard Forest LTER site, Petersham, Massachusetts, United States -... | ecosystem: Environmental > Terrestrial > Soil > Temperate forest >... | reverse complement strand
GCTTAGCGAAGCGCGCTGTGCGTCGATGCTGTGTTGCAACAGCCAGATGCCTGTGAATGCGGGCGGCAGCGCCAGCAGCAGCACCCATGTGATGATCTTGCCTGCTTTCATTTTAGATTCCGCCGAGAAAACACCGCGGCCGCCGCCATCAGCACGATCGTGCAATACACCACCGTATACAGCGTGTTTTGCTCAATCAAGATCCCGGGAACCGCTCGTCCGTGCGCGGCCATGGCCATTACGTTGTAATTTTCAAAATTCGGAAGCACGTAGGAGAGCCATTTGGTGAAGGCAGCCATCACCGGACTCAGCACCTCGACCGGCATGTTCCTCAGCTCTTGCACGTACAAACCCATGATGTACAACCCCACGGTAAACAAAATCGCCAGCAGCGGGGTGGTGAAGCAGGAAAACAGAAGCGCGAGCGCAACTACCAGCGCCAGCTTCAGCAGTATGAAGTACACCGCCACCAGCACCACCGCGTCGCTTCGTTCCAACGAATGCTTGACGTAAAGCATCACCAGCAGCAGTCCCAGGGCCATCGCCGCCGTGTTCACGGCCAGCGTCAGCACCAGCCCGCCGAATTTTCCCAGTAGGAATTCCCACCGCCGCACCGGCTTCGCCAGCAGCGCGTACAGCGTGCGCTTGTCCATCTCCTTGGAGACCAGGGCGACCCCCAGGAAAATCGCAATCAGCAGCCCGATTAAGGAGATGGCGCTCAGCCCCAGGCTGACAATGACGGTCTGCTCGATGTCGATCGAAATCTGTCCCACCAGGACGGCTGCTGCCATCATCAGCAGCGCGAAAAACACCAGGTTATACAGCACGCGGTCGCGCACCGCTTCGCGAAACGTGTTCAACGCCACTACGCCCGCGCGCCTCATTTCCCGCTCACCTCCACCGCCGCCGCCTGCGCGCGATCCGCCTCCACCAGGTTCATGAAGAATTCTTCCAGGGTCGCTTTCACCTGTGTTACCGAAAGAATGCGCGCCCCGGCCGCCCGCAGTTGCTCGATCGCCGCGTACAGGTCTTCCTCACCCACTTGCATCCGGTAGACATCCCCGGTGCGAGTCGCTTTGGACAGCAGCGGCGCCCTACTCGCCTCCTTCAACTCAAACAGTATCTCCATTCCCTGCGTTTTCATGTCCACCAGCGTGCCTGGCGCACCGACCCCGCGCAGCTTTCCTCCGACAATCACGCCCACGCGGTCGCACAGCGTCTCCGCGTCCGGAAGAATGTGCGTGGAAAACATCACCGTTTTCCCCTCCCTCTTCAGCTCCAGGATAATGTCGCGCACTTCGCGCCTGCCCACCGGGTCTAGCCCGGACATCGGCTCATCCAGAATCACCACTTTCGGATCGTGCAGGATTGCCTGCGCCAGGCCTACGCGCTGCAGCATGCCCTTCGAATACTTGCGAAGCTGTATCTTTCCCGCGGTTTCCAGCCCCACCTTCTTCAGCATGCGCCCTATGCGTTCCTTCCGGTCCGCCGGCGTGAGCTCATGAAACCGCGCGAAATAATCGAGCAGTTCCACCGCCGTCAGATAGTCGTAGAAGTAGGGTTGCTCCGGCAGGTAACCGATGTCCCGGTGCATTTCCACGTCGTTGATGGGCTTCCCGAGGATTCGCGCGCTCCCCGCCGTCGGGAAAATCAGCCCCATTAGGAGTTTGATGGTCGTCGACTTGCCGGCGCCATTCGGCCCGATAAAGCCGAACACTTCGCCGGTCTCCACCTGCATGTTCAGCCCTTCGAGCGATGTTTTTTTCTTGAGGTTCAGGAACCCAAAGGGATATTCCTTGCTCAGGTTTTCAATTTCAATCGCTGGACTTGGCATGGATTCATTGTTGGCAAGACGGGCGTGACCGTCAATCGCTCAACTCCAAAATGTGCGCGGAAAGAAAATACGAAGAAGGCGACAGGATCGATTAAATTAAAACGTCCGGAATTAAATCACGAGTCGCCGCGGACCTGCCCGATCTGCACTAACTCGGCCTGCGGGGCCGCCGGCGGGGCCATGGGCATGGGCTTCAGGTTTTGCGGGTCGCGCCAGTTGTCCAGTATCCCCACCTGCTGCACGCAGGAAACCGTGCAGCGCGCCGCGCAAAACTTCTGGGTCGAGTACTCCCGCTCGCGCATCTCCGGTGTGTACTGCGCCAGCGGAATCCCCGGATACCCGCGCTGCTGCGAGCACCAGTGCACCAGCCCGTCTTCGCAAATGTACAAATACCGCGAACCCGAGCGGCACCGCCAGTTGTGTTCCTTCCCTCGCGCCACGTTGTGCTGAAACTCGTTGAACCTCGAAAACGACCGTTTCCCCAGCGCCATTACTTCCTCAAAAATTTCCTGCTCGTGCGGCCCCAGCGGTTTCAATTGCCCGTTGTTGTCGTGAATAATCCCCACCGTGCTGGTGAACCCCAGCTCCACCGCGCGGTGCGCAATTTTCAGCGCATCCTCGGGGTCTTTCACGCCGCTGCCCAGCACCGAGTTGATGTTCACCTGAAATACGGCGTACTGCGAGAGCATCAGCAACCGGCCGTCCAGCGTCTTCAAGCTTTTCTTGGACACTTCGTCTGGGACCACGTTATCGATGCTGATTTGCAGGTGCTCCAGACCCGCCTCGTTCAACCGCTCGATGCGCTCCCTGTTCAGGTAGAAACCGTTGGTGATCAGCCCTGCGATCATGCCCCGCCGCCGCATGTGCCGGATCACCTCATCCAAATCCGGATGCATCAGCGGCTCGCCCCCGCTGATGGTGATGATCGAAGTCCCCATGTCCGCTAGCAAATCCAGCCGCTTTTTCATCTCCTCCAGCGGCACGGGCTTCGAGAAATCATCGAACTCGTTGCAATACGTACACGCCAGGTTGCACTGCCGCATCGGTATCACGTGCACCAGGATGGGGTGCTTCGTCGACACCAGCGCCTTCCCGATCATTTTCAGTTCGCGCGCGCGCGTCCGCAGGAACCGCAGCCCCCTCCGCAGTCGCGTTTTCACGCTTGCCCGTACTACCTCGGTTTCCTTATCCATGAAAGAAGCAGAATCCCCTGCTAAAAATTATACACGACCTGCGGCAACCTCGCTGCCCCCGTGCCCCTTTCGTACGATTGCCCCTCGCAAATGAGTCAATTGGAGCCGTACGCCACGGATCCGTTTCAAAGCCTCTTGCGGTAAAGCACGCTCCGTTCTGCAACTTCAAATCCCAGCGCCTCGTGCGTGCGTTGCGAAGCCTGGTTGTCAATCTTCGTATCCGACGCCATCTCGATGCAACCCCGCCCGCGTGCCCAATCCTCCGCAGTTCCCAACAGGTCCTTCCCAACCCCTTGCCTTCGCCACTTCTCCGCGACGTACCAGCCTTCCACATAGCCCACGGGATGGGATGCATCGCAGCCGTCGGCGTATGAACGCAACCCGGCCTCCAGAAAACCTGCCAAAGTACCGTCACCCGCCTCCGCAACTAGAATCACCAACGGCATGACTCCAGTGGACTTGCCGGCCAAAATCGACTCGAGTTCTTGCCCATGCTCTTCGGCCGAGGACTCGGGCCACAGCGCCGCCCTCAATCGAGCCAATTGCTCCAGGTCGCTGGGCCTGGCGAATCTGACTTGGGTATTTTTCACCCTGCCATCCTAACTCTCTCGCTGCCCGTTCCGTCAGCCGCTCCCTATCTCCGTGCATCCAAAACACTTATTGTTAATTCTTGACAGACTATACCGATATGCTATAATATCCTCTGAACTTGAGCGCGAATCTTCCGTGCTCTCCGATCATGCTCGCCCGCTTGGCGGTTCCTCTAACTTTCACAGAATCAGTCCATCCGACGAGGTTACTTTCTTATAAACACTTCGCGCCTGTAAGTCCTTTGTTTGCCACACCTACAAAGAGTTCGGATCTTCATCATTCCACGACCTTTAGCCTTCTAGTGTTTTCATACACTTACGAACTCTTTTGCACTGTGCAAAAACTCAACCCCTTTCTTTTCATGCGCTTCCGCACTCTTTGCCAAAAATATGGGGGGTGGGGGTGGGGTGTCACGCTCCCTACCGACCATCCTCGTCCTTTTCCCTGCCTTCCTACTTCCTTACCTCCTCGCTTCCAGCCTGATAAACTCAAAGGACAGCATCCAGCAGGAGCTAATCATGTCTGAAGCCACGCAATCCGCCCTGACCGTCCCGACCCGCACGGAGTCCGACTCCATGGGCAAGATCGAAGTCCCTGTCGACCGCTATTACGGCGCGCAGACAGCTCGTTCGCTCATCCACTTCGCCATCGGCAAGGACGTCATGCCGCCCGAGCTCATCCGTGCCTTCGGCATCCTCAAAAAAGCGGCCGCGCTCGTCAATCGGGATCTCGGCAAGCTCTCGCACGAAAAGTGCACCCTCATCTGTCGCGCCGCCGACGAAGTCATCGCCGGAACGCTCGACGGCCACTTCCCGCTTAGCGTCTGGCAAACCGGCAGCGGCACGCAAACCAACATGAACGTCAACGAAGTCATCTCTAATCGCGCCATTGAAATCGCTGGCGGCGTCATGGGCAGCAAGAAGCCCATCCATCCGAATGACGATGTAAATATGTCGCAGTCCTCCAACGACACGTTTCCCGCCGCCATGCACATCGCTGCTGCCACGGAAACGGCGCGCCGCCTTCTCCCCGCCATCAAGACTCTTCGCGACGCGCTCGACGCCAAGGCCAAGGAATTCGCGGACATCGTAAAAATCGGCCGTACCCATTTGCAGGACGCCACGCCGCTCACGCTTGGCCAGGAATTTTCCGGCTACGTCAATATGCTTGACCGCGACGGCGGCCGCGTCGCCATGGCTCTCGACGGCCTCTACGATCTCGCCATCGGCGGCACCGCCGTCGGCACCGGCCTCAACGCGCATCCTGAATTTGCCGAGCGCGCCGCGCGCAAAATCGCTGAGCTCACCGGGCTTCCTTTCCGCTCGCATCCCAACAAATTCGCCGCGCTCGCCGCGCATGACGAACTCGTCTTCGCCAGCGGCGCGCTGAAAACGCTCGCCGCGTCGCTCATGAAAATCGCTAACGACATTCGCTGGCTCGCCTCCGGCCCGCGGTGTGGCCTCGGAGAACTCACTCTTCCCGAAAATGAGCCCGGGTCTTCGATTATGCCTGGCAAGGTGAATCCCACGCAGGCCGAAGCCCTCACCATGGTCTCCGTGCAAGTCATGGGCAATGACGCCGCCATCGGCTTCGCCGGCTCCCAGGGCAACTTTGAGCTAAATGTTTTCAAGCCCGTCATCATTTTCAATTATCTCCACTCCGTCGAACTCCTCTCCGACGCCTGCAACAGTTTCGTCGAGCACTGTGTCACCGGCATCGAAGCCAACGTCGAACAAATCGAGCATTACGTCGAAAATTCGCTAATGCTCGTCACCGCCCTCGCCCCCAAGATTGGCTACGACAATGCCGCCCAAGTCGCCAAAGCCGCCCACCACGCCCGCATCAGCCTCCGCGAAGCCGCCCTCAAACTCGGCTACGTCACCGCCGAAGAATTCGACGCCCTCGTCAAGCCCGAGGACATGACCCACCCATGAGGCTTCCAATGCATTTACAGTCAACTCGAAATGAGCATCGCCGCTTTCAGCTATTGTTTCTGTTTGCCAATCTCCTATTTCTTGCGCCCGCGATTGCGCAGCAACCGGCCACGGGAAAGTCGGCGCCACTTCCTCCACCATTCGAGACAATAAAAAACTCCAAGGAGTTCAACGCGGTTCGTTTGGGCCCGGGGAACACATTTTCAATAGTCGAGACACCGCCCGATTTCCGCCTTAGTGAATTCGCGATCAGCGGAGATGGACGTCTACTAGCAATGGGTTTTGGGTCCGGGAGGATCGAACTCTGGGATCTTCACACAAAGAAGAGAATCCATGAACTTAGATCGGAAATAGGAGCGCCCGGCGTGCTGAAGTTCAATGCGCAGGCGGATCAGCTAGTTGTTACTGGATCTGGCGGGAAGATCGTCTTTCTGGAACTTCCCAAAGGCAAAAAGCTAAGAGAATTTGCTATTCCTTTGGGCAAATACAAGTACGACGTGCATGAGCTCGCCCTCGACCGAAACGGTAAATGGCTGGCATACGCGGACGAGGAGAGTAGTAATGTGGTTGACATGTCTTCGGACCCGCCCAAGCCAATCGTGGATTTGAAAGACGCGTACAGTGTTGCCCTCTCACAGGACGGTACTGAGCTTTGGACTGTTAATAGAAGCGAACTGATGGCCTTTCATACCGCAAATTGGGAATTGATTGGGCATTGGCCCCTGAAGAGCCCACCGATGGGTACTTCTCGCCCTCTAGTGCGAACAGGAGTTACTCCTGATGGAAGACGAACTGTCGTCGTGCCATCGACTCAAGGACTCGTGATCTACACTGAACCGGAAATGTCAGGCGACTACGTCACTAACAAACAAACCAATACAGTCGCGTTTGCTCCCCCCACGCATACATACGTGAACCTGGCTGGCGAGATAACGCTTCTAAATGGGGAGGGACATTTGTTGTGTAAGAAATCGTACAAGGGCAGAGTCAGCGAAGCTCTCAGTGAAGATGGGCAGTGGCTTGCGTTGTCACAATTCAATAGTGTGGATCTGTGGCGCATGGAAGACCTCCTGTGCGATTGCGAAACTGGACGATGATGCGATCTACAATTTTGCTGGGCATCGGAACCTTTGTTTCTAGCTACTTTCTTTTTTCACAGCACACCGGAGCGCAGACGACGTACACGCTGAAGCCGACGCCGAAGACGGTGGCTTGGGGATACTACGATGCGAAGGCGGCGCCGGTGTTGCGCGTCAAGTCGGGCGATACCGCGGAGATTCAGACGCTGATCACCAACAGTCCAAAGCGGCTCGAGGAGGCGGGCTTGCCGCCGGAGCAAGTGGAGCAATCGCTGCGCGACATCACCGACCAGGTGAAGGACAAAGGGCCGGGCGGGCACATCCTCACAGGCCCCATCTACATCGAAGGCGCGGAAATTGGCGACGTGCTCGAAGTGAAAATCCTGGCGATAAAACTGGCGATTCCTTATGCGTACAATGCGTTCGGACCCGGCCGCGGCTTTCTGCCCGACGATTATCCTTACGCGAAAATCAAAATTATTCCGCTGGATGAAAAGCGCATGGTGGCGAAATTCGCGCCGGGCATCGAGATTCCGCTGCATCCCTTTTTCGGCAGCATGGGCGACGCGCCGCCGGAAAGCGCGGGCCGCTTCAACAGCGCTCCGCCGTGGATTATGGCCGGCAATCTCGATAACAAGGATCTCGTCGCCGGCACGACGCTCTACATTCCCGTGCACGCCCCCGGCGCGCTCTTCGAAGTCGGTGACGGCCACGCCGGCCAAGGTGACGGCGAAGTGGACATCACCGCGCTCGAAACTTCGCTCATCGGCACGTTTCAATTCATCGTGCGCAAGGACCTGCACTTGAAGTGGCCGCGCGCCGAAACCCCCACGCACTACATCACCATGGGCCTCAACGATGACCTGAACGCCTGCGCCACCCTCGCCGTCCGCGAAATGATCGATTTCCTCGTCGTCGAGAAGCATCTCTCGCGCGACGACGCCTACATGCTCGCGAGCGTCGCCGCCGATCTCCACATCACCGAGCTCGTCGACGGCAACAAAGGCGTCCACATGATGATTCCCAAATCCATCTTTGTTTCGGATGCCAAATGAAGACAGCATTGCGACGAGCCCGCGACAGGAAGCACGCCAATGCGATTTTGGAATCGCTAAGCCAAGGCACGGGCGACGTGTACGAGAGTTATCGCGCGTTGTACGGGCTCTGGTGCTCTAATAACGCTGCCGTTCCGGAGCTACGACCACTGTTTCGGATTCCCGGAATCGACCCAGACGGAGCACTTTCGGTTACAGACGAATTCAAGAAAACCGTGCGATCGCTTGCCAAAGAAATTCTACCCGTGGTCTCGGACTCAACAACAGGGACACGATGAGTTTACGTCTAGCCACAACCACTGCCGCGGTCTTGTTGCTGAGTTCGCTTTGCGCGGCCCAGGAAACGAGTAAGCCGGAATGGTGTAAACCGCTTCCGCGACCGGAATACAAAGCGCTGCAGCGCGTTCTTCCGGATGAACCGTGGTTCGAGGTCTACAAAATTGCGCCGGGAGTTTTTGCCATCTACGAGCCACACCAAGCGGAAGAAGTCATTTCCTATCTCATCGTGGGCACCAAACAAGCTTTGCTCTTCGATACCGGAATGGGCATCGGCAACATCCCCAAAGTTGTCACGCAATTGACCTCGCGTCCCGTCGTCGTGCTCAATTCCCACACGCATGACGACCACGTCGGGGGAAACTGGCAATTCCCGTTCATCTTTGGCATGGCCACGGAGTTCACGCGCGCCAACGCCAAAGGCTCGCGCGAAGATGCCCAGGCCGAAATCGCGCCGGATCAAATCTGTGGCGATTTGCCAAAAGGTTTCAATCCCAAAACCTATGTCACCAAGCCCTGGCACATTTCCCTGTTCGTGCACGACGGTTTCAAGGTCAATCTCGGAGGCCGCAAGCTCGAAATTATTTCCACGCCCGGTCACACACCCGACGCGATTTCGCTGATCGACCGCGAGAATGGACTGCTCTTTACGGGCGACACGTACTATCCCGGTCCTATCTGGCTGTTTCGGCCGGAAACCGATTTGGCCGCGTACGATGCTTCCGTAAAGCGCCTCGCCGCGCTCGCGCCGGAGTTGAAACTGGTATTGGGAGCGCACAACATACCGGTGGCGGAACCCTCGGTGCTGCCGAGACTGGTTACCGCGTTTGAAGCGGCGCGCTCCGGAAAAGTGCCGCCGCAAAAAAGCGAGGGCGGGAAAACTCTGTACGTCACCGACGGCATCTCATTCCTGCTGGCCGCTCCGAAGAAGGAGTAAAGACTAGCTCTTGAAGCTGATTCTTTATGTTTTTCCCTAGTCACAAATCGCTCGTTTACGCTTGTTTGGTCCTGGCAATTCTGGCGCCGGCCTCGTCAAGCGGCCAGAGCAAGCGTGACAAATCCGTATGGAATTATGACGGCGGGATTATCTTTGCGACCGATGGCTCCCTTCCCAACGGCGTGTGCTTCCGCGTCAACGGTGAGGTGAACGCGGGAGAGTTTTTCAACAATTTGAAACGCGTCGACGATGAGCGCGGCACGCAGTTCCGCAGGGGCACGGAAACGCCCACGCATTTTCCCGGCGAGCTTTTCCTGTCATTCGATATCCACGATCACCCGTGCGCCCCCGGCCTGCGGGACTTCGAAGTGCACGCCCATCTGACTCACGAAATGATGAGCACTCTGCGTCTCTCTTTTTATTGGAAACGCGGCGTGGATTTGCGCCCGGTGAAGAACATCACCGAGGTCCGCTCGTTCGTCGAACCCATCGCTCCCTACGCCGCGAATCTGGCGTCAGAATTGCCCAAGCGCTACACATGGTCCTATCAACTGGCTGTTCCCAGCAAAGACATCCCGCTCACGGACAGCCTCGTGCTCATATTCCGCACGCCGGACGGGCACATCGCCGCGCGCGTGGCGGCGCGTTTGTGAGTTTTCAGTGAATCGCTTTTCAGCTGTTGGAGCTGACTTTTTCCGGATCGATTTTGTAGGTGACGCGCACTTCCCCGGGCTTGCGGTACGGATAGACGTCCTTGCCGAGATATTTTTTCGCGAGTTTGTTGATGTGGTCGTCCGCGCCTTTTTCGGTGATTTCCACGACGCGCCCGCGGATTTCCAGGTAGCGGTAGGGATTCGCGGGGTCCTGAAGCGAAATCGAAACGCGCGGATCGCGCCGGACGTTCTTGTCTTTCACGCGGCCCTTCGCGGAATTGAAGCGCACGAATTTTCCGTCGTAATCGACCCACACCGGCGTCACCTGCGGACTGCCGTCCTGCATCAGCGTTCCCAGATTTCCAAACGCCTGCTTTTCGAACAAGTCCGCGTATTTTTCTGGAATTGCCTGGCTCATTCCGGTTCTCCTCTCAAAATGAAGCGAAATTCATTTCTGGAATTTGTTGCCTCGCGATCAACGGCGCGCGTCGGGAATATCCGCGACGGCCTCATCGAGACTGCCGAAAAGTTTTCCCTTCATGGCGCGCTCATCGCCCGCGATTGCGGGTTTGGCAGGAACTTCGCCGCTACACCGCTGACGCGCAGCCAGCGCCCCGTCTCTGTTGCGCTCAAATCCTGCTTCAACAAGGCGCGCAAATCGGCTTCGTCGTCCACATCCATTTCTAGGCGGGAGTTGCGGCGCACTACCACGCGGGCATTGGCGTTTTCCGCTTCGGCAAGGTGCTTCGCGAAACTTCCGCCGCCGAAATGCGAAGGAAACAGTGTGGGCGGGGTTCGCAGCATGGCGTTTGTGCCGGTTCCATCGCGCGAGGGCACAATCACCATGG
>Ga0207133_1163_pt1 | contig 10424 bp, 9 predicted proteins | sample Alteio_BWMinHeat_11_FD_153537 | JGI IMG/M metagenome (GOLD analysis project Ga0207133, IMG submission 153537) | Enriched cells from forest soil in Barre Woods Harvard Forest LTER site, Petersham, Massachusetts, United States -... | ecosystem: Environmental > Terrestrial > Soil > Temperate forest >... | reverse complement strand
TGCGCGTGCCCTCCGCCTCTTCTTCCGCGCGGGTTTCGAGCAGCAGGCGAGAAACCGCCGCGATCGAGGGCAGCGCCTCCCCGCGAAAACCGAGCGTGGCGATGGAGAGCAAGTCCTCGGCGGTGCGCAACTTGCTGGTGGCATGACGTTCGAACGCCAGAAGCGCATCGTCGTGGGTCATGCCATGACCGTCATCGATGACCCGGATCATACGCTTGCCACCGGCCTCGATTTCGACGCGAATAGTTTTCGCCCCGGCGTCGAGCGCATTTTCGAGCAGCTCTTTTACAACCGAAGCCGGCCGCTCGACGACTTCCCCCGCGGCGATTTTATTCGCCACCGTTTCCTGCAATATGCGTATCCGTGACATGCGCTGTTCTCTGGGGCTCTCCGACACCCAGCCGGACGATCCCAGCCGCTCATCGAAGCATACCCGAGTCTCTGTTCAACCTCCAAAGCACAGTTGTGTGGCGCCAGGTCTTGGAAAGACCGCTATTCAAAAGAGCGTATCGACAAGACCGGGGAGTGCGCAACCCAATCGAAATCTGGAACTCTCAATGGCTCCCAGGCCAAAGGCAAGTGTTTACAAACTGGCCAAAAAGCCTGAATAAAACTTCGTTTGAGGGCGCTTTTTCGGGCAATCCGGGATATCATCGCGAGTACTGCTTGACCGGGGGCTACTTCATGTCACAAGAGCGACGACGGTCGCCCAGATATCCATTTTTTGCCGCTGCGGAACTCGTGGAAGACACTTCACAGGTTCGGCTGACCACTCATTTGAGTGAATTGAGCATGTTTGGTTGCTATCTGGACATCATGAATCCTTTCCCTGCGGGATCCTCGGTTCGAATCACCATTTCGGACGGTCCTGCCAGCATTCAATGCAATGCGAAAGTAGTTTATTCGCAGGCCAACATGGGAATGGGCGTGGCTTGGGAGCAGTTGGAAGAAAAGTACACAAAAGTTCTGGAAGGCTGGATGGAACGCGCCAAGACTAATTGACGCTCCCACGACGACGCGCACGGACCACCGCCCGGCCTGCGCCAATAAATAAGATCGCCCCGATTTCTTTCCCGACTTGCTACGGTATAGAAGTACTGTTCATCCCGGCCAGAGTTGTGGAATATTACCCTCGCACTAATTCACCCTGTTTTTCGAAACGGAGGATTTATGCGCAGAGTCTCTTTGAGCGCGATGGCGCTTTTGCTTACAGCGACGATCTGCCGGGCGCAGGAAACTCCCACCGAGCGAGATGCGGCTCGCGATGTCGTCAAGCAAATTGAAACTCTCGGCCCATCATTGGGCGTGCCCGCGCTGGTGGCGAAACTGGCAGCGGCCGACAAAGGCCGCGACGATGTGATCGCCCGCGTCAAGCAACTGATGCAGGCCGAATTGCTCCCCATGAGCGACTGGATCACTCAGCATCCTGAAATTGGCTTCCAGGAAACTCAAGCGATCGCAAAGCTCACCGCCTACCTGGCGGCGCATGATTTCGAAGTCACCATGCCGGTCGCGGGATTGTCTACCGCCTTCGTCGCGAAATACAAGCACGGCACACCCGGCCCGAATTTGGGCGTCATCCTCGAATACGACGCGCTGCGCGGCACGAAGGGAGCATTCCACGGCGATCAACACAGCGCCCAAGGGCCAGTGGGCATGGCGGTGGCGGTCGCCCTGGCCGAATTTCTAACGAAAACGCACACCCCGGGCACCGTCACCGTTTACGGCACGCCCGGTGAGGAAATGATGCCTCCCGAGGCCAAGACCGTGATGATGGAAGCCGGCATTTTCAAGGGCGCGGACATTATCGTGCGCAGCCATTCCTCGGCGAAGACATCACGGTCCGCCGCGGGATTCGGCACCTGCTGCATGAACATCGACGGCGTGAAATACACGTTCTACGGCGCGCCCGCCCATCAGCTGACCGCGTGGAATGGACGCAACGCGCTCGAAGCGGTCATAAAGCTCTTCAACAATATTGATAGTGTGCGCAGCAACATCCGTCCCGAAGCGCGAATTCAGGGGGTAATCACCGAAGGAGGAGCGGCGCCCAATGTTGTGCCGGACAAAACATCCGCCGATTTTTACATTCGTTATCCGGATGGGGTCTATCTCGCTCAGGTCACGCAGTGGGTGGATGACGCGGCTCGCGCCGCCGCGCTGGCAACGGGAACGAAAGTCAAGATCGAGCATTACGGAAGCGATCGCGACGGTATCTCTTTGTCCTCGCTCGAGGAGTTAGCCTCCGCCTACATGAAACAATTGGGAGCCACGGGCGTCGATCCGGAACCCGAAAAACCCAAAGGCTTCGAAGAGACGGGCAGCGTTTCGAGTCAAATCCCCGGGATCGGGGTGACCGCGAAATCCTCCAATTTCACGAATCATACCTACGGAATGGAAGCCGACGCCCTCACTGACATCGGCCATCAAGGATTCTTGATCGACGCGGAAACGATGGCGGCGATCCTCCACGATTTCGCGACACATCCGGAATTACGCGAAACCGTGAAAACGGAATTCACGCGGATTCAGGCGCTCTTCGGCGAATACCAGACCGCCCTTCAGAAAGCCTATCCAAAACCAGAGGTGGCCGACCCGAAGCAGTGATTCTGGTCCGAAGCGCTTCGCTTTCTGAGCAGAACTATTGGTGATCAATCGCAGAAGCCGCTTCGTTTTTGAGTGCGGCGGCCCGACGCTGCTTTTGCGGCGTTTGCGGAGCTTGAATCTGGAAATATCCACTCATTCAAATTCCTTCAACGTCCGCGCCATGTCGCGCAATCTTTCGTCCACCGCGGCAAACACTGTTTCCGCTTCGAACGTGCCATCGGCATTTCGCATGCCCGCCGCTTTCCCGGTCAGGATCTCGATGCCCTCTTCCACTCTAGCTACTGGCCAAATATGAAACTTTCCCGCCGTGACCGCATCGAGCAAATCGTCGCGCAGCATCAGATCCTCGACATTCGAAGCCGGCATCAAGATGCCCTGCGTTCCCGTCAATCCCTGAATCCGGCACACATCGAAGAATCCTTCAATTTTTTCGTTGATTCCGCCGATCGCCTGGATGTCGCCCTGCTGATTCATCGAGCCGGTGACCGCAATATCCTGCCGCAGCGGCAAGCCGGAAAGCGCGGACAGCAGGGCATACACTTCTGTCGAACTGGCGCTGTCTCCATCAACCCCCGAGTACGATTGTTCGAAGCAGATGCTCGCGGCCAGCGAAAGAGGTTTATCCTGCGCGAAGCGGCTGCGCACAAATCCTGCGATGATCTGCACGCCCTTGTCATGGAAGCGCCCGCTTAAATTCGATTCGCGCTCGATGTTGATCAATCCGGATTTGCCGAGCGCCACCGACGCGGTGATGCGCACCGGCTTGCCAAACGAGTATCCGCCAATCTCCAGCACGCTCAACCCGTTCACTTGCCCGGCCTTGCTTCCGGAAACATCTACCAGCAGCGTGCCTTCCTCGATCATTTCGCGAATGCGCGTTTCGATCAGGTTATGCCGTTCCATCTTCGAATTCAGCGCGCCGCGGACGTGCGCGGCGCGCACCACGTTTTCGCCCGCGGCCGTGGCCGAGTAGTGCGCTTCGCGTGCGAGGTCGGCGATGTCCACGAATCGCGCCGTCACCTTGTTGCGCCGCCCCGCCCGTCGGACACCGTATTCCAGCATGGCCGCAAACGCACCGCGGTCAAACGGGGACAAGTTTTCTTTTTCGGACAGTGCGCGCAAGCGTCCCGCATACTCGGCGATCACCCCGTCGCTCATGTGCATCTCTTCATCGAATTCCACGCGCACCTTGAATATTTTCCGGAAATCCTCTTCATATTCATATAAAAGTTCGTACATCTCGCGGTCGCCAATCAAAATCACTTTCACGTTGATTTCGATGGCTTCGGGCTTCAGGGCGCTGCCGCCGAAGGGATAAAAAATCTCGAGCGGCTGAATCTCAAGCCGGCTGTGATTCAGCGTGCGCTTGAGCGCCCGCCAGACACCCGTCTCCGACAAGGCTTCCATTGAGTACATGATCAGGAATCCGCCGTCGGCTCGCAGCAGCGAACCGCCTCGCAGGTCCATGAAGTCGCTCGTCCAGCCGCCGCGCGCATCGTAAGCGCGTTGAATGGTCCCAAATAGATTTGCATAGGTGGGCGTGGTCTCGAAAATCACGGGCGAATTGTCCTCGTCATTGTGCGCCAGGATTACGTTCACGCCGTAGAGGCGGAAAGGATCGCGCTCCGGCCCCGGGGGCGCCTTCGGCAATCCGTCGGGGCTTTCCCCTTCCTGCTCGGCTTCGCCTTCGCGCTCCTTGAAGGGATCGAGATTATCGAGCAGGTGGTGCCGTACTTCCTCCAAATATTCCGACACGCCCGTTCCAGGATATTTTTCCTTCAGCTCCTCGATGACGCCGTCCACCAGCACCGACGCGGCTTCCTGTTCGAGATAACTCAGTTCGCTGGCCAATTCGCGCGAGAGTGTCAGGGTCTTTCGGTACACCACCGTAAACTCTTGCCGGAACTGCTCATACTTGCGCTCGATATCTTCCGCCACCGGCGCATCGAGTTTTCCTTCGTGGACCATTTTCGAAATGTCCTCGATCGGGACCATCTGTCCCTCGAGCACCGGAAAAATCTCCGGCAGCGCCACCGCGCCCACCTGCATGTGTCCCAGCGCGAACTGCTCGCGGGCGATGCGCCGCGTGAAATCGTCCATCAGCTCCTTTTCGCGCACGGTGAAACGCTCTACGATCCGGCCTTTCTGCCGCTGGAAAGGTTCGCCTTCGAACACTTGCGGAATTCTTCGCCGCAGAAAGTCAATTCCCGCCTGCACGTCCTTCTTAAACGAATTGGCCTGTCCGCGCGGCAGCGAAAGCAGCCGGGGCCGGTCGGTGATTTTGAAATTGTTCACGTAACAGCGGTCCAGCGACGCCTTCGTTTGCGGATGGACTTCTTCAATCATGCGCGCGATGGTTCCGCCGCGGCTGGTACCCGCCAGCCCGCACACGAACACGTTGTATCCCGGCGCGGAGAGCTCCACTCCCATTTTCAATGCGCGCAATGCGCGTTCCTGCCCGATGAAGCCTTCGCGAAGCTCGGCTTGCGCTGTCGTTTCGAACGGAATACGCGAGGGTTCGCACCGCCACCGCAATTGGGCCGGAGGGAGCTCAACATGAGCGGCAGCGGGCTTGATGTTCTTGATTGCCATACGAGCGGGGTACTCTAACACAGCCATACGCGGACGGGACGACTTTCGCCCGCCGCGTTGAGCACTCGGTTACGCCAAGTGCCCTTTCTCTATTTGCCCAGAAGGTGCCAACCCGGGTCTTGCCACTTTCTTCCTTCGCAATTCTGCTTACCCGGGCGCCGCCGGCTCATCGCGACGCTCCATGTAGACCCGAAACACGCCCATGGCCGCCGCCACGATGGTCGGACCGGCGACAAGTCCCAACAGCCCAAACACCTCGATGCCGCCGAGAACGCTGATGAACAGCAACAATTCGTTGAGGTGCGTGCGATTGCGCAGCAGCACCGGCCGCAGGATATTGTCGGCCACGGCGGAAACACCGCCGCAGATCGCCACCACCAGGAGGCCCCGGCCCCAATGGCCGCTGAAACCCAGCCACAGCGCGCCAGGAACCCAGATCAACGCGGAACCTACCACCGGCACCAGCGAGAAAAATGCGATGAGCACTCCCCAGAACACCGGCGTCGCAATACCCGCAAGCGCATAGGCCGTTCCACCGAGTATTCCCTGGAGCACCGCCACGAGCAAGCCAACTGCGACACTCGCAAAGATCAAGTCCTTTGATTCCTCCAGCATGTCCTTCTGAATCGCGTCGTCAAACGGCAACAGATGCTGCACCGCGCGCACGATGCTGTCTCCGTCTCTGAACATGAAAAACAACGCGAAAATCAAAATGAAAAGATCGACAAAAAAAATAAATGTGTTTTTGAGAAACGCACCCAATTTTCCCGCAAGAAACCCCGCAATCTTTTCTCCGCCTTGCCGCAGAGGTTCCGAAAAATCCATTGCGCGCCAGGCGTACGGAAGATGGCCGCGAATCCAGGCCATAACGCGGGTGGGCACGGCGAGTTCCGGATTCTGCAGCGTGTTCTGCAAACCCGCCGATGCGTCGATCGCTTCGCGCGCGGTGTACAGCAGCACGATCAAAGCGGGCACGATCAGCAGCAGCGTGACTCCCAGCGTGCTCACGAGCGCCGCGGGAGTTGCACGCAACCTCCGCGCGACTCGCTCATGCCACGGAAAAAAGAAAATCGCCAGCACCGCCGACCATGCCAGCGGCACCAGAAACGGCTCGACAATCAAAAAAGCTAGATAGCCCAGAAGCAACAGCGCCCCGTACGAAAGCACGGTGGTTAAACGGTCACTGGTTGTCTTGAGCGTGGCGGATGGTGTACTCATGCCAGGTATATAATCACCATGGATCGTAGAAACATCGGGCCTGACGGGCCCGGGCACGCAATATCAGGTCGCACACGGAAAAAGGCACCTCGAGCATGGAACCGCAGAGCATTCGGCTCACTCCCTACCAGCTTCGCCTTCTTGCTGTACTTGCTTTGGTGAATTTTGTCAACTTTGCCGATCGCCAGGTCGTCGTGCCGCTTCTACCGCTGCTGCGCCAGCAGATGGGGCTGACCGACACGCAACTCGGCGCGCTGCAAACTGGGCTTCTCTTGGTTCTTGCGGCTGCGAGCATCCCGTTCGGGTACTTCGCCGACCGCCTCAACCAAACACGCATCATCGTGGGAGGCGTAGTGTTCTGGAGCCTGGCCACGATAGCGTGTGGGTTCGCTCCCTCTTTTTTCTACTTGCTCTTGGCCCGCGCCCTCATCGGCGTGGGCGAAGCCGCCTACGCTCCTGCGGCGCAGTCCATGATCTCCGAAGCATTTCCCCACAAGCGGCGCGCCATGGCGCAATCCGTGTTTGCTTCCGGCATGCTCCTGGGAGGAGCCGCGGGGCAGGCCATCGGTGGTATTTTGGGCGCGGCGCACGGTTGGAAGTACACGTTCATCTTCGTCGGGCTGATCTGCTTGATTCCGGGAGCCTTTGCGGTCAAGTTGCAGGAACCTCCGCGCCGGCCGCGTTCCGAGGTGGTCCCTGTTCTGACTTTGCTTAGCGTTCCCGCATACTTGGCGATGATCGCTGCGGGTACGTTTATCACTTTTTCGACCGTCTCGCTGCTCACCTGGGGCGTCACCTTTGCTATGGATTATAAAGAGTTCAGCCTCCGCGAGGCGTCGGAATCCCTGGCGGCGGTGGCTTTGCTCTCTCTGGTGTTCGGCGTTCTCACGGGCGGATTTGTCGCCGATCGCCTGCAGAAGAAATTCGTCTACGGACGCATCATCGTCATCGCCGCAGCGTTTCTGTGCGCCGCGCCTTTCGCTCTGCTGGCTGTCCAATCGGACGAAAAGTGGGTCGTGCTGGCCGGACTTTTCATCGCGATTTTCTTCATGTCCTGGTATCACGGCCCGGTCACCGCGGTCCTGCATGATCTGACACCCCAAAGGGCGCACGCCACCGCTGTCGGCGTCTATATGTGCATCACGCAGCTTTTTGGCGCCTTGGGGCCTCAATTGGTCGGCAAAATCTCGGACGCCAGCGATCTGCAACTCGGTCTGCAGGTCGCCGTGGCCGTGATGGTCGGCGGTTCGCTTCTGATGTTCTTGGCGATCTATTTCATCCGCCGCGACGGCTTGCATCATCCCAGACTCGCGGCTTTCCACCCCGAGGCCTATGACTGAACCACTTTCGCCGAACAGCTCCCCAGCCGCCGGAAAATGGATCCTGCGGTTAACCTCGCGCAGCTTTGCAAGCCTCCTCCAGTTTGCGGGAGGGGTGCTGGTGGTCTTCGGGGTCATGGGCCACTTGAATCTCGGGCTCGTTGCGGGCGGGATTGTTGTTGGTAGTCTCGGCTTCGTCCTGCGGTCCCCATTCCGCATTGGCGGGACGCGCGTGGGGTTAGAGGACCTCCTCACTGTCCAGGACAGCTCTTTGCAGGTCGTGGGCGATGAGATTCGCAGCACAAATGGTTACTCCGTTCGCAAACTCGAAGACGGCATTGAGTACCAAGAAGGAGAACGTATTTTAACTATCCGGCAAACGGCGCCTCATTCCCCATCACCGGAAGATCCTGCGACGGTGCAGGAAACTTTGACTACGAAGACTGTGGGAACGTTCTCTCATTCAACGACTGTGTCGGTAAACGTCGCCACAAAAGGTGCAGTACGCTGGAATCCACCGCACCAAGACGAGCAGATTCCTCCGGAACGCCTTGCGGAGATGATGAAGAGAATCGCGCAGGCCTTAGTGTTCTATGAATCAAAGGCCGCGGGGGGAAATCGTTCTTAGCAGAAAGACCTTCGAAGTCCTACTTGAGACCTACCTTCGCGATCAGCCGGAGCACGTCGTCGTGGGCCACATCGTACAGCGGACGGATGTCATCTTCCTCGAGGCGTTCGCGGAGATACTCCGCCGAAACGTAGCTCGCTTCCCGATCCGTCAAATCGCGGCCAGTGCGCTCGCGGAATTTCACGAACGCCGTGTGCGTTAGTCCCACCACGTGCGCCTCGCCGTCCACGAAAAATTTTGTGTCGATGGTGTCGCTGTGGCGTGTGGCGATGCCGTTCCACATGTGCGAGAAGCGGCACTGATAAACTTGCCCGCTCAATTTGGACGTCACTTCAAACGCCCCGATGAACTGACTCATCGCGCCGGAATTCGCTAACACGGGATAGGTTGGCACGCAGTCTCCTCTTTTTCCTGGTTTCTCAGTTTTTTTCTCTGCTTTTTTTCTTCGCTTCTTTACCTCTTTACTTCCTCACTTCTTCTTTTTACCGGCTCGCTGCCGTCTCTGAATGCGTATAGCTGCGAATCGCTGCGGCCACACCTGCTCCGGCCGGCACGCGGAAGCCCTGATCCTGCAAGACTTTCTCAAACGCCGCAAGGAACTGCAACACAAACGGCTTCTGGCTGCAGAATCCCATCAGCCCGACGCGCCAGATCTTGCCCTTCACCGGTCCGAATCCGCCGGCGATTTCAATATTGAATTCATCGAGCAACTGATCGCGCACTTTCGCGTCATCCACGCCGCTCGGGATCATCACCGCCGTAACGGTGGGCAAACGGTCCGCCGGATTCTTCACCAGCAATCCTATCCCCATTGCCTCGATCCCAGCGATCAACGCGTGCTGGTTCGCGCGATGGCGTTCCCAGCGCGCCTCCAGCCCCTCTTCGACGACCAGGCGCATCGCTTCGCGCAACGCGTAAATCAGCGAAATCGGCGGCGTGTGATGATAGAGCCTCTCCTTCCCCCAATAATTCATCGCCGTGGTCAGGTCGAAATACCAGCTTTGCACTTTCGTTTTGCGCTTGCGAAATACTTCCTCCGCCGCGGGGCTCACCGTAATCGGCGACATTCCCGGCGGTGCGCTCAGTGCCTTCTGCGAACCGCTGAAGCAAATGTCAATTCGCTCACGGTCGATGTGGAGCGGCACTGCGGCGAGCGATGCCACTGAATCCACAATCAGCAACGCGCCCAGCTCATCGGCCACTTTCCGGAAACCTTCGAGCTTGGTGAGCACGCCCGAAGACGTTTCGCCCTGCGCCACGCCAATCATCTTTATTTTTTTGCCCTTGCTCGCCCGGCGCACATCTTCGGCGTCCACAGGGACGCCGTAAGGAACCTCAACTTTCGCGACTTTGGACGAAGCCCGCGAGGCAATCTCAAACATGCGATCGGAAAAAGTCCCGTTGACGGCCACGATGGCCTCGTCGCCTTCTTCAAGAGTGTTCAGAACCGACGCCTCTATCCCGCCCGAGCCTGATGCCGAAAGCGGCATGGTCAGCCGGTTTTCCGTCTGGAAAATCTGGCGCAGCAGCAACTGGGTGTCATCCATGCAGCCCTTGAACCATGGATCGAGGTGGCCGACAAGAGAGCTGGCCAGCGCACGATAGACGCGCGGGTCGATCGACGAAGGACCCGGTGTAAGCATCAAGCGATTCGGGGGAGTGAGTTCACCAACGTGCTGCGTCATAGCCTTTGCCCTTCCCTTGTTGCACGGAATTCCAGCCTGGAATTGCCAGCCGCGCGCAGCCGCACTTTTCAGGGAACGCTTGAGTGCTCCAACGCGAAATGAGATTTTCTCCCACTCCGCCAGCGCGGCGCAACCGACAAATTGGCATGCAAATGCCCACTCACTCTGAATCCCGTCGGAGCGTTGTTTCTCGGCAAATTTGCTTGTCGATTTCGCACTCAAAGAGTAGGATTTGCCCACTCAGGGCGATTAAGAACCTCTCAGGGCCTACAGGACAATCTTATGAAGTAACAGCGGGCGACTCGCCGGAGTGTGCTGCACATAAACAGAGCGGTGCATCTCTCCAATTGTTTGGGCCCTGCATGGATGACCGCG
>Ga0207133_1161_pt1 | contig 10515 bp, 4 predicted proteins | sample Alteio_BWMinHeat_11_FD_153537 | JGI IMG/M metagenome (GOLD analysis project Ga0207133, IMG submission 153537) | Enriched cells from forest soil in Barre Woods Harvard Forest LTER site, Petersham, Massachusetts, United States -... | ecosystem: Environmental > Terrestrial > Soil > Temperate forest >... | reverse complement strand
GTCAACGAGGGAGTTTTTGATGAGTTATCCGGTTTTGTGGGCGGCCATTTTTATTTTGATTTTTTTCAGCATGAACCGATTGAGTAAAATCCGGTTTGAGACCAAAGTTTTTTGGGCCTGTTCCGCTCCCCTTCTGTTGGGATCTTTTTTGTCCCAGCGGTATATCGTGCATGGTTATCCTGTCCTTCTTCTTTGGTTGGGGTCGCATTTTTCAGACTTTCGGCAGGCATCGTTGATCCGTTCCACCGAACCCGTCCGGTTCCCGGTATTTCGATTGGGACCAATCAAAAAAGTTCTCTTCGCTCTTGGATTTTTGGTATGTTTTGGGTTGACAGTCAACCGAACAAAGCAAAACGCTTATTCTCAATTGGTTGTGAATTCCCATTACGAAGCCGTCGGCCAATGGATGAGTAAGAATCTCCCTCCGGGCGAAACCATTTTTCATGCCAACTGGTCCGATTCCCAATACTTGATCGGACTGAATCCCCAAGACGATTATTTTGTGACGTTGGATCCTATTTATATGTACGACTGGAACCCACGTCTTTACCAAACATACCGTGACGTCGCTCACGCCCGAACGGGGGATCCTTACTCGATCCTGAAAGAGGTCTTTGGGGTCCGGTACGGTTACGCGGGTAAAAATTACTTTAGCCCTTTCATTGATCAGATCGCGCACAACCCGAAGTTTAGGATCCTGGCGGAAGATCCGCTCGGGGTGATTTTTGAGTTGATGTGATTTGAAATGAAATTCATCCGATTTTTTGCCTTAAGGCCGATTTCGGCTCTCATGTTTTATTCGGTCTTGAGTCTGGTGGGGGTGGTGTCTTATTTCAATATGCCCGTGGATTTGATGCCGGCAAGTGATTCAAGCGTCCTTACGGTGTTCATCGGCATCCGCGGGGGGCTCCCTCCGGAAGATATCGAATCTTTGGTGACCAAACCGGTCGAAGATGAAATGGCGACGCTTCCCAATCTTCAAGACATCATTTCCGTTTCGCGCAAAGAACGCGCGGTCATCACGCTCACCTTCCGGACCGGAACGGACTCTTCACGGGCCGCACTTGAAGTTCAGGAGCGTTTGGCAAAGATTAAAGGAAAACTTCCTAAAGATGTCGAAAAACCCATTGTGTCGCGCTACGATGAAAACCAATCGCCCATTGTCATCCTGGCAATGTCCTCCAAGAAATACACCCCGGAACAACTGCGTGATATTGCGGACAACCAAATGAAACCGGTCATCAAGAGGCTGGAGGGAGTGGCCAATATCGAGATCGGGGGAGGTCGGGAACGGAAAATCCTGGTCGAGTTTGACCAGAACCGTCTCGAAGCCCAAAAGATTCCCATTCGTCAGGTCATTTCCCAAATCGGTCTGGACAACCTCAACATTCTCATGGGCAAAATGCAAAGGGAAAGGGATTCCTATCTCGTGCGGACGGTCGGAGCTTTCAAAACTTTAGAGGATGTAGGCGAACTTCCGATCGCCGTAACGAAGGAAGGTTCGCGGATCCGACTGAAAGATATTGCTGAAATCCGCGATTTTTATTTGGAACCCGAATCGTACTCGCGGCTCAACCGCGAACCCGTGGTGTCGGCCTATATCCAAAAAGAAGCGCTGGGCAACACCATTGCGACCGCCAAACGGATTAAAGCCATGACCGAAACATTCAGAAAAACTCTAGACCCGGAGATCAATTTTTCCATCGTTTCGGATCAATCGGTCGCGATTGAAAAGGCTTTAAACGATGTCAAACACGCGCTCTTTGAAGGAGCGTTTCTGGCGGGGGTGATTCTGATCCTTTTTTTAAGGGACATTCTCTCCGCGTCGATTATTTTCACGTCCATTCCTTTGTCCTTTATTATTACTCTTGCGATCATGAAGATTTCCAACTTAAGCTTAAACGTCATGACGATCTCAGGCCTGGCGTTGGCTTCCGGGATGGTCGTTGACGATTCGATCGTGGTACTTGAGAATATCGTTCACCGCAGAAAAAAACGCGAAAGTCTGATCCACCAACGCGCGCAGGGTGAAGGCCGGGAGGTTTCAGAAAGGATCGAGGTGCCTCCGGAGAAGGAATCGGATCCGGGACTTCAGGGAGAGTTCGCACTGACTCACCAAAGTCTTCCCGTTGAGGCGACCGGAGAGATGATCCTGGCTTTGACCGCTTCAACCTTAACTAAAGTGATTGTGTTTCTGCCCATCCTTTTTTTAAATCCGGAAGTCAAAATGCTCTATTCGGGGCTCGCGATTACGGTCACTTCCGCCCTTTTGGTTTCTCTGCTGGTGTCGGTGACTGTGATTCCTTCCGTTTCTGCCAACCTCTCACCCGTATGGATGAAAGAAAGCGCCTATTTCTCCACATACTTCTGGCTTTTTACCCGAACCCAATTTGGACGCATCGAAACTCGCTTCGGCCGATGGATTCCAAACCTGGAGAGATTTTTTTCGAAACTGAAAGACAAAATATTCAAAAGACCCAATGAAGATATCGTCATCACCGCGGGAAGGCAAAACCTGTTTAAGATCCGAAAAGGTTTTCAGAACTATCGGAGAGTGATGCGGTGGTTCGCGGATTGGAGAGATGCAGTGATCCTGGTGGCATTGCTTTGGGCAGGGATGACGGGCGCTTCGATGATCTTTTGGAAAAAAGTTGCCTCGTGGCTTTTGGGGCTCTGGGCGGTTCCGGTCGTGTTTATCTGTTTGGTACTCCTCCAGAGCGGGTTCAGGGGCTACCGGAACTTTGTCTCCATGATAATGAGAAAAAGGTATTGGGTTGCTGGGATTTTGTTGTTTTTTTTGCTGGGATGCGTGCAGCTATACCGGCACCTGGACAAGGAGTTTGTGGGAACGACTGAAGAGAATGAATTCACGATCTTTGTTGAGCTTCCATCGGGAGCAAAGCTCGATCTCTCAGACAAGGTGGTCACGTCTGTTGAAAAGATCTTAAGCGAAACGCCTGAAGTCAAAAAATCGGTCAAGACTTCAGTGGCCAGGGTCGAAGGTTGGTCCAGCAAAATTTACGTGACGCTTTTGCCGATTGCGGAACGGAAACGCAGCACCCATGATGTGATCGCAACGCTCAGGCCGCTCATCGCAAAGGTCGGCCAGGAGTATAACGGGTTTGTCTATTTTTCAGAGCCTTCCAGTTCCAAAGAATTCATCATCGATGTGTTCGGATATGATTATCTTAAACTCAAGAGCATTGCAGTCCAGATTGCTCAAATCCTGGAAAAAGTGCCCGGATTGTTGGACATCAAGCTCCGGTACAAAGAGGGGCAGCCGGAAGTGAGAATCGAAGTGGACCGGCAAAGAGCCTCGGGCTTCGATATGACGGTGCAGGAAATCGCCGAAAATCTTCATGCCCAGATCCGGGGCCTGCGCGCGACCTATTTTTTAACTCCCACGGCCCAGATTGAAACGGTGGCTCGGCTTCAGGAATATTATCGTAAAACGCTTGAAGACGTGGAGGCCCTTGCCTTCATTAATTCACAAGGGGCCATCGTCCAAGTCCGACAAGTCGCTCTCTTTCAATTTGGACTCACCCCGAGCGAGATCTGGAGAAAGAACAGGGAAAGGATGATTCAGGTGAGCGCCAATCGTGGGGATGTGGCGTTAAGCAAGGTTGCCGAAGAGACCAATAAATCGCTTCGCCATGTCCAGATTCCAATTGGATACTATTACGAATTGGGCGGCGACTTCCCCAAAATGATGGAGACGGAAAAAGAATCGCGATTTGCGTTTCTGATCATGATCCTTTTGGTTTATTCGGTTTTAGCCAGTCTGTTCGAGTCTTTCTCTCAACCTTTAATTATTTTGGTGGCCGTGCCCCTGACCTTAATCGGCGCTATCCCGCTTCTTTTTATCACTGACACGCCCGTCACTCTTGGCACCTTGATCGGACTCATCATGCTGGGTGGAATATCGGTCAGCAATTCCATTATTCTTGTGGATGTTTTTAATAATATTCGAAAGAAAACAAATGTTCTGCGAGCGCTCTTGCAGGCCGGAGAGGAACGGTTTCGTCCCATTTTGATGACTACGCTCACCACGACTTTAGGATTGGTGCCGCTTTTGGTGAACCGGGAAGAGTCGGGTTCACTCTGGGCTCCTTTAGCCACAACCGTGATCGGGGGATTGATTGTCTCAACCGTTTTAGTCCTTTTTGTTCTGCCAGGATTTTACCTCATTCTGGAAGATGCAAAAGGGTGGTTCGGCAGGAAATTTTTTAGCCTTGCGGCCGTGTCTCCGCCTCCTCAAAAGTAATCTTCAACCCGTTTCATTTACCCCCGGACTCATTCTCCTCCGGTTTGGGTCTAATGCCTTCGATCCCGAACAAGGTCAGAGGATTTTTTTGTTTCCTAAGGCGTTTTTCCGAGGGATCGGACGCAAGACCTTTTTTAGTTGAAACTCATAGTAAGCATAGAGTTGGAAGGCCTTTAAGCAGCTTTTAACAAGAGTTTCGATTGTTTTTGTTGTACCTCTTGATGCATCGCGTCGATCAAAGATGGAAGAAACCTACAACCTTTCACGGGTCGAAGTCTCGGTTCAATTTCGAGCAAGGCGGTGGCGATCCATCGTTGACGGTGTTCACTGTGATGCCAATAACTGACTCGTCCAGTGGTGACTTCCAGCATACTGTTGACATTCTCCAGCATATTGGTGGTTTTGAAGCTGATCCCCAACTCCGGGAATAATTTGAGTCGATGAAGAGTCAAAGTTTCTTCCAATCCTTCCAGGAGACTTTGTGCGGCGGACCGGTTGATCTTTTCTAATTCTCGTCCAATCGCAAGGAGCCTGGCTTTAGCTTTCTCATACGTTGCCAGTTCATACGCGGCTTGCAGTTGACGCCGGTAATGCTCTTGATCTTGCTTGCCTAAGTAGCGGATCACATTTTCTCGTTTATGCCACTGGCACCGTTGAATGAAGGCTTTTTCCCTAAAAACTTCTAAAACCCCTTTTCTCAAACCCTTGGCTCCATCGAGCACGAATAGAATCTCGTGATTGACTTGAAGTCCGCGATCGATCAGACGCTGCAAAAACTCCTTGCAGATGGTATGGTTCTCCGTGCTGGCTTCCACAAACCCGAGTAGGATCTTTTCTCCCTGCATCGTCACTCCCAGCGCAATCACCACCTGGTTCTCAGAAAACGTCTTCCCATCCATGACAATCGCTACAATATCGTAAGAACTTAGATCTCGCTCCAAAAACTTCCTCAGCTTCTTGGCACTGGCCCGAATGAACCGCCGGGAGACACTGCTTTTCTTGATCCCAAAAGTCTCCGGCACTCCAATCAGGGCTTTCTCATATTTCCTCTGACTTAAACCCCCAATCACCCTCTTGAGACCCACTTCGTCGATCTGACGGGGATTCTGCAACGCTTCATAACTCTCTAATGGAATTTCTTTCCCTCCACCCTTCTTCCTCACACGGTTCACTTCCACTTACGACCGATCGTTTTGTTCATCTTGGCCTCCTTCGTTTTGATGTTGCCTTCGCAAACACCATTAAAACGCTTTGGAGGCCTTCTTTTCAATACTTACTTCAAATTAAGTTCAACTAATTCTAGGAAATCGTCAGGGATCGCCCCGTAAACTCATTGATATTCTTTACAGATAATTTACAAAAAGTTGAAGATTTGTTTAATATCCCTCTGGTACGCTGAGGGTATGAAATGCGTGGGTGCAGGCATTAAAACTCTCAGACTCATGACCGCCTTTATTTTTTTAATTTCTCAGGAATTAATAACGGCCTGACCATCTTGGCCGTGGAAACTCAAAATGTTCAATATGTCAGTTTCACTCCGGCTCTTGTCAAGACAGCCGGGCATGTGATCAATCCTTTCATTTGGAAAAGAACAATCTCTTTAAAGAAGTTTAGAAAGGTGATGTTTTATTCCAGCCAAACCCGCAGAGTATCGAGCCGCAAAGCTTATCAGATCGCAGGTGAGTCTGCGACAGGCTTTCTCAATCTTCCTTCTTTTGCTTCCCAAGCGGGTCGGTTTGGCGATTGGGGTTTAAATTATTTTACCTCCCCATTGATGACGCAGTCCATTGAGCAATCCTTTAGGCCCCATTCCCATCCTCATGCTTTCTGGAGAACCATGGTGGGACAAAAATCAAAACGGGAAATCCAAGTCGGTCATTTCAGTTTTGGCATTCAATTCTTTTCGAATTTGCTGAGTTCGATCAAAACATTACCCCTGATTGAAAGCGATGCGTTTCTGCCGTGGAATCGGGGGAGACGAAGGGCCGATACAGTGGCTACTCAGATGTAGGCTTCACAAGGTTTGATCAATCATTGGTGTGACTGATTTTTTTATTTTAGTGCTACTGGCAGGTTTTTTGCATGAATTACAGTAAAGATATGGAGGGAAAACGCCCTATGGATTCACTACATGGGGTATGGAAAATAACCCTAATTCTTTATATTCAAACAAAAATAACTGGGTTTCTAATTGGCACGATGGTTGCATATAGATCTAATAGAATATGATTTACATTAGTGTTCTAAAAAGCCGCTTTTCCAAACTAACCATCCCCGCTTCTAAATCGGTGGGTAAGTTAGTTCCGTTTTTGTTGTGTTTGGGTGCTATGATCTTGTGTCATTGTTCGGTGGTTTTTAATGTGTACGCAGGACCGTCCATCACCAGTTCCAGCTACAAAATTCTTAGAAACGAAATTGATTTAAGCGGGAATGTCACCACCTCTGCCTCCAACAAAGTTGTGTCGTTTGCAGGATCTCAAACCGCTTCGCTCACCACCAGTTCAAGTTATAAGGCCGCTCCCCGGCTTGGGAACCTCATCGTTCATCCCAATACCATCACAGACTTATCGGCGGTTGAAAATGGTGCTGCCCAGGTCACTCTAACCTGGTCGGCTCCACCTGTGTGGGACGGATATACGAGCAGCACGGGCGCCTATATTGTCCGTTGGTCTTCGCAAGGATCGATCAATTCAGAAACGGGTTTTGAGACTGGGAATTCGTTCGTTCAAAACTGGGTTCCTGTTGCGCCCGGACTACAGGAATCAGGAAGAGTTTTGACCGGACTTCCGACCGGCGTGACGGTTTATCTCAACGTCAAAGCTCTGGATTATATTGGCAACCGGGCCTATATCTCAATCGGGACCGCCTCAGTTGCGGGCGTTTTTGTTTCATCCCAGCCCGCGGCACCATCGAATCTTGTTGCGATCGTGGTCTCAACTTCTGCCATTAACTGGCAGTGGCAAAATAACGCAGGTAACGTAACAGCCACTAACCTCATGGCGTCAACCGGCGGTTCGGTTTCCGGTAACTTGGCAGCCAACACCACTTTTTATCTTCAATCTAATCTCGTAGGTCCCAACACTTCTTTTGCCGTTTTCGTCCAGGCCTCGAACCAATTCTGGGTTTCCTCTACAACGGTCTTGAGTACCTTCACTCTGGCCAACATCCCAAGCAATCTGACTGCTTTTGCCGTGAGCTCAAATTCGATTACGGCCCAATGGAATAAGAATTCAAATCCGGACATCATTACCTCCTATGTTCTTAACGTTTCCACCATGAACAGCTATGCGCCATTAAGCGGTTCAAGCTCGACGCTGCTTTCCACGGCAACCCTTCTAAATCTTACTCCCAACACGTCTTACTTTTACCAAGCGATTTCTCTGAACGCCAACAACTTTGCCAGCAGCCCCACGGTTACATTGACCACCGTGACCTATTCGGCGGTTCCGACTCTTCCCGCTTTCAACGTTCATATCACTTCCATCACCATCAGTTGGAACGCCAATAATAATTCTACCGACACCCTCTATACAATTGAGATGTCCACCGAATCCAATTACGCCACTCCCGGTATTTCTACCATCAACGTCTTAACCGGGCTAACAACGGACTATATCGGTTTGGTTCCCAATACCACCTACTATTTCAGAGGGAAATCTGTGAATCGCGCAGGCATTCAAACTGCCTATGTCGATCTGGGGCACAACGTGACAAATGTTCAGCCTCCAACCCTCCTGGGATTTATCGTTTATACAACCAGCGCGACCTTTTTTCTGGGCAGTAACGGAAACCCGGTGGGGACAACTTATCAGGTTTCTTCAGGGGTGTTTAGTGTAAGCGATTCAACCACAGGCGTTTCTAATTCTACGGGGACGTTAGCGACGACCCTCTCGCTCATCAACCTTTCTATCAACACGCTCTATAGTTGGTCGGCGCAGACGATTAACTTTAGCGGGTTGGCCAGCTCGACCGTGAGCGTGTCGGGATCCACTTCAACTCTCTCCCTGCCGCCAACGAATTTAGTCACGACCTTGGTGCAATCGTCACAGGTCACGGTTGCGTGGTCTGGCAACAACAACCCCTTGACTCCGCCCACGTCCTACCAGCTGCAGATTTCGACTGACATCGGGTTCAGCGTCTTCACCGATTCGGTGACGTTTGCCTTGAGCGCGACGACGACGAGCTTGCTGGCCAATACGACTTACAATTTCCGAGTGCGGTCGTTCAGCCGGATGGGTCAGCCCAGCGATTTTACGTCCGTATTAACCACAACGACCCTAACATCCCAGCCGGTGGTTTTAGGGTTTATTATGAACACGACGAGCGCAACAGTGATGTTGGCCTCAGGTGGGAACCCGGTGGGGACGCAAGTGCAGTTTAGTTCGGGGGTCTTTGGGGTTGCGGAGACAACGATAGGTGTGATCGGGTCGGGGACGCCGGCTGCGACGTTAACCCTTTTCAACCTATCCACGAACACGGTTTATAGCTTGTCGGCGCAGACGGTCAACTCTGGTGGATTGCCGAGCGCGGTGGTAAGCGTGTCGGGGTCTACTTCTACCCTCTCTGTGCCGCCTACGAATTTAGTCACCGCCTCTGTGCTGGCGTCACAGATCACGGTTGCGTGGTCTGGCAACACTAACCCCTTGACTCCGCCCACGTCCTACCAGGTGCAGATTTCGACCGACATCGGGTTTAGCGTCTTCACCGAATCGGTGAAGACGCTGAACCCGATGTCGGTCGAAATCTGCACCTGGTAGGACGTGGGCGGAGTCAAGGGGTTAGTGTTGCCAGACCACGCAACCGTGACCTGAGACGATTGCACCAAGGTCGTGACCAAATTCGTTGGCGGCACGGAAAGGGTTGAAGTCGATCCCGACACGTTCACCACGGCACTGGGCAATCCGCCAAAGTTCACCGTCTGCGCCGACAAGCTATAAACCGTGTTCGTGGATAGGTTGAAAAGCGTTAACGTCGCCGCAGGTGTCCCAGACCCGATCACTCCCGTCGTCGTTTCCGCGACCCCAAAGACTCCCGAACTAAACTGCACCTGCGTCCCCGCCGGGTTTCCTCCGGAAGCCAACATCACCGTTGCGCTCGTCGTATTCATAATAAACCCTAAGACCACCGGCGGTGGCGTTGGGGTCGCTGTGGTTAACACCAAAGTAAAGTTGCTCGGCTGTCCCATCCGGCTGAACGACCGCACACGGAAATTGTAAGTCGTATTGGCCAGCAGGCTCGTCGTCGTCGCGCTCAAGGCGAACGTCACCGAATCGGTGAAGACGCTAAACCCGATGTCGGTCGAAATCTGCACCTGGTAGGACGTGGGCGGTGTCAAGGGGTTGGTGTTGCCAGACCACGCAACCGTGATCTGTGACGCCAGCACAGAGGCGGTGACTAAATTCGTAGGCGGCACAGAGAGGGTAGAAGTGGACCCCGACACGCTTACCACCGCGCTCGACGATCCGTTCAAGTTCACCGTCTGCGCCGACAAGCTATAAACCGTGTTCGTGGATAGGTTGAAAAGCGTTAACGTCGCCGCGGGCGTCCCGGATCCGATCACGCCGGTCGTCGTCTCCGCAACCCCAAAGACTCCCGAACTAAACTGCACCTGCGTCCCCACCGGGTTCCCTCCGGAAGCGAACATCACCGTTGCGCTCGTCGTGTTCATAATAAACCCTAAAACCACCGGTGGTAAGGAAAGGGTTGCAGTGGACACGGTCACGCTCACGGTCGAGGTGGGCAATCCATCAAAGTTCACCATCCGGGCTGACAAACCATAAAACGCGTTCGTGGATAGGTTCAGAAGCGTTAACGTTGCCGCAGGCGTCCCGGACCCAATCACGCCTATGGTCGTCTCTGCAACCCCAAAGACCCCGGAACTCAACTGCACCTGCGTCCCCGCCGGGTTCCCACCGGATGCGAACATCACTGTGATACTCGTCGTGTTCACAATAAACCCCGAGACCACCGGCACAGGCGAGAGCGTCGCGGTGGCCACCACGGTCGTAAAGTTGCTCGGCTGTCCCATCCGGCTGAACGACCGCACTCGGAAATTGTAGGTCGTGTTCCCCAGCAGGCTCGTCGTCGTCGCGCTCAAGGCAAACGTCACCGAATCGGTGAAGACGCTAAACCCGATGTCGGTCGAAATCTGCACCTGGTAGGACGTGGGTGGAGTCAAGGGGTTGGTGTTGCCAGACCACGCAACCGTGACCTGTGACGATTGCACCAAGGTCGTGACTAAATTCGTAGGC
>Ga0207133_1155_pt1 | contig 10699 bp, 9 predicted proteins | sample Alteio_BWMinHeat_11_FD_153537 | JGI IMG/M metagenome (GOLD analysis project Ga0207133, IMG submission 153537) | Enriched cells from forest soil in Barre Woods Harvard Forest LTER site, Petersham, Massachusetts, United States -... | ecosystem: Environmental > Terrestrial > Soil > Temperate forest >... | reverse complement strand
TCACGGAGCGGCTTGAATCGAAAGCAAAAATAGCTCGGGGGAAAGGGCGGCAGGTCAGTGCAAAGCTGTTTACACTCCTGCCTATTGTTCGTGCTGCGGCAAGAGACCCAGTTTGCGTAGAGTGGATTCTCGAACGAGATGCTTAATTCCCCATTTATGCATCACGGAAATCACGGGGATCAAGCTCTCTCCCAGAGGAGCCAATTTGTATTCCACGCTTTTTGGAAGCACCCCGCGGTCGGTCCGCTTCAGTAGTCCGATGCTGACCAATTTCTTCAATTCTCCGCTGAGTACCCTTGGCGTCACGGCCTTCGTCCCAGGGATTCCCGTGAGTAATTTCTTTCTGATCTGGCCGTATCGTCGCGGGCCATGCTGAAGATCCCACAGGATTCTGAGCTTATACTTTCCGCTGATGATCCGCTGAATTCCATGAACCGGGCAATCGAACCTCCTGAGAGGTTCTGTGAAATTACCACGCATGCTCATCCTTTTGTCCTCCGATGGTTCGGACATTAGCACGGCCGCTCCCCAGGCGCCGGTAGTATCCTTTTTATCCCTACTTGTATTGCGTTCGAAATGTCGTATAGTCCGGCGAGTCTGACCAAGAGAGCATTTGGGATTTCGCTGTTTGGCGGTCGTTTGCAAGATGGGTCGCTAAACCTGTTTCGAGCCACAGAAAACAAGGAAGACTACGATGAACCTTGCGCCTCGTGTTGCAGTTTCGCTGCTATTTGCGTGTGTGAGTTGCCTCGCGCAAACCGGTAAAACCGACGGAAGAGCAGATGCGTTGAGCCCGAAGCTGGAAAAAATGCCCGAGTCTCTCGAAGTCCGCTTCGCGCTCAGTGCATTGCCTCCTCATTTGCGCGATGGAGCAACAACATACGTTCTCGATCCAGCAGCTGGATACGTCGTGAATCGGAAGGGAACGAACGGGTTCAGTTGCATTGTCATGCGGACGGAATGGGCATGGCCACAGCTCGCTTTCCGAGATGATATTTATGTTCCCATCTGTTATGACGAAGAAGGGTCAACGAAGATGCTCCCGGTTTGGATGGATGTAGCTCAGATGAGGTCTCGCGGGCTGTCCCCTAAGCAGATATATGACGAGACCATGAAGAAATTTGACCGTGGGATCTATCAAAAACCCGTGCGCTCGGGAATTTCCTACATGACCGCGCCGTTGATGCGGAGCTATCCCGCTCCAAACGCGACTGAAGTCATGACCATGGCTTTGCCTCATTATATGTTTTACGCCCCGAACGTGAAAAATGCTGACATCGGAGGAAAACCAAGTAGCCCATATCCTTCCATTTTGCCTCAAGGTCCAGGTCCGCATGACGTCATAGTCCTTCTTGTCGGTGAAACTGAAAAAGCAAAGATACTCGCGGACTCAAGCGATCTGCTGAACGAACTTTGCTCTTATCGGAAGTACTTGTGTCTTAACCCGGCATCGAGTGAGCATCACTAGGCGGGTGTTGAAAAACTCCTATTCGTGTCATTCCGAGGAGCCGAAGCTGACGAGGAATTTGCTTTTTTCTTGTTTTTTTCGCAAAAAAAAACAGATTCCTCGCTTTGCTCGGAATGATAGTCAAGCGCTTTTCAACGATTGTGGTCGGATGACGGGCAACTCGGAACATGGCAGCAATGGGATCGGGATCTCCGGAGGGGCCACCGCGAGATTGCCCCAACGCGCGGGCGTGTGTTAGCATCCGCCGAGTTAGCCCCGAGAAGTTCGGGGCTAGACAAACGCGGGAGAGCGGACCAGGGGTTTTGCTCGTCCTTCGCCCCCAAGTTTTGCGGGGACCCAGGTAGCGTGGCCACGTTCTCCTTCCTCAGTTGCTAAAACGCACCGGCGCAGGCCCGCGCCCTCATTCGCTCAGACGGACCTCGCCCGCCGGCCCCGATTTTGCCGGGGCCGCGAAAAAATGGAGGTCTGTATGAAAAGCTATCTCACCAAGGACATACGCAACGTTGGGATTGTCGGCCACGGCGGCACCGGCAAGACGCAACTGGTGTCGTCGTTGCTCTTCACCGCGGGAATGACGCCGCGGTGGGGAAAAGTTGCGGAAGGCAGCACTCCCACCGATTGGGACGAAGAAGAGATTGCGAGAAAGATTTCGATTCAGACGGGCCTGGCATACGCGGAGTGGCCGACCTCGCCTGGAGGCACCGGGCAATCCAGCGTTTCGGAAAAAATAAAAATTAATTTCATCGATCTCCCCGGTTACTCGACGTTCATCACGGAAACGAAAGCCTCGCTGATCGCCGCGGACGCGGCGCTGATTACCGTGGACGCGCACACCGGTTCGCAGGTGACTACGGAAAAGGTCTGGGATTACTGCACGGAGTACGACATTCCCCGCGCGTTCGTGCTCACGTGGATGGACAGGGAGCTGTCGAGCTTCGAGCGCTCGATGGAATCGTTGGAGCAAGTGTTTGGCCGCAACGTCGTGGCGCTGCAGCTTCCCATCGGGTCCGAGAAAGGTTTTCGCGGCGTGATCGATCTGGTCGCGATGAAGGCGCACATCTATAAGCCGGGTGGCGACGGCAAACCATCGATTGAAGAGATACCCGCGGCGCTCGCGGACGAAGCCAAGGAAGCCCACGAAAAGCTGGTGGAAATGGTTGCCGAAGGTGACGACGCGCTGATGGAGGAGTTTTTCCGGGAAGGGACGATCCCCATCGAGGATTTGATTCCCGGCGTGCGCAAGGCGATCGTGGCGGAGAAAATTTTTCCGGTGTTGATGGTTTCCGCGCTGCAGAATGTGGGCACGGCAAGCCTGCTCACGTTTATCGCGGACGCGTTCCCGCACCCCGACGAGCACGCGCAGGTAGGGTACAAGGAGCCGAACGGGAAGGGCGACCGCGTGGAAAGAAAATACGACGACGGCCAACCGCTGTCGCTGTTTGTGTTCAAGACGCTCGCGGATCCCTTCGCCGGGCGCATCAACTACTTCAAGGTAAAAAGCGGCGTCCTGAAAAATGACGCCACGCTGCAGAATTACAGCCGAAACATTCCGGAAAGGTTTCAGCACACTCAAGTGGTGCAGGGCAAGCAGCTCAGCGAAATCGCGGAATTGCACGCCGGCGATATCGGAGCGATCGCCAAGCTGAAAGAAACGACGACGGGCGACACGCTGGGCGACAAAGCCGGGACCATCTACTACAAACCGGCGCAACTCCCGGAGCCGTCCATCACCTTTGCTGTTGAGCCGAAGACGCGCGCGGACGAGGACAAGATCGGCGTCTCCATCCACAAGATCATGGAGGAGGACGCGGCGCTGCGTTTCATGCGCGATCCGCAAACCAAGGAATTTCTCCTGGCGGGATCGGGACAGCAGCACATCGAAGTTGTGGTGGCCAAGCTGCACAAGCGCTACAACGTGAACCTGACGCTGAAGCCGCCGAAAGTTCCGTACCGCGAGACGATTCGCGGCAGGGCCGACGTCGAGGGCAAGCACAAAAAGCAGTCCGGCGGGCACGGGCAATTCGGCGTGTGCCGCATCAAGATGGAACCCATCGAGCGGGGCAAGGGAGTGGAATTCGTCGATGACGTTTTTGGCGGCGCGATTCCGAAGAACTGGATTCCTTCGGTGGAGAAAGGCATTCGAGACGCCGCCGCGCGCGGTTACTTAGCGGGTTTCCCGGTGGTGGATTTCCGCGCGGTGCTTTACGACGGAAAATATCACGACGTGGATTCGTCGGATATGGCGTTCAAGATCGCCGGCTCGCTGGCGTTCAAGGAAGCCATGAAGCAGGCGCGGCCGGCGCTGCTCGAGCCGGTGATGCACGTGGAGGTATACGCGCCCGATCAATACTCGGGCGACTTGATGGGCGATCTCAGCGGACGCCGCGGGCGCATCGCGGGCAGCGAAGCGCGCGGGCATAACGTGGTGATCAAAGCGCAGGTGCCGTTTGCGGAAATGCTGAGTTATGCGACCGACCTCACGTCCAAGACGCAGGGGCGCGCGACTTACTCGATGGAGTTTTCGCATTACGATTACGTGCCCAACGAGCTGGCGGAAAAAGTGATTGCAGCGCATAAGGCCGCGCACGGCGAGCAGTTGGTCGAAGAAGAGGCGTGATCGTGGTTCTACAATCGCAAGACAAGAACAAGTAAGCCATCCCGTGTAACATTCACGGCCAACCGCTACGGCAGGAATGCAGAACTAATTGGTCGCAAGCGCTTGCAAGAGCCTTGTGCGCGCTGCGGCAATTTCCGCCCGAGCTTCGTTCTGCTTCGTGAGCGACGGCGTAGTTTGTACGAAGAACACCGAAAAGGTGCTGATCGCTTCCTGAAACTTCTTGAGCCTTTCTCCTGCCGCATCAGGAGGCTGGCGAAGGGCGTTCTCCGCGCCGAGCATTAGCTGATGGAAATTGGCACGGTCCTTGGCGGTTGGTACGGAGAAGGTTCTGGCTGCTTCATCGCCCATTACGGTCGCATAGAGTTTTGCCGGCTCCGGGCTGCGAGCAAGTTCATCCGCAAACATTTCAATGCTGACTTCTTCGAGACGCAGCGCCTCACCCCAGTCGTAGGCAGATTCCGGGAGATTGCGCAACGCCGTCTCGATCCGCTGTTTTTCGGCAAGCGGAAATGAGGGTTTCCCCGCCGCGAGAGTCATTGCGTTGAGATCGGACAAGAGTGCGGTTTTCGCAATGAGCAAGAAGATGAGCGGGCCGCCTTGCGAGAGATGCTGCGAAAAACGAATTCCAGCCAGCCACGTGTCGGTCGCTCTCCCGAAATCGCCCTTCGCGGCAAGCCTCATACCGTACAGAGTGTTGAGTCGTGCAAGGACGCGAGCCTTGGAGGCATATCCTATGGGTGCGCGCAAGCCTTGGCTGTATTCGAGACCCCAATCGCACTCGGGCAGTTTGGTGGCGCGCTGCATCCCGGTGATCGCCGCTTCGTTCTTGTCGAGAATTGGGCCTAGCTTTGCTTCGTCCCATGACGCCTGGCCCGCGGCGGTTTTCTCAAGTAAATCCATCGTTGTCTGATCCGCCGGTGGATCTTGCAGATCAGCGAAGGACAGCCAGTAACGTAGTGCGGCATTGCGCGTCTCCGTGAGCGGCTTCGTTTGGGCTGAGGCCGGCATCACGCCAGTGGTCAAGATTGAAATGCCAAGAATAATTTTCAGTTTCGAGAGCATATTTTTTCCTTTAGACGCCTCATTCCTTCGCAAGTACGCGCAGCGTACTTTGATTGCCCCGCAAACTTGGGAGAACGTGGCGGGAAGCCTCCGTCAGAACAGTATCCAATCGTGCGGGGTCCTCGAGCGCCAATTGAGTGAGCGGAAGAAGTGAAAGCGTTTCGGCCGCAGGCCCTGCATCGGGCAAGACTTGTGTATTTCCCGCGGCGGTCAAATCTTTGTGAGACGGGGGTCCCTGATGGAGAAACCACAAGGAAAAGCTAATGGTGACTGTTATAACGGCAGCGGCATAAAGTCGTCGCTGCCAGATAGTCTTGGCAGCCAACGCCACAGGGAGGGCACACGGCCGCCTGGGCTGAAATTCTCTCAAGAAATTCTCGAACTGTGCGTCGTGCTCTTTCATTTGCTTCCCTCGCAAATCAACCTTTCTGGAATGGCTTCAGCCGTTCGCGCAATTTCTCGAGCGCGTAGCGATATCGCGACGCCGCGGTATTCGTCGTGATACCACAAAGATTCGCAGCTTCTTCGAGTGTCATTCCGCTCCAGATTCGTAGAACAACCACCTCGCGCTGCTCCTCAGGCAACTCCAGGCGCGCCGCTTGCAAAGCCAGCGCCGCTTCTGGGTTTTCGTCACTGTGTTGGAACAGGCTCTTTGCCCGAACGGGCTGTTCCTCAAGCGAAACGGATCTCTTTCCATTGCGCCGGGAATTCAGCGCCGCATTGCGAACAGCGCGGTAGAGGTACGCTCCGGGGACTCCCGGTACTGGAATGTCTCCTTGCAGCAATCGCAAGAAAATTTGGTGCACGGCATCCTCAGCTGCCGCAGAATCCGCGACGATAGAGCAGGCGTACATGACCAGCGCAGGTCCGTGCTGGTCGTAGAGACGCCTCACCTCATCAGCGCTGAGTTTGCGCTCGGCCAAATGTGATTTCCTGTCGGTACCACGCGCCCCCTATATGACACATCAGAAGCGCAGAATTGTCTAAGCCAGTAGAATGGGCAAGGCTCGCAAAGGAGGCTAGGTGTCAATCTGCGCCCGAAGTTCCCGCCAAATTGGTGCTTGCCGGAACAGAGACTGCCCTCAGAATGGACGTCATTATGAATGATAAACCGAAGGACAAATCGCCCCACAAAACCGGCTCGGGCAAAATGGGGCCGCAGACAAAAGCGATTCACGCCGGGGAGCCGCCGCGTCACGGCGTGGGCGCCGCGGTCGGCCCGAACATCTGCCGCACCTCGACGTTCACGTTTTCGTCGTCCGAGGAGATGAAGCTCTGGGCCGAAGGGAAGAGCAAAGCTTACATCTACACACGGTATGGGAATCCCACGTTGACGGTGGCGGAGGAAAAAATCGCGGCGCTAGAAGGCGCGGAAGCGGCGGTGGTGATGGCTTCGGGCATGGCGGCGATCTCGCATACGCTTCTGGGGATTCTGAAATCGGGGGATGAGCTAATTTCGACGGTGCAGGTTTACGGCGGCACGTACCGGCTGATGCGCGATGTTTTCCCGGGCCTAGGGATCAAAGTCAACCGAGTGGATACGGATCTCGCCGGGATGGAAGAGTTGGTGACGCCGCGAACGAAAGCGCTGTACGTGGAAACGCCGACAAATCCGTCGCTGCGGCTGGTGGACTTGCACAAAGCGGTGGCGTTCGCGAAAAAACACAAGCTGGTCTCGATCATCGACAATACATTTGCGACTCCAATGCTGCAGCAGCCTCTTGGGATGGGCTTCGACATCGTGGTTCACAGCGCGACAAAAGCGCTCGCGGGACATTCCGACATCATCGCGGGCGTGGCGGCAGGCAGCAAACATTGGATGGAAATTTTGCGCCACATGGTGATCGCCCTGGGCGGGTCGATGGACCCGGAAGCGGCATTTCTGCTGGTGCGCGGGATCAAGACACTGGGATTACGCGTCGAGCGGCAGTGCGCGAACGCGATGGCGGTCGCGGAATTCCTCGAAAAACATCCTAAAGTCGAACGTGTTCATTACCCTGGGCTCAAATCGCACCCCGATCATGCGATGGCGAAAAAACAGATGCGCGGTTTCGGTTCCATGCTGGCATTCGACGCGAAAGGGGACCTGCCGGCGGCGCGGCGTTTTTGCGACCGCGTGCAGTTGTTCCTGCTTGCGGCGAGCCTCGGCGGAGCGGAATCGCTGGTGATCCTGCCGGCGTACTCTTCGCACTACAACATGAGCGATGAAGAGCTGCGCCGCGCGGGAGTAAGTCCAGGAACCGTCCGTGTCTCGATTGGACTGGAAGACTCCGACGATCTCATCGCGGATTTGGAACAAGCTTTAGCGTAACTTTCAGACCTGCCTTCTGAAGAGCTTACCGCGTCGCTGAGTCCCTTGGGTTAGACAAGGTCTAGGCCCTTGACATCGCATAATTCGCAGGACTACGCTGCCACACATTCACCCCGGATTCCCCAAGAAGTCTCAAAGGAGAAAATTGATATGCGTAGATTGTTCCTTGCTGTTGCATTGCTGTCATTCTGCGTCGCGACGGGAACTGCCCAAACAAAGGTTACCGGCACCGCGCAGTGCGGTAAGCCTGATCCCCAACATATGGTCCCGGTGGGCGACCGCCCGAATCACAGTCTGAGTGTCGAGCAGTTTAAATGCACCTGGACGAAGCCCATGGAAATTGAAGGCGCTAAATCAAAAGATGGCACGAGCACCGCGACCGATGACATCAGTGGCAACACCTCCCGTGCGCGCGGTTTTCATGTGAGCACGATGGACAGTGGTGACAAGTTTTTTGTTTCGTATCAGGGGACGAGCACTATGAAAGATGGCGCGCTGCAAAGCCAGAAGGGCACCTGGAGCTTTACCGGCGGCACCGGCAAACTCAAGAGCATCAAGGGCAAAGGCACTTTCACCTGCGCGACTTCCGGTGACAGCATTTCATGCGACGTCGAGGGTGACTACCAACTCGCGAAGTAACTTTCGGAAATAATCAGAGCGTTTACAAATTTGCGCTCGTTTGCGTAACGATGCAATCACCCGGGACGGCGCTGCGGGTCCTTACCCGCCGCGTGCAGCCAACTTTCGAGGATGGCGCGGGATTTAGGCGCCACGTCGAGGAAAGTTACGCCAGCGCCGATGCCCGGATGCAGGTAGATGACTCTCCCCTTCGACTGGAAAACTTCGTCCGCGGAGGAAATCTTGATGGCGATCTGCGTACTCAGTGGAAAAGGATTGGGCATGTCGAGGTAGCACCCGTTGAGGCTCAGCTCGCTGACGCCGGCCGCCACGCGCACATCCGAGGTGTCGGCAACGATTTCGGCGCGGGCGACGAAGGAATATCGGTCCTGTTCCACCACTTCTGCCCTCCGAGAATATGTTGCTTGCGATGGTACGGCAGATTGTCGGCAGGTGAAAGGGGAGCCTGCGGCGAGGTTCCAACCAATGTGGAGGACGCTGGCGCCGCGTCGCGCCGGGGCCAAGCAAACGGCAGAAGTCGCCTCCAGAGGCGGGGCGCGAGCTGGGCCTTATCTTTTGTGTAATGAGAGCAACCAAGGTGCACCTTCATCCGTCTAAGGTGGTAAGCTAAACATTGGAATTATGACTTCACAGGGAACCATATCGAGGGGGACTCACGCGCGCCGCGCAGTTGCGCTGCTTGGCTGCGCGGTATTGCTCTTCTTCGCCGCAGGCGGCACATTTCTGCACCATCACCAAGGCGGGCCTGAGACGGCTTGCCATGTTTGCCAGACGCTGCATATGCCGGCGCTGGCGGCGGCCTCGTTGGATCTGGTCACCACACCGGGGCCAATCACCTGGTATGCATCGATTCTGCGGCACGTAGCTCCTGAAGATTCCTTTGCTCTGCACCGAGCCTCCCGCGCACCTCCCTCCGCGTAATCAGAATCACGCCTTGAAGTGTCCACTTGCGCCGATCCCACGAACGGGATGGCGCGACCGCCATTTTTCCGGCGGGCCGCATTCACACCTGTAGCACATTCCCCATGGGGGCGGAGGAAAGGGAAAAATGTTTAAGAGTTTGCGTAATTGCATGGTGCGCAGCCACAAAGTTGCTTGTGCTTGCTTGATTCTTGGATTGAGTCTGCTCTTTGCCGCAGCGCCGGGCCGAGCGCAGTTGGGCAACTCCGGTTCGATCGAAGGTGTGGTGAAGGATCCGTCCGGCGCGGCAATCGTCGGAGCCGCAGTGGAAATTTCCTATCCTGTGACGGGGTTTCACCGGGAGGCCACGACGGGAAGCGATGGGAGCTTTCGTTTCACGAACGTACCATTCAACCCCTATCACCTCACCGTGAATGCGGCGGGATTCGAGGCTTATTCACAGGACGTGGATGTGCGTTCAAGCGTTCCCACGGCGGTGCAAATCAGCCTCAAGATCGGGACCGCGACAACGAGCATCACGGTGGAAGCCAATGGCGGGGATCTCCTCGAAAACGAACCGAGCTTCCACACGGATGTGGACACGGGTTTGACGGAAAGACTGCCCCTCGAAAGCCAATCGTCTTCTGTGAGTTCGCTGGTGACGCTGGCCTCGCCCGGAGTGGTTGCTGATTCCAATGGATTGTTTCACGGACTCGGCGATCATGCGGAAAATTCATTTTCCGTTGACGGACAGCCAATTACCGATCAACAGAGCAAAGTGTTCTCGAATCAGATTCCTCTGGATTCGATTCAGTCGCTTGAGGCAGTTTCGGGAGGACCTCCCGCGGAATACGGCGACAAAACCAGCCTGGTGATCAAAGTCACGACCAAGTCGGGCCTTGGAGTGGGCAAGCCAACCGGCAGCGTATACAGCTCCTACGGCAGCTTTGGCTCCGTGGTCGGCGGATTCCGGCTCGCTGTTGGAGACAAGAAGTTTGGAAATTTCATCGCAGCTAACGGCCTGAACACCAGCCGTTTCCTCGATCCACCGGAACTCCATGCCATTCACGACAAGGGCAATGAGGAGAACCTGTTCGATCGTGTCGATTACGCGATTACCGGCGCGGACACCCTTCACGGAAACTTCCAGTACACGCGCTCGTGGTTCCAGACGCCTAATACGATCGATAACTTGAACATTGGACTGACCGATCCCCTCACTGGGGCCCCCTTACCAGAGCAGGACCAGCGCGTGCTAATCAAGACTTATAACATCGCGCCGGTCTGGACCCGCCTGATCAGCACGACCACTCTGTTCACGGTCGGGGCCTTTGTGCGGCACGACCAGTTCAACTATTACCCGAGTGCAAACGTTTTTGCCGACGGCACGGGAGTGATTCCCGGGGGTTCCTCGGCGACGCTAAATCAGGACCGGAAACTGACCAATGCGGGTCTTCGCTCCGACGTCTCGTATGTAAAGGGTATCCACAACATCAAAGCGGGGGCTACATTCCAGCACACGTTCCTGACGGAGAAATTCAACTTCGGAATTACAGATCCCAACTTTCTTACATCGCTGGGCTGTCCAAACGGCAACCCGTCTCCCGATCCGTGCGCGGTGCTACCGCCCTTCGATCTAACGCGCGGGGGAAGCCTATTTCCGTTTCGCGGCCACACGGACGTGAAGGAGCTCGCGCTATAC
>Ga0207133_1153_pt2 | contig 10707 bp, 7 predicted proteins | sample Alteio_BWMinHeat_11_FD_153537 | JGI IMG/M metagenome (GOLD analysis project Ga0207133, IMG submission 153537) | Enriched cells from forest soil in Barre Woods Harvard Forest LTER site, Petersham, Massachusetts, United States -... | ecosystem: Environmental > Terrestrial > Soil > Temperate forest >... | reverse complement strand
CCTGGCCGGAATTTCCTCGAAGCGGCTCGCTAGTTTCGTTGTTGCGAATTAGCTTCATATGGATAGCGATGTCCCCTCATCTTCGGTCAACGCGGCAATGTCGTCTTCGACCCATCAAGCGTGCGAAAGCGCAGCGGCATGTTTCTCCCAAGCTCTGGTTTCGAGAATGTCTGAGATTTGGTCGATCGCCAGGTCGCATTCCTCTTCGCGATTGTAGAAATGCGGTGAAAGCCGCACGCCCGCTTTCGGACGATAATCCACGAGAATTTCTCGCGCCACAAGCTCACGGCATACTTCGGCGGCGTGCGGGCAATCCACGGAGACAGTGCCCGCACGCTCCGCCGGATTGACCGGGGTGTTCACGCGCCATCCATGGGCCTTCGCGCCCTCGAAGAGGCGCGCCGTCATGCGCATCGATTTTTCGCGAATCGCGCCTATCCCCGCCTTGTTGAGAATGTCGAGTCCCGGTTGGCAGGCATAGAGGGCGGGAATGTGCGGCGTGCCATTCAAGTAGCGGAAAGAATCCTCGCGGGCCTCGATGGCGCCGGTCTCAAATGCAAAAGGCCGGCGATGGGCAATCCATCCCGCGATCGCCGGTTGCAACTTCGCGCGCAAATCTTCTCGCACGTAGAGATACCCCACGCCCGGGCCGCCGCACAGCCATTTGAGGACGCCGCCGCAGGCGAAATCCACACCAAGGCCACGGACATCAACAGGGATTGTCCCGGCCGCCTGAAACAAATCGAGGATGACCTGCGCCCCAACGCGGTGGGCCTTCTCAATGATCGCTCGCGCGTCCACGATGAAAGCGCTTCGGAAGAGCACCTGGGAAATCGGCACAAGGAGCGTGTGCTCATCAATGGCCGCCAAGAATTTGTGGAGATCGAATCGCACCGGGTCGTTGCTGGGAACTAGTTCGACTCGCGCCCCGTTGCGCCGCTGCTCGTGATAAAAATACTGAATCGACGGGAATTCCAGATCGGTCATCACTACCTTGTTTCGTGGACCACGAAAGTCAAAACACGAACTGATCACCGCCTGAATCAACGTCACGTTTTGATGGAGCGAAATCTCGCCCGTTCCCGCGCCGATCAGCGGTGCGATCTTGTCGCCTACGTTGACGGCCATCTCCCACCAGCCCTCTTCCCACGCGCGCACTCCGCGCTGGCCCCAGGAATCGGCGTAAGCCCGCATTTCGTCATAAACGCCGCGCGGCATGGCTCCCAGCGAATTGCTAATCATATATGTCGTGTTGTCAAGGATCGGAAATTCGCCGCGCCACTTTAGCAGTTCATCCATTTTGCAAAGCTCCATCGGAAACCTTGTGCGACCGGACCTTTCTCCAGACAAGGTAGCATAGCGAAATGAACACAAGCCAGGGGACCCCCGCGATCAACGTGATGCGCAGACCGGGTACCCACCAAGTCGAAATCAGCACTGCTGTGAGTCCGGTAAGTCCGAGAACCGAGCTCCAGGGTCCGCGCGGAGCAAAGCGCATCGGCGGCTTTGCCCACTCCGCGGAACGGCGGCGAAATGCAAGGTGCGTGACAAAGATCATTTGCCACACAAAAATGCCACCGAGGAATGCCGACCCCACCATGTATACATAGGCTTTCGCGTGTAACCAATGATCCACGAAGAGTGCTGCGACCATCCCAGCGCTGGATACCAGCAATGCCGCCACGGGTGTCCCGCGTCCGCTCAATCGCCCCAGCGGCGCCGGCGCATACCCGCCGCGCGACAATGAAAAAAGCATCCGTGCCATTAGATACAAATTGCAATTGACGCTGGAGAGCGCAGCAGTAAGCACCACGAAGTTCATCACGCCTGCGGCCGCAGGAATGCCGACCGTTTCGAAAACACGCACAAACGGGCTTTCTCCCAACCCCACTTCATTCCACGGCACGATTCCGACAACGATTGCTAACCCTCCCACATAAAAAAGTCCCATCCTACCAAGCGTCCACCGCAATGCTCTGGGCAGCGCGGTTGTCGGATCTTTTGCTTCGCCGGATGTGACCGCCACAATTTCCAGTCCCAGAAAGCTGAAAATTGCCATCGCTACGCCGAGCCCAACTCCCGGCCACCCGTTCGGAAGAAATCCTCCATGCGCGGTGTAGTTGGCGATCCCGATGCGTGGGAATCCCAAGCCAAGCAGCAGGGCAGCGCCCAGAATCAGAAATACGGCGATGGTCAGCACCTTGACCATCGAAAACCAATATTCGAATTCCCCGAAGCTCGCCACACTCCGCGCGTTCACATAAACAAGTGCTGCAGAAAAGCCGGCAATCCACATCCACGACGGCACGTTTGGAAACCAATGTTTGCAATAGATCGATGCGGCTACGACTTCGCTGCCCGTGGCGATGACCTGCGCGAGCCAGTAGGAGTAGCGCATTGCAAAGCCTGCCCACGGATGCACGTACATTTCGGCGTAAACGCCGAACGAACCCGCCACCGGATGCGCCACGGTCATCTCGCCGAGCGCCCACATCAAACACAGCGCAATCGCTGCGGCCACCAAATAACTGAAGATCACGCCTGGTCCCGCGAGTTTTACGGAAATGGCGCTGCCGAGGAACAGTCCCGTTCCGATCGCTCCGCCGATCGCGATCATCGAAAGCTGCCGGGGCGTCAGATTGCGATGCAGCCCTGCTTCGCGACTGAGAATTTCCTTGTGGGTATCGGTGCCCGTTGTCTCCGCCATGCCGCGGCATGGTAGCAGAAACCCATAATGGCCGCGTCACCTGAACGTCCGGACAGTTAAACGAGAAGCACGCCTGTACCGCGCAAATCGCGCTGTTTACCGCGTCGTTTCTTACAATTCCAACAGTGGCGGAAAGGCTCTGAAAGCTCTGCCGCGGAGGAAGTCATGAAGGCCGTCTTAGCACTTGTCATTATCTATGTTGGAACATTTTTCCTGGCTATCCAGGGAGCATCGCAAAATTCGGTCAGCGCCGCGCCGCAAGGCGCAGCAGCCCAGGACCAGGCAAACACGGCCCAATCCAAGCCTATCGATCCGGTCAAAGATGCCGACATTCGCTCCCTGATGGAGCTAATCGGCGCTCGGGACCAGATACAGGACGCGGTCACGAATTCCAGTGAACAGTACCGGGAAAAGCTCCTCGCGACCGTCCCGAACAATGACAAAGGCCAGGCCTTTGTTACTTCGTTCATCGAAGGCTATCAAACGAAATACGACGTAGATCAGCTGAACGAGCAGCTCGTTGCCATCTACGACAAGCATTACTCCGACGACGAGATCAAGACCTTACTGCAATTCTATGGCTCTCCGGTCGGACAGAAGGCAGCCGCGGAGACCCCCAAGATCACTCGCGAAATCCAGGCCGCCAGCCGCTCCACGGGTGCTAAGGCTGCGAAAGACGCCCTCCAGGCTCTTAAAGCGCAGAATCCGGAAATCGCTCAATCGGCCCGACTCAACAACGGCCCTCGCCGCTGGCAGCCGGGAGCCCGCGCTCAACAAGGTGGCCAGCAAGGCCAGTCTCAGCAAGCTGCGCAACAGCCCGATCCACCGCAATTCTAGAGCTTCAACGATCGCGGCCGCCGGTTCTACTTAAAATGCTTTTTGATCTTGACGTCGATGCCGAACGTCCCGTTCTGGTCGCGCAGCGCCACAATCGATACATTCCTGTCGAGGTTGTATTCCACTTGAATAACCTGCTGCTGAGTCGAGCCAACATTCGAAACATACGTAATCGTTAGATCTCGCGTGATTTGTTGTTCCACCGTGACTCGCGCAGCGGCGTTCTGCGAGGAACCTGTAGAGCCGATTTCAGCAAGCCCCGGGTCGACCCGGAACCGCGTAATCCCAAACAATCGTTCGACGCGCCCTCCCAGTTGGCTGGACACGGCCTCGGAGAGAATGGCCGTGGCGCCTGACGAGGCACTCTGCGTCGCACCCGTCCCACCGCCGCGGATGCTGGCTTCCGAGCTCGTCTGCCCCAGCGCCAGCAGCGTGATGATGTCGTTGGCCGGCAACGGCGGATCCGAACGATAGGCCAGCGTTAACTTACTGGCGGGACCGTTGAAATTCAGCGTGATTTCGTACTGCTGAATCGTCGTCGTAGCTTCCACGTTTAGGACGGGGTCCAAGCGGAACGGGTTGGCAAAGTTCAAATCACCGCGCGTCACGCGATACCTTTGACCATGGAACGCCATCTCGCCGGACAAAATGTGAATGTATCCGAGGAGAATGGGGTGTTCCCACGTTCCGCGCACGCGCAGGTTTGCTTCTGCTTCCAGTTCTGCACTTGGCCATTCCATGCGCGCGTCGGGAGCGGAGACGGCCGCGATATCGAACTGCAAGTTTCGCAAAAACGGTGAACTCGTCAACGGTCCCGAAATAGTCCCTTTCGACGATACCAACACACCCGCAACTTCAAGGCCTTGCGTCATGGTCACCCGTTCAACGACGACTCTTCCCGAAAGTACCCCGGAAGAAGGCGTGCCCGTCAGTCGCAGGGAGCCTCCCACGAGCCAGCTCATGCCTTCGGGATAGCGGATGCGCACGTGATCCGTGCGCACCGTTACGTCATAACGCAGCGGACTCTCGATGTAGTTGACGCTGCCCGTGAGGTGCAGAGTGCCGCCGCCCGATTCGGCTGTGACGTTTTCAAAAAACAGCCGCGTGGAATCAAAAACCAAATCGCCCGTGATGTTGCTCATCCCGGTTGGAAAGTCAGCCACGCGTGCAGAGGCGCTGGTTATGTGCACTCTCCCGGTGATGCGCGGACGATCGAACGAACCTTCGAAAGAAGCGTTGATCTGAGCCGGGCCGTTCGCATCCAACGCAGGGACGAATCCGGTGAGCAGGCGCAGGTCCAGGGCGCCATTCAGCCGTAACCCCAGCGTGCCTCGTCCGGCAAATCGTACTTCGCCAGCAATGGCAATGTTTGTATCGGTTCCTTTGAATGTGGCTTGGTCGATTTCCAGGCTTTCTTTCGAGGATCGCAGATGGATCGGTCCGACGTTTTCGAGCTGCACGTTGGCGTAGTTCAGCGTCAGCTTTGAAAACTTAGCGTCCAGCACAAGTTTGTCCGGCTGCTTCAATTCGCCCGCCACGGTTATGTCGCCGTCAGCTACGCCGTGGCCGTTAAACTCTTTGACGTGCAACGCGGTCATCAAAAACGGGTCCAGATTCATATTCGCAATCGAGACTTTTCCGTTCAATGCGTAAGGGTCATTGAGACCCAATGTGATTTCGCCCGATATGCCTCCCGTGGCCATCGCCGAGCCAAGTCTTAGTTTCGCCGCGCGTCCGTCGGAAGAGAGACCTCCGTCGAAGCTTCCGATCACATCTTTCCCGATGCGAAAATCCACCACCCGGAATGTCCCGTCGCCTTGCAACGCGGATATTGGGCCGCTCGCTTTCAACCGAAGTGTGACGACTCCTCCGATCGGGAAGCGTGCGGACTGCAATCTTTCAAAGTTCTCGAGTGGCAGCGACGCTCCCACAAGATCCGCGGTTATATTCTGGTCCGCGAAACGATAGCCAGCCGTCCCCGTTACGATCCCCGGGCCGCGGCCGCTTTCCTTCCCTGGGGCGAACACCCGCAACTCCGCATCGGCAACGCGTATCTCGCCGGGCGACAAGTTGAGTTGGCCCCGCAGGCGATTGAAAGAGACGCCGAAGACTTGCCCCTCGGCAAGATCGAAGAGCCCTGTGACGGCAGGCTGTGCGCGTGTTCCGTGCCCGTGCAATTGGCCGCTCAGCACGCCTTGCATTGGATACTTCAGGCCAAGGAGCTTTTGAATTGTATCGACCGAGGCTTTGTCGAAGTTCACATCGGCCGTCCACTCGTTGTCCGGCAAAAAACTCCAATCCGTCAGGTCCAGATTTCCTTCGATCTCCGTATCCATGCCACTGAATCGCAACTTCCCTCTGGCGAGCGCGAGTTCCACGGACGAATAGTTAAAGTCGCCTTCGATGGCATCCAGCGCAACGCCGTTGTAGCGAACTCGCTCGCCGCGAACATGGCCGCTAAACGTCGCATGGCCGCTTGGTCCTGTGATTTTGCCGTCCCATTGCGCGCTTCCCGAGATCTCCTTAATCGCGTCCGCGGAACCTCGCTTGGCGTCACGTATCGCGTCGATGAAATCCTTATACGATGCGAGCGCTCCGGTTTCGAAATGCACATCCAGAGTGGAATTGCGCGGCGCCAATACCCCCACGATCGTTCCCTTAGACGATGGCGTTTCGAATTCGCCGGCGCTAATTGCGAAAACTCCTGAATCGAATCGGTAGTGGATCTGCCAACTTGCCGTCACCGGCACGTGCCCCGCTGCCAAAACCTCTGCCGGCGACCAATCCATCTTGCCGCCAAGCTCGAAATGCTCAAACGCATTGCTCCACGTTTCGACCGTGTCTCCACTTAGTAGCGCATCCCATTCAAGTTCATCGATCGGAAACCCCGGATGCTCGATGGCCGAAAACACTCCTGCGAGGCGAACCGCCTCGATGTGTGTATCCGCCCGGAACTGCACGCCCGCGAAGCGCAGCGTCACTTTTCCTTTCACCGTTCCGCCAAAAGCCTCGGCATGGAAGTCCGGCACCACAAGTCCGTTGTTGTTGATGTCGTAGCTCCCGCGGCTCGTCAATCCGGTAGCGTGAAAAATGTCATAACTCAGATGGATGTCGCGCCCCGCGTAGCTGCCCGTGCCTTTGTATTGGCCCTCCGCGAACGTTCCTTCTCCGCGTACATCAACGTGCCCTGTCGGTGTCAATGGCGAACGAAAAGTCTCTCGTATGTCCAACAATTCCACCCAGCCTCGATAGCGGAAGCTCCATTGTGGTTTTGTGAAGTCGGCCATGTTCGCCTGCACATCCAGGTGCGACCGCCCTGCGGTCAGCATTCCTTGTTCCAAAGCGAATCCTTCGCGCCACAACGTAAACTTGGCGGTGAGATTCGCAGGAACCGGCGCCATCCCCTGCGCGCTGAACCGTAGTTTCTGCCATTCCAGATTGCCCAGATACAAGGGATGCTCGAGCGTCCCGCCGGCGTCCAGCGCGAGACTCATCTCGCCACCTTCGACCGCCAGCGGCACTTCCACTTCGTTGTACCGGACCCAACCGTTCTCGATTCTCACGCTGCGCACTCGCAGATCAAAAAGCGATTCTCGCAGCCCTTTCCTCGAGCCACTCGATTGCCCGGGAACCGGCACGTTGCTCGATCCGTCTTTCGCCACTCGGATGTGCACCATCGGCTTCTTGATCAGCAGATCGTTGAGCGACACTCTTCGGCCCCAGAAGGAATCGATCTGTAATTTGGCCCGGACTTCTTCTGCCGAAAATAAAGGTTGCGCCCCCGGCGGCTCGTGCCCGTGAATCACCAATCCCTTCAACGTGGTTTCGAGGGACAGCCATTGGATCGAAATCGTTTGCAATTCCACCCTACCGCCTGTCGCCTTTTCTAGACCGTGCACGATCCATCGCTGCAGAATGGGATTTCCTGCGCCGCTTCCGAAGAAGCCAATGACGCACAGAATCGCGATAACCGTGAGCACCCACGGTGTGTGAATCACCCAATTCCATATCGGGTGGCGCTTCCGGACCTTCATTTCGCCCCTTCCGCCAGAAACTTCTGCACGTGCAGCCGGGCACGACTCTCTTTCAGCCAGCGATCCGATTGTTCGTTGATATCGCCCTGAATCAGAGCTTCTCGGATGATGTCCCGGGACGCCTCGAGCGTCGGCGGTTCCTGTCCACGCGCTCTTGCCCTTGGCACAACTGCAGTTTGATAAAAACCTACAATCGCTTTTTCATCGATCTGCACCGACGGCCGAAACCTCGAATCGAGGTAATTGCTGAGGTACAGCTGGGCGGCCACTACCTTGCGAACTTCCGAATCGCTCAGACCGACCTGCTTCCTGCGGGCCTCGTATTCCTCGGCCGAACCAAACGACTGCACCACCCGTGATATTGCTTGCTCGATCTCCGTATCTTTTGGTTCGGGAAACCGCGACAGTTCTGCTTCCGACCTCACGATCCACTGGTCGATCAGCCGATCCAGAATCGCGCTCTCGCTTTCGGATTTGCCGTCTAGCAGTTCCTGATAGGCCTTCAGTTCTAGAACGTCGCTCTGCAAGATGATGTCGTTCTCCACTCGCGCCGCGATGCGGTCCACCACTTCCTGCCCTTTCACAAATGCCACCGCAGCCAGCACAAAAAAGAACGCGCCGCATCTGAATTTCGGGCTTCGCCGCATCAGAACGTTGACCCCAAATTGAAGAAAATCTGAAGTCTGGGAAGCTGCGCTCCCTTGAAGCAAGACGGAGTCACTGGCGTGCCCGTCGTGCTGCTGACGCATGGCACCACGAAAAACGGGCGGTTGATCTGGTAACCCAAATCAATTCGAATCGGCCCCACCGGCGTCGCATAACGAATTCCCAATCCCACCGTGTGCGCGAAATAATTCAGCTCGTTGGTGCAGTTGAACACGCACACCGTGGGATTGGTCGCGCTTGCAGGCTGTGAAGGATCCTGCAAAGCAAAAACTGGCTTTGGCGAGTACGCGCGAAGGGTGATGTGGCTCAAGCGGCTATAAACATTTCCGCCGTCGTAGAACAGCGCTCCCCCAAGCGACGTGCCGATGTACGGCAACCTCATGGGAAACCGAAACTCCTGGTTGAGCGCCAGCAACGCCTGGCCTCCCACGGGGAAGCCGGTGCACGGATCACGCGGTCCGGCCTGATTCAACGCAAATCCGCGCAGCGACGTGCCTCCCCCAGCGAAAAACCTCTCAGGCAGCGGGATAATCTCCGGCGTCGGCCCGGGCTTCAGTGCCGTGCCGCTGCACTCCGCCGCTGTCGGCGCGGGAAACGACAGCGATTCCGTATTCGCGAAGGGCTCGAGAATTCCTATCCGGATCGACCGCGCGAAGCTGAACCGTCTCTTAATCGGATGGTACGTCGAGTTCTGGAAAAAAAGCCTCAGAAAGCTGGCGCTCGAACCGATGCGCGTGCTGGCGACGTTGAAGTCTGCGCTGTTGAAGCTCCCTTTGGTAGCATCCGCCGGGTTGTTTCTGGCGTCTCGCAGCCACGTCACGCCAAACTCCGACACCAGCGTCGGCTGTTCGAACAGAGGGATCTCTTCGGTCGTGAATTTCAGGTTCGAGACTAGCACTTTTCGGAACGCATATCGGTACAGCACCGTCGTGAATGGCGTCGCCTGGTCGGTCAACTGCATCGACCCCTCATACCGCATTTCCGTAAAGGTGTTGATATCCTGCGTTTTCTCCGTGTAAGCGGTTGCCTGCGTGCTGTAGTGCGAATTCCCAAATGTGTTTGGAATGGAATATCCCAACAGAGCGCGGTCTTCAATCGTGCTGCCGCGCAATTTCAGCGAAAGCGAATCAGCGCGCCCGGTCAAGTTAACCTTCGTAAACTCAAAAATCCCGCGCGGGGCGGCTTGTACCTGCCCGCCCGTCGGATTCGTGGTGCTCGCGAGTCGCTGCACTTCGAATCCCCCACCGTACGCCATCGTGTATCGCTTGGCTTCTTCCACCAAAACCACAATGTCCTTGTCTGGGTCTGATCCATCGGGATTCTGCGGTTCAATCGTCACGCGGTTAAATATCCCCAGGTTGTACAAGCGCCTCTGCGATTCCACCACATCGCCTTCGCGCAGCGGCGCTCCGGGCTTCACCCGTATTTCCCGTTCCATCACCCTGGTTCGCGTCCGTCTATGCCCGCTCAGAAGTACTCGCCGCACTCGCGTCTGCGGACCTTCCGTAATGTGATAGACCAGCCGCACCGGGGGTGCCTGCGCCACTTCCGTCTTCGCGCTCTTTTCCTTCTCTTCCCCTTTTTCCTGGTTCTTCTCGTTCCCAGAGGCCCCGTTTTTTGCTTCCGCCTTCTGTAAAACTGGCCTCCGGAAATCCTTCGTTGAAATACAGCGCCAGAATATTGTCACGGTCCGTCGTCACGTTGAAATCGGAGTACGGCTGCGCTTCCGTGGATCCGATTACTGCCAGCAATTCTTCTTCCCTGAACGCATGAACCCCCTCGATCGTCAGCGATGCAACAAGCGTCTGCGGCCCCTCCTGGATCACAAATCGTACGAACACGTCTCCTTCTTTGCCCTTGTAGTTGTCCAAGACTTCCCCACTTACCTTTGCATCCAGGAAGCCGTTCGCGTCATAAAGCCCGTGCATCGATTCCGCGTCCGAATCAACCAGACGCCGGCTGAATCGCCCGCGCGAACCGAATGCCGCTCCGTAAATTTGCAGCCGGCTACGCAGCAATTCCATGGTGAAGTAATGATTTCCGGTAATCTCAATTCCCACGAGGCTGTGCCGGGCACCCCGCTCGATGTGATAGGTGATCAGCTCTTCCGTGCCCTTGGTTTTTTGCTCTTTGCCCTCTACTTCCTTTGTTTCTGTCGTGTAACTCACTTGTGCGTCAAAGTATCCATCCCGCTCCAGCCGCTCCCGAAGATTGCGCTTTCCTTCCTCCAAAAGGTCCGTGTCCACCGCGCCTTCCTGATACACGGGAACCAATCTTTTCAATTCGCGCTTCTTTTGGGAGCAGCGAGAGGTGCAGCACAGGCACACGCGGAGCAAGAGGCACGAACCTCGGGGACCGAGAGCCCTGTAGTGGCAGTTAGAATTGTCACAGAAGATGGGCGCGTGCTGTCCGAATCACCATCGGGAATTGCCGTGGAAATCGGGAAACCGCCGGATAGAGAGC
>Ga0207133_1154_pt1 | contig 10740 bp, 8 predicted proteins | sample Alteio_BWMinHeat_11_FD_153537 | JGI IMG/M metagenome (GOLD analysis project Ga0207133, IMG submission 153537) | Enriched cells from forest soil in Barre Woods Harvard Forest LTER site, Petersham, Massachusetts, United States -... | ecosystem: Environmental > Terrestrial > Soil > Temperate forest >... | reverse complement strand
TTTACCTTTTGTATCCGAGTTACATTTTGCTTCTTTATAATCAAGCTCTGATAAAAGCTCAATTTCTAGAGCCTGTGTTCTAATGTTTTTAAATTCCTTTTTTATTAAATTACTAGCCTGTTTTGCAAATCCATAATTTGAATCCATGGCAATATATGTGCCAATTGAGGACTGTCGCGCTAAGGTTTTCAGAAAGGGAATCGTCTTAAACTTCATGGGTGTAGACGATCCAGGCCCAAACTCTATCGCTTGCGTCACTTCTTGGATGCTTTTACATATCTGATCCCCTTTTTGAATTAAAAGATCTCGCTCCATCTTAAATGGGTAATATTTATCTTGTCTTATTGCCTTGTCATAAATGCCTGGTCTGTACATATAAATATACTTCCCCATATGGCCTTTCTTGGCGTACGAAAATAGATCTATGTAATCCTGTTCCAGGGTATTTGGCATGCTCAGTCTTTAATTTATCAAGAAGCTTATTATTCTTGTTATTTTTTTAGCTTGCTTGCCTCAAAAGCTTTGCAATTGGGCAATATCCGTATGTAGTTTAAGGATCTCACTTGCAGGGAGATTAACCTTATAATCTACAGTATTGTGTATCTTCCTTAGCCTACCTAGAATTCAAATTCAAGAAGTTGATACTAGAATTGGCTTGAAGGTTGGATAATGACTAAGCACCTGAAATAGAATTTTCGTTTTGTTTTTCCTTTCTCTTCTCTAAAGCAATTGTATTTGTAGATTTATGATTTGATATCAAATATCATGCTGTCTCTGTGTTTTTCAAAAGACAGAATACGGGTATGATCGACGTCAAAAATGTTGGGTGCGAAAGCATAATAGTAGGTTTCCTGTGCGCCTTGGAGTGTTTGTGCTGGATACAGATATTTCTCCCAATCCTTGGCGACAGGTTCTAGGGGACCTTGGCGATTATAGTAACATAATATTTTGTCCTTATTTTTCAACTGGTCAATAATTGTAGGGTCTACATTGTGAACTTCGCCGGATTCCCAGCATACTTCCAATTGATCATGATTATTAACCACGAGGCCATGGCACGTACCATCTTCTGTTAAGAAGAGATAGCTACCCATGCTCTCACAAAGGTAGGCCTCCTTGAATTGATTCCTTTTCATAAGTCGTTTAAAGAGATTCTGGAAGTTAGAGTCAACAATGGGGTGGCTTGTCGTCGTATCGCTAGTGATTGCCTTTACCGTAACTTCTGATAAGTTGTTGAAGTAACGCCACTGAGCTTTTTCGATGGCTTTCTCGAGTTGTTCAAGCATATCCAAATCTTGCTTACGTATATAATGATGAATGATTCCTTCGTTAAAGGCATGGATAGCAATATGTTCATCAGCAACACCTGTGAGGAGAATTTTTTGAATGTTTGGATCTTTAATCTGTTTGCAAAGCTGAAGCCCTGAGAGTCCAGGCATTGAATGGTCCACTACCACGACGGATATTTCATCAAACCTTTCAGGACGGTATGCTTCGTAGTGTGAGTCAACGATATTGATATCTAACAACCTATGTTCCCACTCTTCTTCATCAACACTCTCAATATAACGATTTGGGAATGGGTTGGGTTTATACACCTCATTTAGATAGAGTAGAGCCTTTTGGGGATTCTTATAATACTGATAGGATGAATACTCCGTAGACAAGGTCCGATGAAGACCATTCAAGAATTCTTCATTATCGTCAATGACAACGACTTGGGTTGGATGGAAACAACAAGGAATCATAAAACTCTCCAAATTTAAATAAAAAATTACTAAAAATAAATATACAGTAATTGCATATCTAATAGTAAGCTCCAATTTACTTAGTCTTATATAGATGCGTTTTTTAAATTATGCAATTTATTTAATTGCCCATAATTGAAAAAATGGAAAATTTTTACTCTACTTCGATTTCATTCCTATTGAGGAGTAAATGAGTGTGTCCTCAAAACTCCCTCACAAGGAGATGATGGAAGGTGCAGTAATCAACACACCACTTTTTCTTCAGGTAATCTATATCAACGTTGGGCGTAACGACAATGTACAATGGGTTGTAAAAATCACCTGTACAAATCTCAATTAAGGGTAAGTTTTCGTCAAAAGCTTCATGCACTGCATCTGGCGCATCTTTTGCAGCGGTACGGAAACTAGAGACTCGTTTAGGGGAGTAGATCGTAAAACTCCACTTCAGATGCGAAAAATCAAGACACTTTGCAACAAGCTTTAAATTTTCAACTATTGTAATGCATTCGAAAAGTTCATTGTAATCTTCAAATTGTTCGGCTGGTGCGCCATTAAAAGATAGAATTTGTATCATTCACTTTCTCCTTTTCTTTTAAAAAAGACGTGTGAATGTTGAGAGTAACTTCTACCTTGAATTTAGGCATAAGGAAGCAGCTTGCCACGTAGGCAAAGCTAAAGACAAGAATTACCGATCAAGTCCTCTCAAACATCACACAAAATGAAGGAGAGCAAGGAATCCCCTTGCTTCCTTCAAATGCACATGTTTAAAAGAGACTTACTTCTGGCGAACCAGAATTACAGAAAACTCTTTGGAACAGTTCTTGGAAAAAGTGTCCATTATGGACTATGATGCTTTTAGCCATTTGATCAACCTCCTTGGTTTGGTTGGTTATTTGGTTAGTGGCGCATGGGGCCTGAACACCCTGTGCGTCACGCTTAAAAAGGTTCAGATATCGCGCTTGGTCAGCCAATTACCTTAAACCTAATTTTCAAGGTAAAGAAGCGAGTATAGAATATCAAGAAAAATTGATTCCCAATTGGACAAAATAAATAACTTTTTTGCCACCTGTACCCCCAGGGCCACGGCTCGAGTCTCTTAATCTTTTTCATGAATTAAAATTTTTTTATGATTTATTTCTTACGTTCGCCTGCCGACATTTTGCCGACAATTCATTTTGAAAGGAAGGATAGAGCAGATAAAATTCCCAATAAATTCAATGGTGCCGGCTGCAGGAGTCGAACCCGCGACCTACTGATTACAAATCAGTTGCTCTACCAGCTGAGCTAAGCCGGCGCCATTTTCAATTTAGTATCAGGTTTTATGGGTTAATTCTACTTCTTTTCGCTTTCCTAGTTGAAAAATAATACTGATTAAGAGATTGTGGGGGATATTGGTCAAAATTAAAGGTACGAGAAGGCACGAAATACATGACGAGCACAACCAAAGAAACAAAAGTACTGATCATTGGTGCTGGCCCAGCAGGCTACACCGCCGCGATTTATGCGGCACGCGCAAACCTAAAGCCAATCCAAGCCTTGGGCATCCAACCCGGTGGGCAGCTCATGATCACAACAGATGTTGAAAACTATCCTGGATTTGCTGAAACCATTCAAGGCCCCTGGCTCATGGACCAAATGCGCGCTCAAGCCGAACATGTGGGTACAGAAACGGTTGAGGACATGATCACCAAAGTCGACTTTAGCGCCCGCCCCTTCAAATGCTGGGGTGACAGTGGCACGCTTTATATCGCCGAAACGGTGATTATCGCCACAGGTGCCCAAGCCAAATGGCTCGAGATCCCGTCAGAAGAAAAATACCGTGGGTATGGGGTTTCTGCATGCGCCACGTGTGATGGGTTTTTCTTCCGCGATAAAACGGTCGCCATTGTGGGCGGCGGCAACACCGCCGTTGAAGAAGCCATCTTTTTAACCAACTTCGCCAAACACGTCACCCTCATTCATCGGCGAGACAGTTTACGCGCAGAAAAAATTGCCCAAGACCGTCTCTTCAAAAATTCGAAGATTTCCGTAACTTGGAATGCCGCAGTTGAGGAAATTCTAGGAACAGATGCACCGCCATCTGTGACGGGCTTACGCTTACGAGACACAAAGACGAATGCCTTGTCAGAAATGCCCGCAGACGGGCTTTTCATTGCTATTGGACATACACCCATGAGTGAGATATTCAAAGACCAACTCAAAACCGACAGCGAAGGCTATTTACTTGCAAAATCCAATAGTACCGCCACGGATATTCCGGGCGTGTTTGCAGCGGGCGATGTGCAAGAAAAGGTCTTCCGCCAAGCCGTCACGGCTGCCGGTCAAGGCTGTATGGCCGCCCTCGAAGCGGAACGGTTTTTGAATCACTAAGGGAATTTTAAATCTACCCCTCACCCCGTCGTAAACGGCCCTTCCGGGAGTCCATTGATGAATTGAACCACATGGGGCTCTTTCGACTTATCCATTTGGGCAACAGTGCCGGTCCAAATCATTTTCCCATCACATAACAACCCGACACGATCCGCAATTTTGCGCAAGCTGCCAATATCATGGGTAATGGTCAAGGCGCTGGCGCCAATGCGACGAACGCTATCGATAATAAGCTGGTTGATGGTACCACTCACAATGGGGTCAAGACCCGTGGTCGGTTCATCAAAAAAGATGACTTCCGGATTTGACGCAATCGCCCGGGCAAGGGCAACACGCTTTTGCATGCCGCCGGATAATTCAGCTGGATAGATGGTGGCGGTGCTTTCATCAAGGTCAACAGCTTGAAGCTTTTCCATGGCGATTTCTTTGGCTTGTGCCTCATCCATGCCATGACCGTGAGTGAGCGCGAACGCCACATTTTCCCAAACCGTCATACTATCAAACAAGGCCCCACCTTGAAACAACATCCCAAACTTATCTAAGGCCTTTTGTTGCGCGGTATAGGAAAGTCCCACAATCTCTTGTCCATCAATTTTAATGCTCCCCGCATCGGGGTGAATTAATCCTAAAATGCATTTAATGAGGACCGATTTCCCGGTGCCTGAGCCGCCGATTACAACAAAGGATTCCCCCTCATGGAGGTCAAGATCTATACCATCAAGGACAACCTTCTTGCCGAAAGATTTTTTGAGGCCGCGAACGCGAATTTTAAGAGGTGTCTTCATGATTTATTTCGAGAACAAAATAGAGGTTAAAGCATAGTTCATAAATAAGATGAGGATCGAGGCAGAGACCACCGCACTCGTTGTTGCCCGACCCACCCCTGCTGCGCCCCGGCCAGACTGGTATCCGTGGTAACATCCCATCAAGGAAATAATCAACCCGAACACAGAGGCCTTAATTAAACCAGAAGTCACATCCTCTGATTCTAGGTATTTTGCGGTCTGAGAGAGATAATTGGCCGGATTAAACCCAAGCTTATAAATACTGACCAAATAGCCCCCAAAAACGCCGATAATATCCGCAATCAGCACAAGCACAGGCAGCATGATCACCCCTGCAATGAGGCGAGGCACAACAAGATATTTAAAAGGGTTGGTGGATAGCGTGGTCAGGGCATCAATTTGCTCCGTGACCCGCATGGTGCCAATCTCCGCTGCCATGGATGCTCCAATACGCCCGGCTACCATCAGGCCAGCCAAAACGGGCCCCAATTCACGGGTCATGGAGAGAACAACGACAGTCGCAACGGCCCCTTCCGCATTAAACCGAGCAAAGCTGGTGTGACTTTGAAGAGCAAGAACCATACCGGTAAAGATGGCCGTTAAACCCACAACAGGTAAGGAAAAATAACCGATTTGAATGAATTGATACCCCCATTGTTTCCAATAAAAAGGAGGCGTCACCGCATGTCGGAGGCTTGTGACAAAGAAAATGCCCAAGCGACCTGCGTTCATGAGGAAGGCTATAAAGAGGCGTCCAATTGTACTTAAAAAACCGAGCACGTGTTATCCTTCAAATTCAAAATTTTCAACCAAGACAAATTCGCGACTACAATAGGAACACGTCACATGCCCTTCTTCGTTCATCGTCAAATACACGAGCGGGTGACCCAAATCATCCGCTGAGCTGCGTCCATCACAACTCACCACGCTCGACGCCACCCGAATCACGTCACGAACCGGAGCAGCAGAAGACGACTTCGTCATTGTCTTAATCTCTTCAAAAATGCCATTTGCCTAAACTCAATGGGTTTACATGCAAAATAATGCTTTGGCAACCCTTAAAAATTACAGTATATAAACAAGAGTCAAGTTGCAAGATCTTGGCGCAACTTTTACGCACCCGTAGCTCAGCTGGATAGAGCGTTGCCCTCCGAAGGCAAAGGCCGGACGTTCGAATCGTCTCGGGTGCGCCAATTTAAAGAAAAAATCTAACGGTCAAGAGCAGAAGCTAAAGCGTCTCTTGAGCTTTAGGTTTTTTCTTTATAAAGTGACTGTCAGAGATGAGAACGTCGTAAAGTTCGGGCCGAAGCGTCAGCGAGGCAACGCATAAGCGAAGCGATATGCGGTAATCGTCTCGGGTGCGCCATTTAAATCAAGGCTTTGGCACATTTTCCTCATTGGTCGTATTCGCTTGCGGAAGCATTTGAGGGGAAAGTTGGGATAGGCGTGTGAATGATGCGCTTCCTAGTCAATATTCCTCGCCTCTAGAAAAAGTGAATTATAATCCTATATCAAGATTTACAGGGTGTTTTATGTAAATTAATGAGGGGTTATCTTGATAAGAGTATTCATTATACTTCTGCTTGGTTTAACGAGCCTTATCATAGCACAGGATGAAACTGCCTCACCCGCTGTTAGCTATGAAAATCGCCCTACCCCGTCCTTCTCACTACTGCAACCCACAAGTTATATTACTATGGGCTCTTCTAAAGAGGAGGTTTTTGCAATTCAAGGAAACCCAAAATCGATTCAAAAACTTGACTTCATAGGCGAAGAAATTTGGACGTATAGTGATTTTTCCACAATAAAATTTAAAGATGGAAGAGTACATGAATGGAACAATAATGGAATTTTAAAAGTTTCACTCTATTCACCCAACCAAAATGTGCCCCATCAAGCCCCTCAAAGTATAATTAATAACATCCAGCAGCAAATTGACGATTTTGCCTCACAAAAAGATCCTCAAGGCAATTTAACACACCCAAATTTTAAAAAAGTTTCCCAAGATATGGGAACATTAATCGTTTTCGGCAAGGCGAAATCTTTAGAGGAAGCCTACGACAAGGCCAAAAATATCCATGCTCAGCTTGCTATTTTTGCTCAGCAAAAAGATGAGGATGGCGATTTAACACATCCAGATTTTGAAAAATTCCGCCCCGAGATAATAACTGTTATGACCGCTGGTCAGCCTAAAACTATGGAAGAAGCCTATGACCAGGCACAAGAACTCCACGAACAAATTAATGGTTTCGCATTTCAAATTAAGGAAGCAGGTAATTTAGAGTTTCCTGAATTGGAAAAAGTTCGCCAACAAATGGGAGCCTTAATTATTGCGGGTTATGTTAACACAGTGGAAGATGCTTATGAAAGAGTGACATCTCCCAATAAGAAACCTTCTATGTACTACTCAACCCCAGGGATTAACACGAATTCATACGTTATTGAGCATGCAACAGCATATACAACTCCAGGTTCTGCAGAAAATGGCTCATACTATGGGCAAATTAGTCCTAAAACTGGCTTACCAAAAACGATACCTGTTGAGGGATACTATAGGAAAAATGGGACTTTTGTAAGAGGACATTACAGAAGTCATCGATAGAAAATTTATGGTTCTGTCCACTCATTAGAGATATCCCTTATTTCCTCATCTAAAAGCTGCCTCAACGCCCATAGTAATAAACCTGATTATAGGTATTAACTGGAGGCCTATAGGCATTTTGTATATTTGCCTGCACAGCAGCACTAGCCATAATGTCAGAAGACAACGCTGAACTTCGTTGATACCAAAGTGAGGTTAGCTTCATTTTATCATCAAGGGTGAGATGTTTCTTTTCTTCTTCTGTAAGCCCCATTCTATTTGCCATTCTTTCTGCAGGAGTCCCACAACCACTCAAGCATATCCCACTTGAAGCAATCAACAATAATGATAAGTACTTAGACATAACAAACCTCATGTTTTATTGATATATAATTTATATTATACATAGAAATATTTAACGATACGTTACCGATTTTGCGATTTATTATTTCCGCATAAGACTAAATCCCACCGTTCGTCCTTGTTTCTTCAAGAATTGGACATCCCAAATGCTTTCCATCATTGCGAGGAGGCATGCCGTAGCCATAGGCGAAGGCGAACGACGCGGCAATCCATGTATTCTATGCGCCCATAAACATAAATTACTTTGAAAATTCAAATACATGGATCGCCGCGCTTCGCTCGCGATGACTATACTTATGTATATATCTAATTCGCAAAATTTATTATGACAGATTCTTAATTCGTCTTCTTTCTCCTTTCCTCTTTCTTCTCTCTTATCCCAATTGCTGTCCGTGTCAATGCCCCCTAAGCAGGGTTTAAAATACTTGTGGGGTTATTAAAGAAACTTCTTTTACGAAGTTGCTTTCTCTTTCCTATTATAAAAAGCCTTCTCACGAATGGCTCACTCTCTTCAATATTTTTGCAAATATCTAGGAGGGTCTGGTCAAAACCTTTCTTCCCCCTACGTCGTATAACCGTGGATTCAGGTTATTGCCAGGATCCACTTCCCGTCTAACGGCGTAACGGGTTGCAGAGTCTGACACGGACAGCAATTGGGATAATTGCTAACAACAAATACAAAAACGATCTTGTGCGCACTGGAAAAAGTTCTAAGAGATGCCCATAAACATTGTCAAATTTTGAGATTGCCCAGGCTGTCCACCTCTACAAGCTCAGAATGACGAACGAGTTGAGGTATTTTCTACTTACGCAACAGGTCTAATGTATGATTCTGGTGAAAAAAATATATATGCACAACTGAAAGAAAAAAGTAAGATTTATGCTTCTTATTGACAAAGAAAATATCAATACTTTATAAATATCCTACATTATCTTTTCAAAAAAGGATTTCTTTGATGTTTTTATATAAAAAACTAACATATTTTTCTTGTTTTATTTTAGGGATATTTCTTTTTGGCCTTCAACCTTCTCAAGCTACGCAACGCAAAGATGAAGGTCCTTTTTCGCAGTGCAAAGTAACGCGTGTTTATGAGTGGCAAATCCTTCCTGAAAAAACGGATGAAGACTGTAAATTCATCGCACGAGACGCTATTAAAGCTATGAAGGAAAAAAAATGGGCAACCGCCATTTCACTTTCCATGGAACTAGCCCAACACAGGCTTTCTCCTGGATGTTATGAGAATCTAGGAAGTATGTGCGTGCACCCAGGAAACAACTTGGAAGAAGCTATAAAATGGCATGTCCTGGCATTTCAAATTTACTGGTTAAACACTTCCCAGCATCTAGCCTCTGCTAAAGAATGGTTATTGAGCCTTCGTTACAATGAAAGAGAGCGGTGCTTAACCATAAAAAAAGTAAAAGCGACCACACATTCTTCCCGGTCAACAGTGTTTCTGGCATTTTTTAAGCACCTAAACGATAAATCTCCTGAAGGTTTTTTTGCCCACTACCCGGAGAATCAACAGCAAAAAGACAATTTTAAACTCAACATCCTCGATAATTTTTGTGGAATTTATATAAAGCAACAAAATCCCCATGAGCCTTATTTGACTCCTGAGGAAAGGAAAAAAAAATCAGATTGGTTTATCAAATTAATAATGGACTATTGTTATAAAAATAATACACAGGATTACCTTAGTTTAGCGACTGACTATCGTAGGCGAGAAGATTACCAAAAAGCAGCTTACTTATACTATCATGCTCAATCTCCAGAAGGTTTTTATAATCTGGGGTGCCTGTTTATGAAAAACAAATTGGTAGGAGAAGATAGTTTTGAAAAAGCTGCCAAGTACTTTCTCAAATCTAATCTACCTGACGCATTATATAATTTAGGTTACCTACACCATTCTCAAAAACTAAAGGAATCAAGTTATCAACAGGCCTCGAAATTCTACGAAAGAGCACAAATATCTGATGCTTATTATCAGTTGGGTGAATTGTATGACTCGGAATTGCTTGGAAAACAAGATCGAGAGAAAGCAATTACATACTATCAAAAATCAGAGTGTACAGAAGCTAAGGTTAATCTATTCATTTGGAACGGTTCGCAGCATCAAGGAAAAAGAGTATATATAAATACGAAATTTGAATCTTCAGATTACGAGAAAATTTATGACTATTTCAATCGTAAGTATAATGATTATATTAGTTTTCATAATAACAATAATAATACTTATGATTATATACATATTTTCAATCTTGGAATGTCTTTGAAAACAGCTTTCCGGGAAAATCTGTATCCATGTCCAGACTTTCAGAATTTTAATCAAAAATTAGATATTCTGTGTTCAAAAATAGATCAGTTGCAAGGTGAACCACCCGAAATCACATACCCCCTTTTCCATGGTGCTGCTTTCCATAAACAGGACTGGGAAGAAGCGTACCTGATCCTTCAGCAAGCCATGTTTTTAGGGTTAACAGAGGCGGATGATCTTAAAGAAAAATCAGAAATAATGCTTAAACTTTATAGAAATTTTGCAGATGAAGAAGCAATCCAGAAAGGCCAATCTTTACAGACTATTCAGCAAGAACAACAAGAAGAGCATTTTCTCCCCACTGTCTCTGATATTTCTCTGCCTGAAATACCCGTTAATAGCTATTCGGAAGAAGATGTTTCTGGGCCTATGCCAGCAGCAGAAGCAGAACCTGTTTTATTGATAGAACAAAACCCTGCTGAAACAGAGGCTTTGGTGCAACAACAAGAAATGCCTCTTTCTCAAACAATTTCCTTGCAGCAAGAGAGTACGCAACTAAACTTTGGGGATCCCAAAAAAGATAAAGGAAAGGATAAGGATAAGGATCAAGGAGAGGGTAAGGGTAAGGGTAAGAGTAA
>Ga0207133_1151_pt1 | contig 10841 bp, 7 predicted proteins | sample Alteio_BWMinHeat_11_FD_153537 | JGI IMG/M metagenome (GOLD analysis project Ga0207133, IMG submission 153537) | Enriched cells from forest soil in Barre Woods Harvard Forest LTER site, Petersham, Massachusetts, United States -... | ecosystem: Environmental > Terrestrial > Soil > Temperate forest >... | reverse complement strand
GATTCGAGAAAATAGCGTTCGGCTGCTTATATTGGGTGGCCTGGAACATCTCCACGTTGTCGTCCACGTGCGAGCAGGTGGTGAACAGATCCTTCCTCCCGTCATTGTTCAGGTCGAAGAAGCCCGTGCTCCAGCCGCTGCGCCCGATCGTGAGAACAGAGAGGCGCGTGCGGTAAGTCGCGTCTTCGAACAAGCCGCCCCCGAGGTTATGAAAAAGTGGAAACGTCTCGTTCGCCAGACCCACGACGCTGATGTCCGGACGGCCGTCGTTGTCGTAATCCCGGAAATCCGTCCCCATACTGGAGACCGGCTTGCCACTGTTCGGCAAAGCAACGCCCGCCAGGACTCCGACTTCTTCAAAGGTTCCGTCGCCGCGGTTATGAAACAGGAAATTCTCCTGGTTGTCGTTGGTCACGAAGATATCCATAAAGCCGTCGTTGTCATAATCGGCGAAGGCCAGACTCATGCCCCGGCCGTGGTGCTGGGCGATCCCGGCTCGCTCAGAGACATCTTCAAACGTCCCGTCTCCCCGGTTGCGATAAAGCGTGTTGGTGAGGCCCTCGAAGTACTTCGGGTGGCAATAAACGCGCAGGTTGCGCGAGGGGTCACCGCAGAAACGATTGTAGCTCGGTGACCAGGAAGCGTAATTCACGACGAACAGATCCAGGAGCCCGTCATTGTTGTAGTCAAACCACCCCGCCGCCACGGCCCACTTGTCGCTTTTGATTCCCGCCTTTTCCGTCACGTCCTCGAAGTGTCCGTCGCCCCGGTTGTGATACAAGGTGTTTCGGAAAACGCCAGCAACAAAAAGGTCCACGTGACCGTCGTTGTCGTAATCTCCGGCTGCCGCGCCCATCGAGTAGCCGCTCCCCGCCACACCGGCGTCTTCGGTGACGTCCGTGAAGCGCATACCGCCTTCATTGCGAAAGAGGCGATTAAAGTACTTGGGAGAGTCTTTCTGGAGGGATGGGATGCTCGCGCCGTTGGTAAAAAAGACGTCCGTCAAGCCGTCGTTGTTGTAATCGAAGGCCGCCACTCCGCCGGCCATGCTTTCGATGAGGTGCTTTTGGGGAGTGGGATGATTCTCCAGTACGAAGCGCAACCCGGCGCTGTCGGCCACATTCCGGTAGCGAATGGGGCTCCGCGAGGTAACGCCACTCGGGACGGCGTTGTGCCTCTGGTTTGTAGGCAGCAAAAAAACTCCGAGGCCGGAGGCCAGAAACTGCCTGCGGCTGGTTTTGTCTTTGAGCTTCATCCCGTTGCTACTCTCGGATTGTCATCATGCCATTCGCCAAAATGAGGCGTCAATCCTTGGAGAAGAAAGAGAAACACTGGTTCGGATCGGCCGAACGAGCTTTCCAAAATCTTTCCCGAGGTGTCACAAATCGATTTCAAGACGTGGGAAAGGCAGCGGTGCGGTCAACGCTAGTGCGTTTGTCGTTACTAATTCGAGGGACGGATCGATAACTTCCGGCTTGCCGTCACTCGGGCGGATCAAGAGAGACCTCGGGAACTACTAGCAGGTCGTAATTGAATAACACTATTCTTTGGGAAGATCGATCATGACCACATCCGAGTTCTCACGCATGCGGTCGAACACGATTTGTTTCCCGTCGCTGGTGATGTCGAAGCTCCCCATAGTGGCCCGGTTTTGAATCCGGGTAAGTGGGCGCGATCTCATGGAAGCGAGATCGAGTAGCCAGAAGTCCTGTGATGCGAGCAGGCCTTGCATGTAAATCAAACTCTTGCCATCAGGCAAGAAGCGAACGCGCTCGCCCAACCGCCGCACCTTGATTTGGGGCAATTCGACACTAGTTCCATCGGGGTGCACGGCAAGGAGCGGAGCGAAGGTGCGAACGTTCATTCCCGCATATACGATCAGGCTTCCATCTGGCGACCAAACTGGATTGAGTGCCGATCCGGCAACCACGCGAACCGCCGGTCCACCATCCAGCGGAATCTTGAAAAGACCGGGACCGTTGGCGCCGATGCCACCGGTGACGATCCATTTGCCGTCTGGCGACCAGCAACTCGTACCCTGGACGTCAATTCCTTCCGCGATTGGCTGGAGTTCGGCACCATCTGCTGAGAGGACATGCAGTTGGCGTTTCCCGCTCCGCCGCAGCACAATAGCCACGCGGCGTCCATCGCGCGAAACAGCGGGCGTCTCCCGCACCGCGCCATCGCCACCCTTCCAGATCTCAGTCACCTGGCCGTCCCGAAGGCGCCACAGTCCGTCGCCCGTCCCCAGGGAAGATAGATAAAACAGGAACGCACCGCCAAAACGGGGCGCCAGCGCCCGCAGGGTCGGCACTCTAAACGGCTTCACGTCCTTTTCTTCGGCGAGTCGATTGAGAATCGGAACGCTCCAAAGACCCGCGACGGGGTGGCTGATGGTGGCCACCAGCTTACGGCCGTCCGCACTGGCTCCCACGGAGGTATACTGCTCCAAACCGAAGCTCACGCGCCGTGAATCCTTTTGTTTTAGATCAAACGCCCACAGCCAGGGCCCCGAACCGTCGTCGTCCCGCGCCACGTAGAACACTGTTCGGTTGCCGACAGGCGTGGGATAAGCGACGTCCGTATTGCGTTGCGTGAGGCGCTCTGGGTGCCTGCCGTCGGGGGCTATGCGCCATAAATCCATCTCCTTCGTCGCCGGCGTACCATGAACGAAATAGATCCAGCGGCCGTCAGGCGACCAAGTTGGGTAATGGTTGTGAATTCCCGGCTGGTCCTCGAATATGCGTCGTGCGTTGGCGCCATCGCGGTCCGCCACGAACATGGGGTCGCCACTAGCGAAGGTATGATAAACAATTCGCTCCCCGTCCGGTGACCAAGCCAGGTTGACGGTCTCCTCGCCGAGGAAATTACGTAGCGTACCTCCCGTCAGGGGCATCAGTCGCAGCCGCATCCCCACATCACCGCCGCCGAGCCAAATTTCCGAGCCGTTCCTCGAAAAACCCACGCTTTGTAAGGGCCCAGGTAACGGGCCCGCCTTCCCTTGTGTCAGATTAATCAGGCGTCCGGTACCCACTTGGGTGAGCCATGCATCGAAGGGGCCGTCATGATCGGAGATAAAAGCCACGAACCTGCCATCCGGCGAAATCGCGGCCTCAACACTTTCGAAGTCGGTCACACGCGTGAAATGTGCTTTTTCGAGCGGGTTGGCCGGTGCAGCCGCCGGTCGAACCATTTCGCGGATCGCAGTTCCTATCAGCAGTGTGGCGGCTATGACCCACGGTAGCCACGCTCGCCTGGACTTCGGCTGCGGCACACTCTTCGCGGTCGACGTACCGCTCAGCGATTCAATAGCAAACGCCAGATCACTAGCCGACCGGAATCGGCGCTCGACATTCTTTTCCAGGCATCGCACCAGAATCCGTTGCAGAGCCGGCGGACCTTGCCAACCAGTGTCGCTCAGTTCCGGTGGCTCTTCGCGCAAAATTGCGCTCATCGTCTCTGCGGACGTCTCGCGTTTGAAGGCGCGTTTGCCGGTGAGCATCTCGTACAACACTGCACCGAAACTGAAAATGTCCGATCGCGCGTCGGTCAGTTCGCCGCGCACCTGCTCCGGCGACATGTAGCCGACGGTACCCATCACCATACCCGGCAAAGTCCCCGGGCTCGTTAGCATCACTACAGTTTCGTGGCTTTCCTCCGGCCTCACCAGCTTCGCCAGCCCGAAATCCAGCACTTTAACCCGTCCGTCGCGAGTGACAAACACGTTCTCCGGTTTCAGATCCCGGTGCACGATTCCTTTCTCGTGTGCCGCCGCGAGTCCCTGCGCGATGCCGAGCGCGTATTCGATCGCGAGCCGCACCGGTAGCGGTCCTGATTTGAGCTTCTCCCGAAGTGTTTGCCCTTCAAGATATTCACTGACCAGAAAAGGCGCACCATCGTGCGCACCAATGTCATGGATTCCCAGGATGTTCGGATGGTTCAGCGCCGCAATGGTGCGTGCTTCCTGTTCGAAACGCCTCAGTCGATCGGCGTCATTAGCCAGCGCCTCAGGCAGTACTTTGATGGCGACATCACGCCCGAGCCGCGTGTCGCGTGCGCGGTACACCTCGCCCATGCCGCCCGCACCCAGCGGCGATTGGATTTCGTAAGGACCTAGTTTTGTACCAGAGCCGAGTGCCATGCGTGCGCGCGATTATAGCCCACGCAGCACGTTCCACGCGGATGCAAAGATTCTGGATGGATGGATGGCTATACGGAAGTAATCCGGTTGGGCATCGTGCGGATAGGTACCGGCAAGTCCTAGGGTTGTATCGGAAGCGCGATGGGCAAGGCGGCTCCACGAGCACGGTGTGTTGGCGCGCTTTCGATACAACGACTTGAAGGAAGCCGCCCGTGCGGCGGACGCGGGCCCTATGCAAATTGAATGGAGCGAAGGGCCGGTATTAAGCCGTGCCGAGACTGTTCTGCAAGGCACGACCCATGACACCATGCGCGCGGAAATTGGCTACGGCGAAACAGTATCGCTAAGACTGTGGTCGAAAAAGCTAGAAGAAGGGATTGGTTTGACGGCGAGGCACAGGGAAGCGAAGCGCCTGGAAGGACGCAGAGTTTTCGAGTTGGAGAGAGTAGTCTCATGCCGCAACGCTGATCCATGGTGGAGATCAAAGTTGGATTTCGACAGCCGTTAGCCTCTCAACGACCACCATCGGTCCGGCATACTTGGGGCAGAGCCAGAGATCACTCGCGTTGCCGGCGCCTGACTTGTCTTGTTTGGCCGGCGGAGTTGCAGCTGCGCCGAGCAGCTGAAAACAAAGTGGCAAGTTGGTAGCCCGTTTGCGGTTGGCCAGGAAGCCGAAGTTGCGGATGCGCACGAAACCTTTCGGGAGCAGGTGCAAGAGGAAGCGGCGCACGAACTCATCGAGAGCTAGGGTCATCAACTTAAGGACGTATCTTGTTCATGGCAAAGTAGATTTCTTTGGTGAAGAAGAGTTGGCGCATTCCGATGGTGCCGGGGGCCAGAATCGAACTGGCTACGCCCGCCTTTTCAGGGCGGCGCTCTACCACTGAGCTACCCCGGCATCTGCGGTCCTAGAAATTGTATGGGCAGCGGCGCGATTGTGTCAATTCGAGCGAGTCGGGTGTTAGATTTCGCAGAGAGAACCACGCTGGAGCCGTGCCCGCGAATCGGAATTGCCTACCAATCTGACGAGAATAGCCGCATCGCCGCGGCGTCGCTGCACTTTTGGTAGTGAGCGTAGGCGGCAGCGGCGCGCTTGCGAATCTGTTCCTTTGATTCTTGCAGCATCCACCCATCCACAGCCGCCTTCAAGGTGTACGCTTCGGGCGCCATCAAATTGGTCGTCCACAATAGCGGAGTGGCCCCCGATTTTCGAAGGAGATCCCGGAAGAATGATCGACTGGCGCACGCCAGTACGATTGCAGAGCGCCCCGAACCTGAGCTTCCGGCGAAATCAATCGCCAGAGGAAAATCCATCAACCCGTCATGCCCCACGTAAGCGACGAGATCGGCCACCGGCGGAACTTGAAACACGGCCCCAGCGATCACGCCTCCCGCCATCGTCTCTTTGTCTGGAATACCTGCTGCGGCATGAAAAAAATCCGTAAGAGCCTGCTTGATTTCTCTGCCGCGATAAGCATCCGCGACGAGCAGCACTCCATCGGTTGGATTCTGAAAAATGATTCTCTCGAGAATAAATTTATTTGGCTGTTTGAAACAAAGAATTTCGTTCCATTTCGGCGCGTGCCGGAAGAAAGTGCGTACGCCAAACGCCGCACCCCAGTAGAGATTGCCAGCCGGATCGTCTCCATTTCCCAGAACAGCGGGAACCGGGATGATGCCCTGATGTTCATTGTCGGCAAGGGCGACGAAAACATGGACTACTCGCGGCTTGGATTGCCCGGAAGCGACACTCGAAACACCTAGAAGGGACGCACCGAGAAAAAGAACGCGCAAGCGAAACATCACTGTGCCGATTCGTCGAATTCTTTCATCCAGCTTTTGCCCTTGAGGACTTCGCGCGGGCGCGTGCCGTCCGGCGGCCCGACGATGCCGTCTTTTTCCATGATGTCAATTAAATGCGCAGCGCGGCCATAGCCAATGCGCAGGCGCCGTTGCAACGTGGAGGTTGATGCGCGGCCCATTTCGCAAACCACGCGAACGGCGTCCTGGTAGAGAGCATCGTCCACCGGCTCGCCGCCGCCTCCGGCGTCACCTCCAGCCTCGCCCTCCACTTTTCCGTTCTCGTCTTTCGGCGTTTCGAGGAGTTGCTCGTTATATTTCGCTTGCGCCTGCTGGCGCCAAAAGTCGCAAACGGAGACGATCTCGTCTTCGGAAACCAACGGCCCGTGAATCCGGTGCAGCCTAGCCGAACCCGCAGGCAAATACAGCATGTCCCCTTTGCCGAGCAACGACTCCGAACCATTCGAATCCAGGATCGTTCGTGAATCAACTTTGCTGGCTACCCGGAACGAAATGCGCGCTGGAAAATTCGCCTTGATCAATCCTGTGATTACGTCCACGGACGGCCGCTGTGTCGCAAGAATGAGGTGTATTCCCACTGCTCGCGCCATTTGCGCCAGGCGCGTGATGGACTCTTCCACGTTATTTGTGTCCACCATCATCAAATCGGCCAATTCGTCGATCACGATTACCAGGTAGGGAAGCGGCTTGTGTTCGCTTTCCTCGACATTGTCGAAGAGCGAGAGCGACTGCGTCTTCTGGAACGTACGATTGTACTGGTCGATGTTTCGCACACCACGTTGCGCCAGGAGCTTCAGCCTTTTCTCCATCTCGCGCGTGGCGTTGCGCAGCACATTCGAGGCGATTTTCGGATCAGTGACCACGGGCGCGATCAAGTGCGGAATGTTCTCATAGAGGTTCAACTCAAGACGCTTGGGATCGACCAACACCAGTTTCACGTCGTCAGGGCTGGCCTTGTAGAGAATCGACATCATCAGCGAGTTGATGAAGACGCTCTTTCCAGTGCCGGTCGAACCGGCAATGAGCAAGTGCGGCATCGCGGCAAGGTCTGTAATTCGAATGCGGCCATGCAAATCGCGGCCCATCGCCAAAGTCAACTTGCTGGGCGAGCTCGAGAACTCCGGCGCCTCAATAATTTCGCGTAGAGCGATGGTTTGCCGCGTGATGTTCGGGACTTCAATGCCGATCGTGGACTTGCCGGGAATGCGCTCAATCAGAATCGATTCCGCTTGCAGCGCCAGACACAAATCCTCTGTGAGCCCAATAATGCGGCTGTACTTGATGCCTGCTTCGGGCTTGAATTCAAAAGTGGTGACGACTGGGCCCGGGTTGATCTGTGTCACGCGCCCTTGAATGTCAAATTCAAGACACTTCGCTTCAATGGCGCGCGCGCGGTCCTTTAGTTCATCTTCGTCAAGCTTTTGGCTTCGTTCGCCTTCTCGCAACAGCGAAGGGGAGGGCAGTCTGTAATGGGGATTGCCCTTTGCAATTTTTGGCTCGGCCGCTTTCTTTGCGATGGTTTTTTCCGGACCCACAAACAGGATCGGCTCTCTCCGCCGTGACGTTGCTTCTTTTTCGGTCTCTTGCTCTTTTTCCGCCTCAAAAACGTCGCTTTCATCCGCGAGTTGAATCGACTTGAGCGGCTCATTCACCATCGAGGCGCCTCCGAACGATTGCGGCGTGACCGGCTTGCGCCCCGAAATTCTCGTTTCTTCCACGCGCCGGCGCATGCGCTCCTGCTCTCGCCCTTCTCTCCACGAATGCCAGCGCGCGGCGGCCTTCTGCAAAATACCCAGTTTTTCGACCGCTCCGAGCGGTCCCTTGGGGCTCTTTGCCCACGCGTGCGTCCCTGCGAACGAGAAGCGTGTCGTCATGAACAGCGATGTGAAGAATAGCGCCACGGCCACCACGGTCGCGCCCCAAAAATTAAATCCCGTCAGCAGACTGTTCGACAAAATTGATCCCAGCATTCCTCCCGCGGGAATCGCCCCGCGCAATTGGGGGAAATGCCACAACGACAGCAGCGAAGGGAGCGACAGAAGAAGTAGTGCATAACCTACGAGTGTAGCAGCCTGCGAATCGATGGCCCGGCTGCGGAACCATCTCCAGCCCAAGACTCCAATGGCCACGGGCAGGAGAAACGCGGCAAAGCCAAAGATTTGAAAAAGGGCGTCAGAGCTGTAGGCGCCGACAGGTCCAATCCAATTTCGCGCAGGTCCGCCATCGGGTGACGGTGCGGCAACGTTAAACGCCGCATCGTGGGGCGAATATGAGATCAGCGCCAGCGCCATCAATACCGCCAGCGTGATACACAAGAACCCGACCAGCTCGTTGAGCCGCTTATTTTCAGTTGGAGTCAGCAAACGCACGTAATTCTCCTCAGCTTCTGGGGAAGGCTGAGTAGTGCGACGGGCACGTTGGCGCTATCGCGCGTCCGCCTGGAGGAACAACAAACCAGCACTCAATATAGCAAACAATCCGCCACGAGCCGCAATCTCTTTTTTCACTCGTGTTCCGAGAGCCGTTCACCCTCCGAGTTTTGACACCCAGATCAAGACAGCCGCGCCAACGATAATTCGATAGATCGCGAAGGGCACAAATCCGTGCTTGCGCACCCACGCCAGGAACCAGGCTACAGCGCCGTAGGCCACCACAAAGGAAACCACAAAACCGATCACTAGCACGACCCATTGGTGCGAGGACATTTGCGAAACTCCAATCGGGTTTTCGCCTTTCCCGAGCACCGACTTGTAAAGCGTGTATAACGTTGCGGCGGTCATCGTCGGGATTGACAGGAAGAAAGAAAATTCGAGCGCCGCGGCCCGCGACATCCCTACAATCTGTCCTCCGGCAATCGTGGACATCGATCGGGAAGTTCCTGGAAAGACTCCGGAAAAAATTTGGCAGAATCCGATCCACGCAGCTTGGCCGAGGCTCATGTCTTCCATCTTCCAGGTGTGAATCCTCCCGCCCGTACTTTCTGGACCCGCCGCTTCGGACTTGGCGTTCATGGCATCGACGATCCACATCACAATGCCACCGACTAGCAAGGCCCACCCGATGATCGCGAGGCTCTCGAGATGCTTGCCGATTGTTTTGGTCAACAGAAACGAAGGAATGGCAGTGATTACGAAAGCCACAGCCGTTAGACCAAGAGGATGGGTCAGTGGCGTTCGGTCGCCGCGCTCGCCTTTCGGAAACGTCGATAGAAGCGCTCCAATGCGACGCCAGAAATACACCGGCAGGCAGGCGATCGCGCCGAGTTGAATCACGATCGAATACATCTTCCAATAGCCGCTTGCAAGGTCAATGTGCAACAGCGCCTCGCTCAAGCGCAAGTGCGCGGTCGAGCTCACCGGCAAAAACTCGGTCAGCCCTTCGACGATTCCGAGTAACAAGGAGAGTAAGTAGTCGTTCAATTTTGTCTCCAGGAGCAATGTGCGCTAGGGATTGGTGGTCGGTGGCGGTAAGAGGCGCTTGCGCATCTCGTAGGCGTCAAGCCGTCCCAGATAGTAGCGCTTCAACACCGCCTCGCTACGATAGCCGTGCCTCTTCCAGAAGGCAACAGCTCCCTCGTTGTCGATTGCCGTTTCAAGCAGGATCGAGCGAACGCCCCGCAGTCGCAGGTTTTTCTCGCTCTCCGCCAGCAGCGCTGAGCCGGCACCCTGTCGCCGGTGTACTTCGGCGACATCCAAAGTGATGATATGCGCGAGCGGGGGATTCTCCTCCGTCAAAATAAATCCGACAATTCGTCCACCGTCCGCGGCAACGATGCAGTCGGCACTCGCAATTGTCAAAAAGTAGTGCAGGGTTGTCTTGGAGTAGGAAATCCCGGCAGGGAAGCAGGACTGATCCAGCCGGTGCAGGGCGGCGAAGTCGTGCGGTTCATAGGACCGAAGCGTAACCGCCATGCGCCGATTCTACGCCGAAAAAAGCAGGGGCACGATATAGCGTGCCCCTGCGGTCTCACCTTCTGCGGTAACGACAGCGCTGCTCTACAGCTTCACGGTTACGGTTTTGACTTCGGTGTAGTTCGCCAGACTGTATTCGCCCAACTCGCGTCCAATGCCCGACTGCTTGAACCCGCCAAATGGCGCGCCCGCATCGAACACGTCGTAGCAATTCACCCACACCGTGCCTGCGCGTACGTTATCCGCAATCGCATGCGCCTTGCTGATGTCCTTCGTCCATACGGCGGCCGCGAGGCCATATGTGCTCTTATTCGCGCGCGCCGCCACTTCGTCGATGGTCTTGAACTTCAGGATAGACATTACCGGCCCGAAGATCTCTTCTTGCGCGATCGTCATGTTGTCGGTGACGTCGGCAAACACGGTCGGCTCGATGAAATAGCCTTTGTCTCCGACACGCCCGCCTCCGGTCAGCATCTTGGCGTTTTCTTTCTTCCCTTTGTCGATGTAGCCCATCACCTTGTCGAACTGGTCCTGGTCTACCTGCGGCCCTTGCTCGGTCTTGGCATCGAAGGGATTGCCCACAGTCCGCTTCTTGGCCCGTGCCACGCTGCGCTCTACGAATTGGTCGTAAGCCTTTTCTTCGACGAACAACCGCGACCCCGCGCAGCAGCACTGGCCTTGATTGAAGAACAGCGCAAAGTGCGCGCCCTCGATGGCCTCATCCATGTCCGCGTCCGCAAAGACGATATTCGGACTCTTTCCACCAAGCTCGAGCGTAACGCGCTTCAAGTTGGTCTCCGCGGCGGACTTCATGATCAGCTTGCCGACTTCCGTCGAGCCGGTAAATGCCACCTTGTCCACGTCCATGTGTCTGGCTAGCGCAGCTCCGGCCGTCGGCCCATATCCCGGCAAAATGTTCACGACGCCCTCGGGGAATCCCGCTTCCATGATCAGTTCGCCTACTCGCA
>Ga0207133_1039_pt2 | contig 10932 bp, 8 predicted proteins | sample Alteio_BWMinHeat_11_FD_153537 | JGI IMG/M metagenome (GOLD analysis project Ga0207133, IMG submission 153537) | Enriched cells from forest soil in Barre Woods Harvard Forest LTER site, Petersham, Massachusetts, United States -... | ecosystem: Environmental > Terrestrial > Soil > Temperate forest >... | reverse complement strand
CTCTTTTGGCTCAGGTACGTATCGGGTCGTGACTCTCTCACGAAACATCAACGAGCGCCTTCGTCTGGAGATTTGGGCGGGCGATCAGGCATTCACCTCTGCCTTGGCAGGTAATCAGAGCGCCAGATTCGTTACGGCGACGATGGAGAATAACCTCGGCTCCTATCTCTTCACACAGGCAGGCTTCACCGTATACCGAGGCCAACAACAGAATTACAACCAGTGGATGTTGCTGTTGGGATACCGATTTGATTCGAAATGGAAGCGTAAATGAGACGGCCATTTCTCAAAATAGCTGGGTGTCCCGCGCCCGGATTCATCGCCGCGCTGCTGGCCATTTGCATTTTCAGCCCCGCGGCCTCCGCGGATACGAACTCGCTTCAAGCGTTGCTGGATCGTGCGGGCAGCAACGTCTCTACATTTCTGGATTTGGTCTCCGAGGTCAATTGCACCGAACATCTCACCCAGGAAAGGATCGCGGACAACGGCAAGACCATTGAGAAGCGCGAGTCTGCCTTCGACTACTTGGTTCTGTTGTCCAATACCGGCGGCGAATTGAGCCTGGTCGAGTCGCGTGTGGCGGCGGATTCCAACAAAAAGCCCGAAGAGAAATCGCCATTATTGGTCAGCAACGGTTTCTCCATGCTGCTCTTGGTTTTTCATCCCTACTACTCCAGCGCTTTCCAGTTCAGCCTGGCGAACGGAGACACGGGTTCTGAAGACGGGTTGGTCGAAGTCCATTTCCAGCATGTTCCCGGCGCGCGATCGCCCGCCGCACTCGCTCTGCGGGGACGCGAGTACCCTCTGGATATTTCCGGAACTGCCTGGATCAATTCAGGCACCGGAGTGATCGAGAAAATTGCCGCTCGAATCGGCGCCGAAATGGAAGACGTCGGACTGAGGACGATGACCTGTGAAATCGAGTATGCGCCGGTTTCTTTTCGGACCGCGCCCGGCACGTATTGGCTCCCGGCTCACGCCGTTGTGGAAGTGCAATCGCGACACCAGCACTGGCGGAACACGCACGTTTTTTCAGCGTACAAGCGTTTCTCAGTAAATACCAAGGAGCAGGTGTCACATCCATGAGCATCAATCTGACGCTACCCACGACAGCAACATCTTTACCTGATCCTGATCGAATGCATCGCTTTCGGCTGCGGCTCGCCTATCTGCTGGCCTTGGCCGGCACGATTGCGTTACTCGTGTACGGACTCGCTTACTACTGGTCGTCCCCTGAGCAACGCGGGCTTTCGCCGAAGCATGCTTACCTGAAGCCAAGCGGAGCCATCGGTTTGCGCTTGGGTATGTTTGGATTTTTGTTGTTTCTGTTCATCTATCTCTACCCGTTGCGTAAAAAATGGGCTTGGTTGGGGCGGCAGGGGAGTTCCCGGCGCTGGCTGGATTTCCATGTCCTTCTTGGTTTAGTCGCGCCGGTTGTCATCACGTTTCATTCTTCTTTCAAGTTCAGTGGTATCGCCGGAATCGCCTATTGGATCATGGTCGTGGTGGCGTTGAGTGGTGTAGTGGGACGATACATTTATGCTCAGATCCCTCGCAGCCTCAATTCTGCAGAATTGTCATTGCAGGAAGCGCAGGACCAGAGTCAGCGGCTCGCCACGCAACTCAAGAACACAGGAATACTCTCCGCTCGCGACGTTGACGGATTGCTTCGGCTGCCGGACATGAAACGCGTGCAGTCCATTTCGTTGATCGGAGTGTTATGGCGAATGCTGCTGTTTGATATTAGTTTTCCGCTTCGCGTCTGGCGGCTCCGCCAAAAGATGCTTTGGTCTCAGCGCAGGTGGTGGTCCCTTGTCGGATTAGGCCGAGGCCAAAACCGGCTCCTCGAACGCGCTATCTCCATGGCGCGTGAACAGACGCTGCTCACCAAAAAGATCCTATTCCTCTCAAAATCACACCGCATGCTGCACCTTTGGCACGTCATCCATCGGCCTTTCAGTTACTCCTTTGCTGTGCTAGCCTCCATTCACGTCATCTTGATGCTCATGTTGGGCTATTACTAGAGGCGCCGAAAATGAAGACAATCGTTTTGCTCGCCCTTGCGGCAAGTCTCTTGGTTGGCTGCAAAGATCAACCGGGAGCACTTTCGCAGTCCCAGGCACCGGAGGATGCCATTCGCACTGCCATTCAGGCCCATTTGGCACACAAAGGAACGCTGAATCTGCAAGCCTTTGACACGGATGTGAAGCAAGTGACGATTCAGGGCGATCACGCTCAGGCGGAAGTGGAATTTCACGTCAAAGGCGGCCCCGGCGTCATGCAGTTGACCTATTCATTGGAAAAACGCGATGGCGCCTGGTCGGTTTCCGAAAGCGATCCGGTTGGCAGTAACTTCACTCATCCCGCTCTGGGCCAGGGGCAAAATCCTACGACGAATGGGACCGCCGGCGCGAGCCACTCGCTGGCAGATACGTTGAGAAGCTTTGGCGTCGGTACCGCCCCTGCACCAACGCTCCCGCCCGGGCACCCAGCTTTACCGGGATCGAATGCGGGCGTTGCGCCAGCAGTGCGTTAGCGTAGCGTTAAGCATGCAGATGGGATCGGATACAGCAATAAATTGCTCTCTGCTTATTTGCCTCGACCCTCGCCCCAAACCGGACGCCTAGCACGAACTTACAAGCACTTGCACCGGCTAGCATGGCGTGATTCTGTCACAAAGAACGGCACAAATATTCAAGCTGGTTTCGCCGGAGCAGGCACGTCGTTCGACTGCGGGCCGATTCCTTGCTCATCTTTAACGCGCCGATCTTCCAGTTGGCGCAGAGCCTTGCCGCCGCTGACCCAAGCGCGAAAGCGATCCATATAGAGATAGACGACGGGAGTGGTGTAGAGCGTCAGCGCCTGACTCACCATCAGGCCTCCCACGATGGCGATACCCAGCGGGCGGCGAAGTTCGGAGCCGTTTCCTCCTCCGAGGGCGATCGGGAGGCCGCCAAACATGGCGGCCATCGTCGTCATCATGATGGGCCTGAAACGCAGCAAGCACGCCTGGTAGATCGATTCTTCTGCGTTATTTCCTTCCTTGCGCTCGGCCTCGATGGCGAAATCGATCATGAGGATGGCGTTCTTCTTCACGATACCGATCAGAAGAATGATGCCAATGAGCGCAATGATGCTGAGTTCAGTGCGAAAGATGAGCAGTGCCAGAAGGGCGCCCACGCCAGCCGAAGGAAGCGTGGAAAGAATGGTGATGGGGTGAACGTAGTTCTCATAGAGAATCCCCAGCACAATGTAGACGCTGACTAGCGCCGCCAGGATCAGGTAGGGCTCGGTGGCCAGGGAATCCTGAAATACTTGTGCCGTGCCTTGAAATCCGGGATGGATCGTAGCCGGCACAATCATCGTACGCAGCGTATTTTGGACAGCAACTACAGCGTTCCCGAGCGTGACATTAGATGCGAGATTAAAGGAAAACGTGATCGCCGGAAATTGGCCCTGGTGGGCAACCGCAAGCGATGTCCTGGAGGACTCATAGTGCGTGAATGCGCTGAGCGGAATTGCCTGCCCAGTAAGGGACTGGACATAGAGGTTCTTGAGTGCGTCGGGCGTCTGCTGGAATTGCTGAGCCACTTCCATCACTACGTGGTATTGGTTAATTCCCTTATACATCGTGGAGACCTGCCGCTGGCCAAACGCGTCGTATAAGGCGTTATCAATCACTTGCGGAGTGAGGCCCAAGCGGGCAGCGGTATCGCGGTCAATCACGAGGCTGGCCTGCAATGCCCGGCTCTGCAAATCGCTATTCACGTCCTGAATTTCCGGTATGGTTCGCAGCTTCTGTTCCACGATGGGCGCCCAGTTCAGCAAGTCCTGCAAATTGTCGCCTTGCAATGTGTACTGGAATTGAGCATTCCCGGCACGGCCCCCGATTTGAACGTCCTGCTGAGGCTGCATGAAGAACGTCGCTCCCGGAACACGAGCCACCTTGGGCCGCAGCCGATTGATGACTTCGGAGACGCTAACCTTGCGCTCCGATAGCGGCTTCAGCGAGATACTGACTCCCGCGGTATTCGCGCGATTATTAAAACCTTCCACAGCTTCAACGGCTGGATCGGCGCTAACAATGGCCATGTAATCGAGCAGCTTCTGGCGCATGGTTTGAAAGGAGGTCTCCTCGCCGGCCCGAGCGTTGCCATTGATCCGCCCCGTGTCCTGTTGCGGGAAAAAACCTTTGGGAATGACGATATAGAGGTAGATCGCCAGGCAGAGCGTGCTTATCGTTATGCCCAACACCAACGGCTGATGTCGCAACACCCAACGGAGACTGCTTGCATAGCCATCGTACAGGCGCTTGAAACCGCTCTCGCTGGTGCGGGCAATCCAGTTATGCTTGCGGTCTTTTTCCGTTTTGAGCAGTTTTGCGCACATCGCCGGTGTGGTTGTAAGCGAGACGACCATGGAGATCGTCACCGCCACGCTGAGCGTGACGGCGAACTCTCGAAAGATGCGGCCCAGAATGCCGCCCATCAGTAAGATGGGGATGAATACCGCGATCAACGAGGTGCTCATGGAGAGAACGGTAAATCCAATCTCACGCGAGCCGCGCAACGCCGCCTCGTAGGCGGATAGACCCTGCTCCAGGTAGCGAGAGATGTTTTCAATGACCACGATCGCATCGTCAACGACGAAGCCGGTCGAGATCGTGAGCGCCATCAGTGACAGGTTATCGATAGAGTAGTGCAATAGGTACATTACGCCGAAGGTGCCGACCAACGAGAGAGGCACGACCGCGCTAGGGATGCACGTAGCCCAAATGCTACGCAGGAAAAAGAACACGACGAGTACCACGAGAAGGATCGATATAACGAGAGTCATCTCCACATCTCTGACGGATGCACGGATCATCCTCGTACTATCTTCAGCCACTTCGAGATGCATTGAAGGCGGGATCGATGCTTGCAGAAGCGGAAGAAGGGCCCGAACGCGGTCAGCGGTCTCGATGATATTCGCTTGTGGCTGGCGGAATAGTTCGAGTATTACCGCGGGCTTCCCGTTCACGAATCCCGCGTTGCGAATGTTTTCCTGGCTATCAACCACGGTCGCCACGTCCGACAGCCGGACCGGCGCTCCATTACGGTAGGCAACGATCAATCGAGCATAGTCTTTGGCGAGAAAAAGCTGATCGTTATCGTTGACGACATACATTTGCTTTGGGTTTGTAAGAGCGCCTTTGGGGGCATCTGAATTCGCGGCCCCAAGTGCCGCGCGCACCTGGTCCAGTCCGAGGCCGAGTTTGCTAAGCAGAAGCGGGTTCAGCTCCGCCCGGACTCCCGGCCGCGAACTCCCGCCTATGTTCACTTGCCCCATGCCTGCTATCTGCGAGAGTTTCTGCGCCAGGATGGACTCGGCTACGTCGTAGAGTTCCGGCCTCGTGGCCGTATCCGACGTCACTGCCAGATTCATGAAGTCTGAGTCGGCCGGGTTGACCTTGCGCCAGTTCGGGTTCGTCGGGAGGTTCGCCGGCAATTGGCCACGCGCCGCATTAATCGCTGCCTGTACATCTCGCGCAGCGGCATCCACGCTGCGATTCAGGTCAAACTGCATGGTGATGTTCGTACTGCCCAATTGGCTGGTGGAAGTCATCTGAGTGATGCCGGCGATGCGGCCGAACATACGTTCAAGTGGAGTGGCAACGGCCGTGGCCATGGTCTCGGGACTTGCACCCGGCAGGTTTGAAAACACGGTGATCGTTGGGTACTCGACCTCGGGGAGGCGAGCCGTGGGAAGAAAGGGGTAGGCCAATCCCCCGAGGAGGAGCAAGCCCATGCTCAGCAAGGACGTTGCCACGGGCCGCTTAATGAATGGCGCCGAAATATTCATAACTTGGGCCCGCTAATGATACTCGATCCGTTGCTCGTCACTTCGTCGTCTCGTACACGTCAATCTGGGCGCCCTGAGCGCCGTGGTGCCGAATGGTCTCGAAGAGTTCTCCCAGATCGGGTACAAAGAGGCCAGTGCGAGCGTCGGCGGGAGTAGGAACGCGCTGAATCCGTTGATAGTGATCGGGGTCTCTCTGCTGGAAAACATCGATGAAGCCCTCGCCTAGGACGTACACTCGGCCCTTGCTCGCGTCGTAAAAAAGGTCATCCGTATGTTCCACCATCGCGGGCGACCCGACGATCTTACCTGTTTCCGTGTCGAATACGGCCAACTGCGCGGGAATCCGGCAACCCACAAACAGGCGATGATGCGCTTCGTCCAGGGCCATGGGAAAATTCGTCGTGCAGCTGACTTTCCAGTGTGCCAGGACCGTGCCCTTCGCCAGGTCAGCGACTTCCACTTCTTGTTTATCGGGAACGTTCACGAAAACCCGCGTTCCGATCTTCTCCAGTTGAAAAGATTCCGGATGCGCATCGGTGGGGATCTCCGCGAGCCTCTTACCCTCGAGGTCCAGAACCTCGAGCGCGCCGCCGCCTCCGGGTCGCGTTACTTTGCCCGCCAGGAACTTCTCTCCTCCGAAGCCAACGACGATATGCTTGCCCCGGGCGTCATAGCGCACGTTGTCCGCGTCCAGATCGAGCGTTACCGTTTGCAGCAGCTGAAACGTCGTGCCGTCAAAAATCTTTACGGTTCCGTCGCCGCCGCAAGCGACAAAGAGGCGATTCGTGGCCGGATCGTAATAAGCGCCTTGCGGTTCATTCAGATCGGGAATCGTGTGCACTTGCCGGTTTGTCTTCAGATCGATCACTTCTAGCGAGTGATTGTCAAACGCAGTGGCGAAGAGACGCTGGCCCTTCACGTCCACGCTCATATGATCCATCCGCCCTTCGACCTTTGTCAGCTTGATCGGGTCTTTGGCCGTCAGGGCAGGGGTTTCCTGCGCGGCGGCCATGCCGCACGCAAGAACAGCAAACGAGAAAAGCAGGGCGAAGCGGTTCGTCATAGCTTCCTCCGTCACTTTCCTTGGCGATCCGGTATCTGCGGCTGAGGTTCCCTAGTCCTGCACGGTGTAAATTCTGACCTCAGCACCGGCGCTGCTGCTGGCCGGTATAGCCAGATAGAACCGGTCGAAGCCTTTTCCTTGCCTGCCAAAGTAACCGGCCGTGCGCCCACCGAGAACGGTTGGAATCTTGGCAAGCAGCGAATAGTGGTCGGGATCATTCTGCTGAAAAGCATAGATGAATCCTTCGCCACCCGGCATGAAGATGCGCTTGTGCTCCGCACTGTAATACAAATCATCGGAGTCCTGGACGCCCGGTAGTGAGGCGACCATGTGCCCCGTGTTCGTGTCGAAGATCGAGAGAGTGGCCGGTTCGCGAGAAGCGATGAAAAGCCGATGATCGGCCTCATCGAGGGCCATCGGGAAGTTCTGGCCCACAGTTAGAGGCCAGCGTTTAATTTCCCTGGTGGTGCGGTTAATCACGGCAATCTGCTTCAAATCCGGGATGTTTACATAAATGTTCGGCCCGGATTTTTCCAGTTGGAATGATTCCGGCTCGCCTCCGATCTTGTACACTTCATCGAGCCGTTTGTTGGTCATCGCGTCCACAGCCGCAATCGCCGAGTTTTTCTCGCCATCGCCGCAGCCAACGTAGACGCGCTTAGTGGCCGCGTCGTAGCGCATGTTGTCCGCGCCACCATCGAAGTTCAGGGTGGTGATCAGCTTGAATGAGTCGCCATCGTAGATATAGACCTTGCCCTTTTCGCTGGCCACAAACAGCTTATTGGCCTCGGGAGAAAAAGTCACGCCCTGAGGTCCGGGTACGCCGGTGATTTCATGAACCCGCGTCCCCTCGAAGATACCAATCACTTCGACGGTGTTGTTGCCCAACCCCGAAACAAAAACCCGTCCTTTGCCGGAAGCGAAATGGTCAAACCGCCCTTTCACCCCTTCGAGAGGGACTTGTCCTGTCAGCACCAGCGGAGGTGCGCTCTCGGCCGCGGGTTGCGAAGCCGGGGGAGCGTTGCTTTCCTTGCTCTGACATGCCGTGAGCGCGATTGCAAGTGCGACCAAGGGGCCGATGCAAAGAATATTTCTCATTCGTCCCTCCCGACGTATCCAGGCTGCTAGGGCCATGCTAGATTGTAATCCTTGGTGAATCTAGATCATGCCAAAACGTGCTAACAACCAGGAAACGGCCGCAGCAATGAGGAGGACCAGACGAATTCGGCCACTCGGGAGATTGTTTGCGCTGATCACGTTTTTCTTTGTGCTAACCACGCTCTTGCGCGCGCAACAAGCGCCGCCACCGGGACCACCGCCACAAACACAGCCTCAGATCACGGCACGTTATGTAGGCTCGCGCGCTTGCCAGGCCTGCCATGCCGATATCTACGCGCGCTGGCAGAAGACGCCGATGGCCAATGTCGTACGCGATCCGCGTGAACATCCCGAAGTCATTATTCCCGACCTCAAAAGCAATACGGTCAAACCGTTCACGCTCGATGACGTTGGGCTCGTCTATGGCAGCATTTGGAAGCAACGCTATTTCACAAGAATCGGCGACGATTATTATCCGCAGCCTTCACAGTGGGACATCACCAACCACGTTTGGCGTGCCTACCTCGTCCCCAATGATGCGGACTGGTGGGCACCGCTCTATCCGCCTGACAATATGAAGCGGCCCACGAGCGCGCTCTGCGACGGCTGCCACTCCGTGAATTTCAATATCCACGATCACAGCGTCACAGAGTGGAATGTGGGCTGCGAACGCTGTCACGGTCCAGGCAGCGAACACGTGGCTGGACCGTCACGCGCAAATATTCAGAATCCCGCGCGCATGGACTATGTGCATGCGAACGACTCCTGCATTCAATGTCACTCCCAGGGGCGCCCGCTTACTAACCCTATCGACGGCAAGTATTACGATTGGCCTGTCGGCTTTCAGGTGGGACTCAACTTACAAGACTACTGGCAACTGGAGGAACACAAGCTCGGCGAAACTTCATTCACGCATTTTGCGGATGGCACGGCCCACAAGAATCGTATGCAGGGCAATGACTTCGTCCAGAGTGTAATGTACCGGCGCGGCATCACTTGTTTCAGTTGCCATGACGTTCACGGCACCGCTAATTACGCGGAACTGCGGCTGCCCCCGACGCAAATTTGTCTCACCTGCCACGGCCCCGGAATGCCAAATGGACCGCGCACCGGGACTTTAGAGCAGCACACACATCATCGCTCGGGGACGCCGGGCAGCGAGTGCGTGAGCTGCCACATGCCCACAATCGAGACGACGATCGCCAGCGTAAATGTGCACGCGCACACCTTTGCATTTATTGCGCCAGTGATGACCGAGAAGTACAAAATTCCGAATCCGTGCACTTCGTGCCATATGGATAAGACCACCGCCTGGGCCACGGATGCGCTTCGGCATTGGCCCGAGCGTTCTCCGTGGCGGGTTGAGTAGTCAAAGGAACGGAAAGCAAGCATTTCGCGCTTCCGAAGGGTCTCGAAGACTGAGCCGAGCGGTGAATGCCGTGAAATTATCACGTCCCGGCCGCATCCCGGACGCGCTTGACGACGTAGAAGCCCAGGCGTTATAAAAGTGTAGAATTCGAAGGTCTTGCTTGTTATGGAGGTGTTTCAGTGCGGAAGCTGCTTGCTGGATTGACCGTTGCTGTATTCGTTTTGGCTTTGGGCACTGTGGCATTTGCGGCGACGCAAACGCTCTCGGGCCAGCTCATCGACCAAATGTGTTACAAGATGAACAAGTCGAACACTGGGGTCGATCATAAGATGCCGAGTGGAGACGAAGCGAACTGCGCAGCAACTTGCGCCAAGATGGGTCAGCCCGTGGCGCTGCTGACCTCGGACGGCAAGGTTTACACCGTTACGGGTGATCTCGCGGCGAACAACAACGCAAAACTCGTGCCGCACCTGAGCCACAAGGTTGAACTCACCGGCGACGTTACCGAAAAAGGTGGCACCATGACGATTGCGGCCACCAACCTCAAAATGATCAGCAAGTAGGCTTGTTCGCCGGAGCGACGCGGTAGAGTGTTCCGGCTCCAAGCCCCAATTGCTTTGCAATTTTCTTCCTACTAGGCCCGTGCGCACGCATGCGGCCGCCGGTGAGGTATTTCCTCGAGTCCGTCGGTGCGCCGCCCCGTATTGGGCTAAACTTCACCACGGTAACAACGAACGCTGCATCTTCCATTACGCCCAACACGAAGTTTGGAGAGGAGATCCTATGCAACGACTTCAAGATAACTACTTTGCGGCATATCCCAGCCTGAAACTGACTCGGGACTCCGAAGGTGTGCTGGTTGCTGAATTCCACACCAACGGCGGGCCGTTCATTATGACCGCGCAATCTCATACGGAATTTGTCGATGCCTTCTACCGGATTTCGCAAGATCGAGCGAACAAGATCGTAATCCTTACGGGCGCCGGTGGGGAATTCATTACCGACGTCGCTTGGTCATCTTTTGGCGACGTCGCCGATCCCGGCGTGTGGAGCCAAGTTCATGATGAAGGCGTTCAAGTTTTGGAAAATATAGCCAACATACGCGTTCCGATGATCGCGGCTATCGAGGGACGTGCCCACGTGCACTCCGACTATGCGCTACTTGCCAGTGTGATTGTGGCAGCCGAGGGTGCGACCTTCCAGGATGTGGCCCACTTCTCCGCGGGAGTTACGCCCGGCGACGGAATCTTTACCACCTGGAGCTATCGCGCTGGAGCGGGACGAGCGGAGGCGTTCCTGCTGAACCCACACCCGCTGACAGCGCGTAGCGCACACGAATGGGGAGTGGTTGCCGAAGTTGTGCCGAACGGCAAGGCGCTCAGCCGGGCGCGGGAATTGGCCGAGCTGTACCTGAAGGCTCCGGAAGTGACACGCCGCAACACCCGCGTGCATTTCATCCAGCCATTGAAGGAACGCATCGTGCGAGAAGTTGGCTACGGACTGTCGCTCGAAGGAGCGTCGTCTGCTGCTCTCGTGAAATCAACGCAACCCAAGAGTGAAC
>Ga0207133_1148_pt1 | contig 10991 bp, 8 predicted proteins | sample Alteio_BWMinHeat_11_FD_153537 | JGI IMG/M metagenome (GOLD analysis project Ga0207133, IMG submission 153537) | Enriched cells from forest soil in Barre Woods Harvard Forest LTER site, Petersham, Massachusetts, United States -... | ecosystem: Environmental > Terrestrial > Soil > Temperate forest >... | reverse complement strand
CGCTTCCCGAGGGATGCGTAGTCACAATTGATGCAGGAGGAACCCAGAAGGAGAACGCAACTCAAATCCGAGCAGCCAAAGCAGAGTATATTTTGGCACTCAAGGGGAATCAACCCAAGCTTCGAGATGAGGTAGAGAATTACTTCCAGCAAGCCGCTGAAGCTGGTCCTGAATACGCTCCGTTAAAAGAGTATGTAACAGAAGAACAAGGGCATGGTCGACTGGAATTACGCAAAATTTATGCGACTGAGGATATAGACTGGTTGCCTCAAAAGGCGGAATGGAAAGACCTGAGGTCTATCATCAAACTCGAATCTGTGAGGTGGTCTGAGGGTAAGCAATCCCACGAGGTAAGATATTATCTAAGCAGTCTGCCGGCTGATGCAGAGAAGCTAGCAAAGATGATCAGAGGCCATTGGGGAGTAGAAAATCAATGTCATTGGGTACTGGACGTTGTGTTTAAAGAAGATCAGAGTACGATAACCGAGGGCTACGCGCCGGAAAACTTACGAACAATAAACCTATTGGCTGCAAAGATGTTGAAGGGAGAGAAATCGTGCAAGAAAGGGATTAGAGCCAAGCAATTCAAGGCAGCGCTTGACAATGAGTACCTACACAAGGTACTTGTCGCGGCAAGTTTTTGATGCGCTAGCCCTGCCTGTATACAAAAAAATAAACAACTTATAGAGTAAGATTTGTTCACCAAGACATAAAAAATAAGAGTAATGGGAATGCCTCAACAAACTGCAGAAGAAGCGATTTATAATTCTGTGGCAGAAACTTATGATGCCGATTTTCTTGGAGTTAACGCGCAGGCGCGAAGGGCAGCGTTATCTCAGATCAAAAATCATGTAAAAGAGGCTAGCCATGTTCTCGATGTTTGTATAGGAACGGGCCAGACTGCTGTCGAGCTAGGAAAAACATTTCATTTCCATCGATTTATTGGCTGTGACATCTCCGATAAGATGATCGAGCAAGCGAAAAAAAAGATCCCATTTTCTTGGACGGTTGTATGCGATGATTGCAGAAACCTAGAACGATATATTGAACCTGGCTCGCAAGATCTAATCCTGTGTCACTTGCTAAATGATTATGTCCCTCTTGAAACACTTCTCCCCCTTTTTTATCGTTTACTGAAACCAGGAGGCTATTTATCGAACATGGGGTCAACGAAAGAACAATGCTCCGCTTTCCCTGAAATTTTTCAGAAAAGCCCTCTTGCGCATCTATTCTATAAAAAGATCATGAAAAAGAGTCTTGATGTAGCCATTCAAACATCTGGGACTTTTAATTCCCATTTGGAAGGAGTCAATCTGATAAATCAGCATCGCTTTGTGGTCGTTGCTGAGCAAGAAAAAGAGGTTTCTATTGTCTTGAATTCTGCTAAAGAAGGTTGGAAGCTGGCCTATGAATCGGGATGGGCCAATCGATACTTGTCTATGCTTTCTCCGTGGCAATTAAAGCTGTTAAAACTATGTTTTCAATTATTTCAACTCCCACTATTAAATTTATACCCTCTCAAGTTCCGGATGTTATTTTCTTGTATTTTGGCTCAAAAACCTCTTTGAGCCTAACCGAAGTAAACTCCAGAATCGGTTTACAGTTTTTCTGTTCTTGGAATGCTTCCTCTTTTATGTTCATTCATTGCAGCTTGGATTTCCAAGCGTGTTTGCGGAATTGCAAAAAAAGTTTTAAATTGAGCGCTCGTCGGATTTTTATTAAAAAGAGTTTCCAATCAAAAGAATAAAATCTGCTGATCCAACCTCAATATTGATAGATCGCAGAAACTCTTCCACCCATAAACGAAAAGTCATCGAATATTTTGAGATAATAAGGCTCTATCGCTGCATACCATTTTCCATCAGGGCTATCAGCTTTAAATGAAATGGGCATAGACAGCTCATAGCCATACGCACCTCGCCCCCATACCGTTTGAGATTCCTTGGTATCAGAGAATCTCCAGTAACGCAGAAAGTGCATCTGCTCTGCTTTTAAACCGATAGAGATTTGATCCCATTGATATTCAGTTTTAACGCCCAGGGGAATATAAGCTAAATTAAAATAATTCCCATTTTGTGAAAGGAAATACCCTCCAGCCCCTGAGAATGGCGTTACCGAAATTTCGCTTCTCATTAGAGTATACCCTAGACGCCCTTCCAACTTATTTTTAAACGCTGTTCCCTCAAGACCCATTGTTTTTTTGTCTTTATCCATTCTCTCAGCAAACTGATGTCCGAAGGACACGAAGGCTTCTATGCCTGCGTAGAAATCGCTGGGCTTTAAAAATTCATAGCCAGCGTTCAACCCAAAATATTGACCCCACTCTTTAAAAGTGTATGTCTCGTCTTTGAATTTATGCACAAAATTCCATGAAACATCAGGTTTGATATATAGCCGGTGGTTATTTTCTGTGATTGGGGCTATTGCCCCCAAACAGGTTGAAATGCCAAGGGCTGTAACAAGCGTCATCATTAGTTTTTTCATAAAAATACCTCACGCATAAAATTGCAAAACAATTGGATGAAGAATAAATCTTTCGAAAAGATGTCTCTTCTTTGTCAAAAAGAGGGAGATGATACGCTAAAACTATTTTAATGGTCAATATTGAACAATTTAATTGTAGCGGCAAAGTTGTAATGTCACCCTTTCGGCAATGTTAAAATGTCACCCTCTACGAAAAGAGGGGGGCAACATTGGAGAAAGGAACGATGAGTGTCAAAGAGGCAAACCGGCTCAGTATAATGAGACAAATTGATAAAAAAATCTTAAGTATAAAGAAAGCTAGTGAGGAGCTAGGAGTTTCCTTGCGCCAGGCCAAAAGAATACGAAAGCGCTATCTACTCCATGGGGAATCAGGTTTGATTTCCAAGCACCGAAGCAAGATTAGCCCTAATCGAATAGACCCAAAGCTTAAGATCGGAGTATTAAGCATTTTGAGTAAAGAAGAATACGTGGATTTTGGGCCAACATTGGCTAAGGAAAAACTTCGAGGACGGCATGGGATTTATCTATCTAAAGAGACTCTAAGAAAATGGATGATTGAAGCTGAGCTGTGGAAGGCTAAGAAGAAGAAAACACGCAAGGTTTACCAGAGACGAGTCCGAAGAAGCCGTTTCGGTGAGTTATTACAAGGCGACGGTTCTCGCATGCTTGGTTTGAGGATCGAGGAGCGGAGTGCTCAATAGTTATTTTCGTAGATGACGCAACGAGTCACTTGACTGTAGGAAGGTTTGTTCCAGCAGAAACAACTGAAGCTTACCAAGCAATATTAGAAGAGCATTTGGAGAAATACGGAAGGCCTTTAGCTTTGTATGTTGACAAGCACAGCATCTTTCGGACCAACCGAGAGACTCTAAAGGAATCAGAGACTCACTTTGCTAGAGTTCTTCGCGAGCTCGATATAGAGCTTATCTGTGCGCACAGTCCTCAGGCTAAAGGACGAGTAGAAAGGGCTAATGGCACATTACAAGACCGCCTAATCAAAGAGATGAGGTTGCGAAAAATCAAGACAATTGAGGAGGCAAATGAATACCTCCCTACATTCATTGAGGAATACAATCAAAAATTCGGGAAAGAACCGCGCGACGTAGAAGATGCACACCGTTCTCTGAGAGAGAGCGATGATGTGGAGAGGATATTTGCTCGTAGATCCACTCGCAAAGTTAGCAAAGACTTGAGTTTTCAGTATGAGGGAACCTTCTACCAAATCAAGCCGCATTTACCCAATCGATTTAGCCATGCGCATGTGAATATTCTCGAGAGGCCTGGTAGGCCGATTTTAGTAGAGGCTGGTGGTAAGGAATACCCGTACACGAAATGGGGAAAAGAGGGACAACAGGAAAAGCCAAGGATATTGGACAGTAAGGAACTAGAGGCATATTGGCCAAGCCGAGTGGGAAGAAAGCCTGGGAAGCGTCATCCGTGGCGATAGAAGCGTTAGCAACAACCCCAGCTGTTCACAGGTTGTTCATATGTTCAAAAAAATGCTCATCAGATCAAAGATCGTTGGTATTTTTTGAACATACGAACAACCTGCGAACAGTCGCCAGGCTCGGAGTCGACAAGTTCATAAGCCATATTAGCTTGCCTCATATCTGTGAAGTGCTTATGAACTTGCCAACACTCTACGCCTGGAAAGGGAAGAAGAAGAAAATTTCTCTTTTTTGGGGAAGATGGTGACATTTTAACTTTGCTCACAAGGGTGACATTTTAACTTTGCCTTGACATATTGAACAATTTAATGGGTGTGATTAAAAGTTGTACATAGGGAAAAGTTAAGTTGGTATGATGGATAGCCCTTGCCCCCCTATGTAGGGACAGGAATCAAATTTAACCTATTTATCATGAGTGCATTATGTCCCATATTTCAACAAGCGATCAAGAAGACCAAGCAATCCTCCAAGCCTTAAAAAGGAATCCTGATTTGAAAGCCTGCTTTCTCGAGATGATCGACATCCCCACGGACACGGCAAACCAACTTAATCTAGGTGATGATGCTGAAGACGCTGTGATTCACGCGATCCAAAAAACAGGTGCTGTTCTGCTGAAGGAATGGGCCCAGAATAAGGCAGATAAAGCAGAACAAGAAACAAGGGAACAGCCCGGCGTTCGAATGCATGAAAAAAAAAGATGCTGTGGAACACATCCGTCGCCAAAATAGAGATTATAGAGACGTGCTTTTTGCGAATCAAAAGACGCAACTTGCAGAGCAAGAGAATAAATCCATTTAGAGAACTAACAGGCATATTTAATCGCTGTTATTCAACGCGTTTCCAGAAATTAATTACAGACTTTGGGGTAGAAGAGTCTTTTGGATTATCAGCTCAGAGGATGAAGGAGCATCATGGGGTAGAGATCAACGTCTCATCTGCAAGGACCATTACTGAGCGCCACGCTAGTCGATCAGCAAGCGTTGATCGAAGTTTACCAACAAAAGCAAAGAAGCTATCTACCCAAATGATCATGGAGATGGATGGCGAAATGGTTCCAGTCGTTGAATATACAGACTCAAAAGATCGACGTAAAACAAAGACAAATCTCTGGCAGGAACTTCGAGTAGGTGTGGTTCAAAATGCAAGAGAAGTCAGCTGGCTTTATGCTTCCTCGTTTCAGAGCACTGATCAGCTGGGAGACCGCCTGAAAACTGTAGCCTTACGACTGGGGTACACCGAACAAACCAAAGTGCATGGACCAGGTGATGGAGCTGGCTGGATCCCTATGCAGGGAGAAAGAATTGCTGGTAAAAATTACACGCATCTAATCGATCTATTTCACTTGTGCGAGTACTTTTCTGGAGCCGTCCTAGCATGGCAAGAATGCACGAAATCTGAAGTCGCTCGTCTTAAAGAGCTCGCAAAAAAAGGTGACATCGCGAAAGTTGTTGAAGAGTTACGCGAGCGTCAGAAAATCTACCCTGATCACGAAGGGATACAAAGCTGCATAAAATACATAGAGAATCGGCCGGGGCAATTTGAGTATCAGGAGGCAATCAAGAAGGATCTGCCTATTGGATCTGAGAAAGTCGAAAGCACTCACCGTTCCCTCATGCAAAAGCGCCTGAAGAAGCCTGGAACCTGGTGGTTGCGGGGAAACGCGGAAAAAATTGCAGATCTGAGGACTTTACGTGCAAATGGTGGTTGGGAGCTTTTATGGCAACGAAATTCTAAAACAAACTCCCTGAAGTCAGCGGCTTAGCTATGTACAACTTTTAATCACACCCCAATTTAATGCAGAGGCAAAGTTAAAGTATCACCCTTTACGAAAAGAGGGTGACAACATTGGAGAAAGGAACGATGAGCACCAAAAAAGAGATGAACCCTAAGCCCTGAAAGTAGTCCAACGTTGGACTACTTTCGTACCCAATGGGTATATAGGACATGAAGATTTTCAAAGATGGTTTAGTGAAATCACTCTTCTCTATATAGGCAACTAAGATTATTCAGGTTTTAGGCAATGCTTTATCAACAACCTCTATCCTTTGCAACTGCTTTGCCCATTGCAAAATGTCTGCTTTTTTCATTTCGGCTTCAAGTCCACGTTTATAGGTGATGGAGTAATAACCTCGATGGGAGAAAACAGTTCTAACCACCCCAGTAAGTTGAAGAAGGTCTTTTGGATGTGAGTAATAGTAGATGATTTCGTTGGGAGTTTTTTTAAGAATATGAAATTTTACATTCCGCATGCAATCTTTTCGAACTTGATCTTTCTCTATTGTGAATAATTGATCTACAGAATTCGTATCTAAAACAGGCATGGTAGTTACTTCAAGGCATTCTGTGATGTAATACCCATCTTGTGAAGATGGAATACGACAATTCTGTGTCCATCCATTATCCATTGAATAAGTGTGATGCACTTGCCAATCCTGAAATATAGGGCCTAAATTTAGAGAGTCTTTGAACTTGTCTGCCATAGATAACCCGTCAGAGGCAGAAGCTGCGTCTTCAAAAGAAACTAAGGAAGTAGATTTTTTAAATAACTGAATCCATTTTTCTCTTTCATCAGTGTCTATCTCAGCATTTTGCCGAGTAAATCCAATACGATGTATTCCGAATTCAGTAGTAAACATACGCACTATTTCGTGGTATGGAGGACCATCTTCGTGTGGCTCATGTAAAATCCATTCGTAGATGCAATCCTGCTGGTTATTCTCTATGACCTGCCACGTGCCTCTCTTATCAGCGTAAGTAGCAAATGTTCTATCCCGCATTCTACCTAGGATACTTTCCAAGGAATCAGATTTTGATTTTTCGGAGTACTGAATACTGATGAGCTCTGACCAATTTTGAGGCGTCTGGTCCAAAGGAATACGCTCTACTATCCCTTCTTTTTTGGTGACACTCCGTGCAACTTCTTTCCAATTCGCATGTCCATTATTAGGTAATTTGAGAACAATTGATTTCGAGGGAGGGCGCTCCACTAATGCAATCGCATAGGCTTTTCCCTGTGTAAGCAGCATAAAAACAGATAAACCAAGGATACATCTAGCAGGAATGAACAATGCAAACAGAAAAAGTGGTGAAATATCCCATATTTTTTGTTTCAATTTTCTGTAATGAGTGAACGTCAACGATAATATCTTGTATTTTATTTCAAACATGTTACTCCGTAAGTTGCGCATTTATTTTTAATCTTTGAAACATTATTTTTCATCTTCCCAAAGTCCTTTTGTCTTAACGCCGGTAAACTTATCCCACGCTCTACAATAACCAATCGAATTTTCTCCCAGGTATTTAGCAAATTTACTGAATTGAATTTCATCAGGATCTTTACTCATCAAATATTCCAAAAATGATGTTGTTATAGCAGTTTGAACATCGTCATCACCTTCGTGGAGCAAATATTCTACAAAATCAAAGATTTTTTTAACATTAACTTCATCATTAGATTTTATTACATCTACAGCGTATTCTCCGAAAGGTATCATCTGAATATGTAATCCTAGATCCGAACCAAAGTCCCTAATATAATCCTCCCAATAAATAGGGAATTCTGAAAATTTTTCTTTCATTAATTCTATACAGCACTCACCTGTTATTTTTTCCATCTTATTCTCCCAAGGCATTGTATAAATCTTTCAAGATATTTTCAGCAGCAGCTCGATCCCCTTGTCTTGCAGTAGGATTATTTTTTAACCAGTTTTCAAAAGCAGTTATCAAGTTTCTCCCTTTTTGGGAATGTAATTTATCAAATATCTGTTCTCCACTTGCTAATTCATGTCTAATCGCTGCAGCAGTACTACCATTTCCGATCCTCGCATGAGGTCTGTAATTCCAATTAATTAATTTGTTGAGTACAGGATCAACCACATTGGGTTTTTCCATTTGCGCTCGCAACAAGGTTTTATATTTTTCAAACGTAGTGCAATTATAAGCACCACCAGCTGGAGAGTCGAGAAGTGGCAAAGAGTATCTCGGGAAATATAGATGAGAGTTGTGCCAAAATGCCACTCCTTTCGTGACTGCCCCTAAGCTAAGGATATTATCTGTAAAGTTAGCTGTTAATCTGGGCATCCCTGCCTTTTGCAGTAACTGGGATGTGACTGTATCGGAATATTTTCCAGTCAATGCTGTTTTGATCCCTGTGATAGCGTGGTCAAGTCCATGTGTCGCTACCGCCCATCCGAGAGGTCCCGCGAAACCTCCAGTTGCATAAGTCATTCCTGCGCCCAAACTAGCCTCTGCTAGGCCCCCAAAAGCTTGCATAGATCCTTGGAAACGAGTGTTATTCCAGACATTCAAAGCGGTGTTGATTATTGGTCGATAATAAGATGGTCGATCTTTTCCAAATCTATGAACTGAATCCATTTCATATAACCACGATGGGGCCGAAATCATAAACAACCCATACTCATCGAAATGTGTCAGAGGGTCGTTGTGTACAAATGCATACAAGTTCATCCCATCGGTAAATCCAGCAGGATCGGGAGAAAGCCATCTTCCAAGCTCTGGTTGATAAAACCTTCTGCCGTAGTACACAAGGTTGTTTTTCTCATCTACGCGCTTAGAGGAAAAGCGCCAAGGGCTTGAGAGAGCGTTTTTTTCTTCTCCAAATCCACTATAAAAAGCGATCTCTGGAGCGGCTCCATCAAAAGGAAGGAGTGCTGCAATATTGCCTGAAAGATCGTGGATCGGGACATATGGTTTGCCTTGGAGTTCGATGACAACGGATGCACCAATTTCCGCATGAGGTGTGGCTCCAAGAACCCGCAAAGTTTGGACCTGTAGATTGGTGTCGAGAGATCCGATTTCCTTTTGTCCATCGTACAGAAAATAGTCTGTTTTTTCTTCGCCTTGAGAGGAGCGAGTCGTTGCAGAAAGTCTCCTGTGCTGCGAATCGTAGGTAAATGTTTGGTGTGATTCAGGCGTTTGGATTTGGATCAAACGATCGAGTGCATCCCAAGTATATTGAGCGTCGCCATAACGCAAGGGATTGCCATTTTTGTCGTAGATCATGTGGGAGGCGACTTGGTTGAGAGCATTGATCTGATACTGCTCGTGATCTTTCGTGAGGCGGCAATAAAGGGAATCGTAGCTGTAGGTGTGGTTGAAAAGCCCGCTTTCTGAGTTGAGCTGGTACATTTCGTCGTAAGTGAAAAGGGAGTGCTGATCTTGTGTGAGGAGGTGGCGAATGTTGCCTACTTTGTCGGTTTCTAGAACCTTTTGGCTGTAGCCGGGGGCATCAATGGACTCTCTTCGAGAATTTAGATCGTAGCAGTAGTGGATCTGGCCGAGATTGTTGGGAAGAAGTGAGCGTAGAAGATTGCCGCTGAGGTCATAGCAAAGATATTGGTGAGTGTAGAGCGTTTCTCCATGGGTGTTTTTGCGGGTGACGTGCGTCATGTCCGGGCCGTAGTAGGCGTATTCGATGAGGAAATCCACCTGAGGACAGTGACATGTAACCCTTTGGCCCATTTGGTTATAGGTGTTTTGGATGGTGTAGTGGGGGAACTTTTCTTCGAGGAGTTTTCCTTTTGGGTCTACTTTTCGCTCGATGCCATCGTGCCAGATAAGATTGCCCAGTTTGTCGTAGCGCATCTGATGACTGACTGTTTGATCAGAGGAAATGAGCCACTCTAGAGCTCCAAGGGGGGTGTAGGAGAAGGTGAGTTGAACGCCGTCTGGTTTGGTGGTTGTTTGTTTTTCGCCGCGGAGGGTGTAGGTGTGTGTGGTGATTTTTGCGTCTGGGGTGCCTTCTGCTTCGATGAGCATGGTGGGTCTGCCTGCTGGATCATAGCTCCACCTTGTTCGGGTTGTGCGAGAAGTTCCGTTTGGTGCGAATGCTGTGTTGATTTGGAGGGTGGTTTTTCCCCTGGGATTGGTGAATTTCTCTTCGATGGAGAGAGTTTTGCCGTTGTGGGTTTTTTGCGTCTTGGTGATACGGCCATGTGTATCGAAGGTGTCGATGGTTTGGAGACCCATTGGGTCTGTGTGAGTTTTTTGGAGTACTTTTTGGTTATGCTCGTTGATGTGATGGTCGTTGTAGGAGGTGGTTTCGAGATGACCTAAAGCGTCAGTTTTGGAGAGAAGCCTGTTTTGCGAGTCATAAGTAAAACGTTCGGAAGTTTGTGTGTGGGCGCCCTGAATCCAATGAAAGAGGGCTATTTTGTTATCGGCTCTGTCGTAGTGGGTGACGGTTTTGCGAAGATAGTGGCCAGTTGCAATGTCTTCTTCTCTCGTTTCTTCAATGCGGCCAAGGAGGTCGAACTGATGGATAGTGCGAAGTGTGCCTTGTTCTGTCCGGTGGTTTCTGGAAAATTCGTCGTAGAAAAATGTAGTGGTTTCCTGATTGATGGTTTCAGAAGTTTTTCTTCCGGCTCTATCGTAGGTATAGGTGGTTTGATTGCCTTCTGCATCCGTTTTGGAGAGAAGATGGAGGCCGTGGTATTGGTAGGTCTCTTCGGAGAGGATGGTGTAGCCTTGGGAGATGATTTTGCGGACGACTCTTCCTAAGTAATCGCGAGTATGGGTGGTGACTACTCCCAGGGGGTCTGTGTGGCTTAGAAGGGAGCCGTCTACAGTGTAGGTCCAGGTTTCCTCTGCATCATTTGGATGACGGGTGTGAATCGGTTTGCCATAGGCGTTATATTCGGTGTAGGTGGAATAGCCTTCTGCATCGATGGAGATGATTTCGTTGCCTGCTGGGTCGAAGAAGGATTGTTGGACAGGAGCGATGAGGCCTCCTGCCTCCGTTGGGATGGGAGGAAGGTGCGTCACAGCGCGTTTGCCGAGGGGGGTTAGGGTGTAGTGGGTTGTGTGTCCTTTGGAGTCGGTTTCGGAAGTGAGCTGGTGGGTTAGGTCGTACTGGTAGGTAAATACGCTCCGAAGGCCGTCGGATCCCACTTGTTCTTTTTTGATGAGGCGGTTGGAGGCGTCGTAGTCATAATAGGTTTCGAGGCCAGAGAAGTCTTTGGTGTAGATTCGGTTTCCGAGTTCGTCGTATCTTGAGATGGATTCCCATCCAAGGGCGTTGGTTTCTCTCTCTAGGCGCCC
>Ga0207133_1146_pt1 | contig 11071 bp, 10 predicted proteins | sample Alteio_BWMinHeat_11_FD_153537 | JGI IMG/M metagenome (GOLD analysis project Ga0207133, IMG submission 153537) | Enriched cells from forest soil in Barre Woods Harvard Forest LTER site, Petersham, Massachusetts, United States -... | ecosystem: Environmental > Terrestrial > Soil > Temperate forest >... | reverse complement strand
GCTTTTTATTTGTGGTGAGCTGAATGATTGATGCGCCATGAGACTTTGCATACTCAATCGCTGCATTGATCATCCATTCACCGATATTTTTGTCTCTATATTTTTCTGAAACACGAACAGCTTCAATTTGCAGTCTTGTTGACCCCACAAAAGTGAGAGATGGAATAAGAGTGAGGTGGCACGTGCCAACAATTTCTGCACTCGATTCGACAACCATGAGGTATTGATTCGGGTCGGTGTTAATCTGATGAAAAGCATCCATATAACGCTGATCGAGCTCTGGCTCTAACCTTTCTCTCGTTTGTCCAAGTTCATCCTCTGAAAGGAGACAGACGATTGCCCTTATGTCGTTAACGGTGGCTTTTCTATGGGTAAGATGTCGTGTCATGGTTTTCATTGTATGGTAAAGGAGCTGATTTCGAATCTGGTAATTCCGATTCACCAAAATCAATATAAGCCCGGTAGAGGCGACCTGCGGTTGTGAACCAACATAAGGTCCCATAAATAATAGACACCCATGCAAAGGTATCTGGAAAGATGCAGATTACAAGCAAGATAAAGGCGGTCTCCGTCCCTTCACAAATTCCTCCCAGATGATAAAAGGACTTTATTCCCCGGCGGGTCGTGTTGATTCGCTGCTTAGCAGCCACAATGGCATAAGCCAAAAAAGTCGTTATGGGGCCAATAAAACTAAAAATGAGGAGGCTTGCATAAAAGAGATTCTCAGGATCAGCCAGACCAAAAGCAAAAACCATGCCGGCGTACACAATAAAATCACAAGCGATATCAAGCACCCCGCCAAAGTCGGTGGTTTGTGAATGACGAGCCATAGCGCCATCCAACCCATCCGCAAGGCGATTGATGAAAAATAGCAGGGCGGCAATCATATAATCGTGATGAGTGATGGCCCCCATTGCCAGAAGGCCGGCTGCAAATCCAAAAAAGGTCATCGCGTTTGAAGAGATTCCAAGCTTAACAAGCCGCATCCCAAAATGATTAAGAGGAGGGTCGATCAAGGTTCTCATGTAGGGATCAAGCATATATTCCTCCATAAAATAGAATGGCATTAAGCGCTATTATTAAGCGCTATTATATGGATTCAGTCTATCAAAATGTGTAAAATCGGACTCGTTGTTTTACCCATTCTTAATGAATTCCTTGTATACTGACCATGATGAATGTGTGAACTTAATATTTTAAGGAGAAAAAAATGAATGTTATCGATTTGAATCCAAAAGCTAAATGGAGAGCGTCTCTCATTCTAGGAACAGCTTCTTTGGTGCTTATGATGCAAGTGCAGCCCATATTTGGAGCAGAGCAACGAGAAGGGGAAGAGGAAGGGGCAAAGCATCGGATACAGAGAGAGAAGGTAGAGCGGATACAACAGGAATATGGTCAGGCAAGTGAGCAGAACAGTCAGGCACAACGGGAATATTATCAGGAACTGGATAAGATACGGCAACACCAACTTGAGCAAACTACGCAGATACGGAATGAATATGAGAATGCGCAGAAGCAGGCAAATCAACAGGCAGATCAGCAGAAAAGTCATGCTTCGCAGGTATGGATTCAAGCAGTGGCGCAAGCAAATCAATTGACATCGCAAGCACGCAATGCACATACCCAGCTATTCATACAGCTACAGCAATTAAATACCCAGGCAAAGAATGCGTTAGTCGATGAAGAAAGCAACCAGGAGGGGCAAACAAAAGCGGCATATGAGCTGGCAATGGCGCGGGCAAAGCATCAGGTAGGACAGCCGGTACTGAATGCACTGCAGCCAGTGGAGCAGGCAGGGCAGCAATTAGAGCAAGTAGAACAACAGACGAATCAACAGATACAGCATGCACTCCAGATATATAAGCAGGAAGTGGAACAAGCAGACCAGCAGCTTCAGCAGGCGCTTCAACAGGCATTGCAGACTGAGCAGCAGGCATATCAGCAACTAGAGCAAGAGGTAGGGGAACAGGAACAGGCAGCATTACTAAAGCTAGAGAAAGTAAAACAGTTGGTTGCACAGACAAAGGCGTCATTAATGAAGGAAGTACAGTAGGCCTATCATACGGCAATGCAGGGCGTGCGAAGCACTATTATGTTTTAGACCTTGCTTTTTTTGTCGCTGTTTTTTCAGGTGCAGGTGCAGTTGCTTCTGGTGCAGCTGCTTCTGGTGCAGCTGCTTCTGGTGCAGCTGCTTCTGGTGCGGCTGCTTCTGGTGCGGCTGCTTCTGGTGCAGCTTCCTCAGGCTTTGCTTCTTCTGGTGTACCTTCCTCAGCGTTACCTCCTTCAGGTGCACCACTCACAGGTTGAGCAACAGAAACCGTTTGAGCTGGATGGGGAAGAGGGACTTTTGAGGGAAAGGCATCAATGAACAAGATATTATTCCCAATATAGGCAAGGCGTTTTTCTAAAGTATCTTCGTTCTGCTCATCACCTTTGATTTTCAATGTAACCATGACTCTGTTTGTGGGCCCGGTATGCGCTTGTCCCAGGAAGTCCTTCTGGAATTTTTTGGGCTGGGGAATATCTCTACGATACAAGGGTTCTCGATCAAAAAGTTCTTCTATCTCCTCATGATAATTATTGTCACGGTAAACCTTCAAAACGCCCTTCGTTTTCGTTTCATCAATATAGCCGTCTGGGTCCTCAAGAAGAAGATCAATGATATCTTTCATGACAAAGGAATCATTACTATAAAAAAACGGCGCATTGGGCTTATGGTACTTGATGCTATGTTCTGCTTTAACATCCTCTAGCATATCTGCATAAGAATGATTGTAGGAGTCATCTTTTATTGTTTTGAAAAGATCTTTGATAATTTCGAGTGGATCCTGATTTTTGACCATTTTTGGCGGCGCATTTTGTATAACATTTTTTTTGCATTTACTTGGTCGGGTAAGTTCTTCCTTAATGTTGGAAGGACAAACGGCCACAGACAGGGTAGGGCTATAATAAATTATAATTAGAATTCTTAGGATCAAAAAGCGTAAATTATGAACCATCTTTTTGCACACTCCCCCTCATAAAGGTAGAGTAAATGGATTCAATTAAGATTTATTTAATGTAGGAATGAGGCTCTACAGATCAAAAGCGAGTTTATGTAGCTTAGTGGGATAGCGTTAACACCCTTTGAGGGAGGAGCGCATTCTGTCGAAGTTGGGATTAAATTCCATACTAAAATAATTTTCCATAATATATATTATGCAATCGACAGCAGCGGCAGATGTAACTCCAAATTACCCCACTACAGCGATACTAGAAAAAATGAACGGTCCCTCAAGTTACAGGAGAGGTATTTTTACCGATCTTATTGCCTACCTCAACCTCGGGGCTTGCCTCAAGATCATTCTCAGAAGCAACATCAAAACCAGCTTCAGTGCCCGCCTCAATGCAAGATTCAATTCGATAAGCCGGGCAGTTTTCTACACATTTATTAAAGATTTTGGAAGTTTTACATTCTTTTGCTACACAGTTGGAACAACTGAACTTGTTAACAATCTTCGTCATAAAGCTTTCTTTTTGATTGGCTTCAAAAACCGCTCCTTCACCTTGATTGAAGCAAGTTTTAAGATCCAGATTTCCTTTATCAAATGCTATCTTTACCTCCCATCTCGTTGGTATGGAGTCACTGTCGATGCTTGTATTGATATTGGCAAAGTTTATTTTTATTTTATTGAGTGTATCTCTAACCTGGTTAAATGTTCTAAATGTGGTTTTCGCTGAAAGATTTTTTCCCTTGCTGTATTCTAATTTCTGAACAATCTCTTGGCATCCCCCTTCCAGTTCTTTTAGGGCACCGCTCAAGTCTCGTTGTTCATTTTCATTTAAAGTGCCCGTTTTATCTCTTCCAGGCTCTTCCGGGGCATAAATATCCAGAAAATATTTAGATAAGGGAAATTTTTTATAAACCTTATGAAGCAATTCGAGTCGTTGGGTATTCCCATGTCGATTCGCCTCCGCTGTATTTTTTATTTTTGGCGTAACTTTTAAGCAATTAGAAATTCCATCAAAATCACAATTACTGATGCACCATTCCTTGTCATCCGCATCACGGCAAGACTTTGATGTACACTCTGAACAATTTTGTACCGTGCGTGCCTGACTTGTTTCCGCTTGAAGAAAGATAATCAGTGCAACGATTATGCTAAGTCCCATCCGTTGATTTTTCATAGTTTCTGCCTTATTTCTCAAAAGGTTACTTATAAAGGATTACTTATAGATTAAGGGATAATTCTTAAGGTGAGGTTAAGCTCAGAAAGTACCCTATTCATAAACTTGTTCCAATGCTTACGCAGGGGTCTTAAATGTTGCAGATATCTTCATACGGCTCAAATAGTTTTTGTTCACGGAGCCTCATAAAAACGTCGACTTTTCCTCCTGAATAATACCAAGAAATTAACCAAAACTTAACCAATTTTTCATCATAATCATAAGTAAGAAATTATCGGCATTATAGCAGGAGGATCACATGAATAAAGCAATAGCACAGATCGGCATTTTAGGATTATTATCCGTCCTCCCTGTATCAGCAAACGATATGCAACCAAAAAAACTTCCCGTATATACACCAAAAGAGGGTGGCCCTGGATACTATCCAAAAACGGCAGATGAAATTGCCAATGACCAAGCAAATGAAGCCTATAAAAAGTATCAAGGGGAAAAGGCCAGCGCTGAACCGAATTTGAGAGAAAAGAAACATGAAAAAGGGACACATGAAGAAGTATTATCCGAAAAAACAACAGAAAAAAATGAAGAAGAAATTAACAAAAGGAGCATAGAACAAAAAAAATCCGGAATCGAAGCAGAGCAAGCTAAATCAGAAGATGAATTAAGAAACATAGATCAAATAATTAATTATATTGAGCAAGAGATTAAGGAAGAGATTGGATGGGGAGTACAGAGGAAGTTGTATGGTGCTTCCGAGAAAGAGCAATTGCTTGAAAAAGAAAAAGCTGGAAAGAAATCTGATTCAGAATGGCATCAAGGGAAATTGAAAGAATACGCGAGTGATCTAAAAGGTCATGAGTCGAATTTAGAACAGATTGACGCTCGTTTATCTTTCTTGGACAACATCATAAAATCCCATGAGAATGAGCTAGAAAAAGTTAGCAATGATATTAACATGATCACTTCTAAATTAGAGGGATTAAAAACGAAAGATACACTATATGAAAAATTAAAAAAAGCTAAGAAGGGAGGCGTTTCAGACACAGCTGCTATGGCTGCCCTCGCTCAGCGTTTTCTGATCAAACTCGACGCTCTTGCCTTCCTTTATACGACATTAGATGAGAAGATCTCAAACCTTAGCAATACCCCTGAAGATGAATCTGGTATGAAAGGTAAGGTTATCCAAAAATTTGAAGAATTCAAAAAAGAACTACTTAAAAAGATAAATGATTTCAAACGGCAAAAATCAGAATTTTTTAACAAATACAAGGATCAAGTTAACAAATCTATATCTGACTCAAACGCGCCAATTGTTAATGAATTAGTGAAAAAATTAAAAGAAAAATCTGAGTTTGAGAAAGATTTAACTAATAAAAAGAAAAAAAATACGTTCGATGAAATTAACAAAAACATCAAAACCTTAGACATTGATATCATCAACCTTAAAAATAAATCTGCGGTTTATGAACGTCAGCGCTATTACCTGAATAAAGCTCTTGAAGAAAGTGAACTTTCAAAAAGAGATCTTAATGAAGCCCAAAGAGTTAAGAGCCATTAATACATTTAGTGGAATATACATTGTTATACAAAGGAGTTTGTGTATACACAAATCTAGTGAAAAAGCCAGCTATTATTAATCTCATGCATAGTCTTCCCAACAACAAAATTTGTACGGCTAATGGTAAGAGTAGCAAGAGCTTTAATTGTAAAATAGTAGAGTAATAGAGCTGTTGCGTAAGTACTGATTAGGCGTCATTGCGCGGAGCGAAGCGACAAAGCAATCCAGAAATTAAGGGCGAGATTTTTATCGTGGGTTTAAGAAATTCTTGCGCTTAGATCACGTTTATTGCCCCTAGATTGCCGCGTCGCTTCGCTCCTCGCAATGACAATACATCGTTGTTTTGTTACTATATTTTCATGTTTCTTGCCTTAAGTGCATGCCTGTGGGCACGAACGGAGTCGAGGTATTTTCCGCTTACACAACACGGGTCTATTATTCTTACCCCCCTTCCCTTTAGTTTCCTAGAGGAGGTTGTCGTTTATTCGATGCTGCCCATGTCTACTTTACAAAGGAGTTTCTTGGCATATCCTGTCAATCCCGGTTTTTAAATCGGCTTGGCTTGCTTCAGGAAATGCACTTGCATAGCCTTCTACAAAGCTTTGCGGCGACTCAGGACTTTTCTGAATATAGGGCTTTATGCTCAAACAAATATCTGAAATATCTCTTAACGGAGACACTTTTTCCCTTAAAGTATCCGCCATGGAAGCGACATCAATGAATGTGACCTCCTGTGTTTTCGTGTCATAAAATATATTACCAAGATGAAGATCTCCATGAATTATCGTTTTAAATTCTGCCAAATTCACTATGCCATTCAGTAAATTTCTCTTTGTTTCCGGCGTTGCCAATGCAAAATGAACTTTTCCAATAGCTTCGCCAACATTTCTCATCAGATCATTCCAATCTTTATCTGTCATTTCGCCTTGTAGATATTTTTTTCCTAAAGAGTCGACCGCTTCCCCGGAAGCAATCCCTAAAACAACGATATAGTTCTTTTTGAGGTCCATTGGAGCCCCAAATAACTCCGCCTTATCATAATACCAAAAAGCGCCTTTCGTTTCTGCAATATGTACGTTTGTGCCTTTAAGTTCTGGAATAATAAACTGCTGTACTTTTGCAAGCCCTTGCATCTCTTTTTGGGGAGTATTCATTTCGGCACCTGAAACTTGATCTGCATTCTTGAGACCTTTTATCACAAATAAGGACTCAAGAGTGTTTCGATAGGTTTCTTTCACGTCAACAATATAAATTCTGGTAGAATAATAGCCAGGTTCCACTGTTTTAATAACGAGAGCCTGGTCTGCCTCATCAGGGTTTTTACCTGGGGCGATCAACTTTAACTCCTGAAGAACCATAAAAATGCCCTTCGGCGTGAGTTGAGAACCATTTTTTAATCCATCGTTCTTATCAAGGTCTTTGGCCTCTGGTATTTGAACTTCAACCAACCGAGAGCCTTCACTTTTTGAAAGAGCCCCTTTAAGTTCACCTCCAATATAACAATTATTTCTTATCTTAGGATATGTAGCTGCTTTGCGACAAACCTCAAGACAAGACTGTGCAAGAACTGGATTTTTTGGACACCTTTCTGTTGAACACCGCCAACAGTCACTCTGTTTTGTAATCGGTACATTTTCAAGGAGCGCTTCTGCTTTTAATAGGTTCATTAAAAAAAAGAGGATGTATAGAGTATGTTTCATTTTCAAAAATCCCTTTTATATATCAATGTATTTTATATTGATTATAATTGGTTAAAATGAATAAACAATTAAACGCTCACCCAGCCTGGAATAAATATTTCGATAAAGAATCTGAACATTATAGTGTAGGATTCATAAAATATTCATAAAATTTTATACAATACAAAACAGCTTTGTACATGAAATTCCATGACGACATTATTTATTATTAATTATAGTATCAACGTTGTTCCAGGCAAAAATTGCATGCCTAACGTGCCGTTTCGTAACAGACATATTTTTGCTTGAAGGAACAATATGCTATTAAATTTATTAGCTATTTTCACTACCAAAGGCCGACGCGGAGCCTGTAATCCGCGACAATTCTCACTTAAATATTAAATTTTTGGGTAGCTCATGATTTACTTGTGTTTATATTTTGATCATGATTTTTTAATTTAAATAACACAAATATACAAGTCAAGAGATATGGTGTCGCACTTAGGGATGTTTTTAAAAATAAATACGCTTGTTTTCTGGTTATCATTTATAAAAAAAGACCCATCGTTGTCGATGAGTCTTTATTCTACTATAGCTTCATTAAAGTAAATTACGTTTTTTAGTCAGCTTTTGAGCCACAATCACTACCTTTGATTTACGAATTTTATCGAGGTCAGGATGGTTGACGGGATATAGAGTGTCACGATCGTGGTCGGTATACCAACCACTGATAACGGTAAATCCAGCTAGTTCCATAACATTTTTTAGACCATTGAAATCAAATGTTGTTTTTGCCTGATGGCTAGTTGCATAGAGATATGGTCGTTGGCTCTGATGCAGAATGTTGAGAGAACTATCTACAGTACAAATAATATTGCGCTTATTAATTTTCTCATAGCATGTCCTTTTACTTATATAATAATCTTATACTTTACTTATATAATAAATATAAATATATATTTCAAGTTAAAATGAGAATTTGATTTTTTTAAACAAAATTCATAGCTGTTCCTATAATTTAATTTTAGAAAAAACCATGATCTGGCGTTTAGTTTAGAATTTCCCCTAATAGTTTCCGTTCGCTTAAGGCAGAGTATACCAGGTCGAGCGCCCTACCCCATGTCTCGTGAGGACTCCGCTCTTCACCATTTGAGTCAAGTAGCTCTTGATGGTTGGTCGTTTCGCACCTGTTCCTTTTAGGATTTGAGCAACGGTTGCTCGACCCTCCTTTTTAACGTGATCAAGAATTTTAGCGGTTAAGGCTGGTAAAATTTGCATCAATAAATGTTCATTTTCGATTTCTTTTTTCAAGTTTTCTTTTTGCTTGCGAAGGGATCGCAGAAAGAAAATCAACCAGGGTTCTTCATCACTTTGCGTCTTGAAGGAACCTTGCGTTCTTCTTAAGGCCAAAGCATAGGCCTCTTGAGTGGCCTCAAGAATACCCTCGTGAGAAGAGTACGGCATATAACCGTAACCATATTTCAACAACAGTAGCGCAGTTAAAATCCTCGAGAGGCGCTCGTTCCCCATTTGAAATGGCTGAATAGCTAAGAAGCGCACGATAAACATCCCAATAATGATCAAGGGATGGAGCACTTGCTTTGCAAAGGCTTCATTTGTGGAACGAATAAGGTCTTGCATGTCCAATGAGGTTTGTTCACCCCGATTCGTCTTGTAATGTCCTGTGCGCTCCGCATCTTGTGGGCTATAATGAAACAGAACAGCATGAAGTTGCTTAATGTGAGCCTCTGTTAGTGAAATATCTTTATATAACTCATATATGACATGCAGGACGTGCCCGTAACCCGCAACAGCTTGCGCATCGGAAGAGCTAAACTCTTGATTTTGCATATTAATCAAAAGTTCATCCACCTCCGCATCGATAAGCTTTGCACCGCCTAAGCGAGTAGATGCACCGACACTTTCAATGGTCGTGGCCCATTTCAAATTTTGAAGACGTTGAATAGTCAGGTTTTGAGATGCATTCCAGCTGCCTTTGAATTCATCGATCTCACTGATGAGCAATAACATTTCGGGAGTTATTTTTAAGTGGTTAGCATCCATTGATCTCTATTCCTTAATAAATACAATTTGCATAACCAACTTTATTCGATAATGTCCATATGTATCAAGGGATATGTTCCTCGCTACAATAGGGGGCGTAGCCGTAAATAGTCACAAATACACTTCCTTCGCTATTTTCCAAGTAATGGACTTATGTAATTCAGTATGTTTTTAATTTGATATGGGTTAAAATAGGTGTAACTCTTATAAAATATGTTGGTAGATGATGAACCCTCAACAATTAAATGAAAAGCTTGGGAATAAAAAGGGAAAAAATCAAAAAACCATTAGATCTTCTTCTATGTTACCTCAAGAACAGAGATTTGAAAAATTAACAGAACAAGTTATGATCTTGATCGGCGTTATTGGGCAAAGCTTGTTTTACCTTCAAGCCTATAAGATCTATACCATAGGAAGCGCTGAAGACGTCTCGGCCCTTGGGTTCTCCTTCGCCCTATTCTCCTTAGTTTCTTGGTTTATTTATGGCCTAATCATTAAGAATAAAGTTCTTATTTACGTAAACGCCTTTGCTGTTATTGGGGCATCCCTTACGCTTCTTGCGATCTATCTGGTTTCTTGAGGCTTAAAGCAGACGGTCTATTCAAAAAGAACAGCCATCATGATAACATCTTCATACTTACCATCGAGTCTAACACCTTTACGCTTGATGCCCTCAATAACAAAACCAAGCTTTTTATAGAGGCTTTGTGCAGGCATATTATGTTCCCGTACCGTAAGCTCCACCCGAATTAAGCCAATTTCCTTAGCTTTCTCAAGGGCAGCCCGGATTAAGCTTTCACCAACCCCCTGCCCTCGGTATTCGGCAATTACGCCTATACCCAGACTACCTGAGTGTTTAAAAAGGGGGCGACTGAGGGGGCTAATATCACACCAACCAATGACCTTCTCATCAGATACGGCAACAAATTGTGGGTATCCGTTTTGAATATTATCTAAAACAAATGCACGCGCTTTCTCTAAAGGGAACCCTTCAACAAAGGCTAAGTACTTGCGTTCTCTGGCGACAACATCAACAGCATCTCGAAAGCCTTCACTATGGCTTTCCGTTATGGGGAGAATTTCATATTTCATCGGTTCACTGACCACTGCTCTGCTTTTGAAAAGTATATTGACAAAAAAATGACAATAAACCTCTTACAACGCAATAGCAATAAAACAAACCATGTATATCTTATTTCTTGTTCTTATGATCAGCAATGTTTGTTGCAAACATCCACTCATGACCATCGGGGTCAACTAACGTGCAAAAACGGTCTCCCCAAAAACCATCATTAGGGGCCATTATTGACTTCGCTCCTTTGGAAACAGCATTCTTATAAAACAAATCAACGTCTTCGCAATAAACATAGAGAGTCAGGGATGGCATAACACCGAGCGAATTTGGTGTTTTACGAGGAGCCCCCCATGCCCCTTCAGGAGCAAACATAATGCTTACGTCTTGCCCAAATTTCATCTCTGCATGCTGAATTTGTCCCTTTTCATCCCGAGCAGGTTGACTCCTCAAGGTAAAACCAAAAGCCGTTTCGTAAAACTCAACAGATGCATCAGCATTTTTGACGGTCATATAAGGAAACAAGGCAGGTAT
>Ga0207133_1141_pt1 | contig 11313 bp, 10 predicted proteins | sample Alteio_BWMinHeat_11_FD_153537 | JGI IMG/M metagenome (GOLD analysis project Ga0207133, IMG submission 153537) | Enriched cells from forest soil in Barre Woods Harvard Forest LTER site, Petersham, Massachusetts, United States -... | ecosystem: Environmental > Terrestrial > Soil > Temperate forest >... | reverse complement strand
CGGAATGCCGACCTTGATGCGGCCATCATGTGGCACGTCATACTCCCTAACGGTTCCCGTGTTTACTTGCACGGTGTACTGCTCTGGCGCGTTTGCGACAATGCGAATCAGTTCTTGGGATGGCGGTGCGATGGCAGGAAGGCGATACGCACAACCCGCTAGAGTTGTAACCAGACAGATGAGAGAAGCCGTGGTGGCGCAATTTCCCAAATGCATCGTCGCCATCATATCGCCTTCCGTATCGGGCGTGCGGTGACTAATGTAACATCGCGACAAACCCTAGAATCAGCCGTCGCTCAGGGGTGACGGCAAACAGGGACCTAATGCCCGACAACAACAGTACTGGATACATAGACCACCATTTGCCCGAGAAAAGTTCTAAAATCGCCACCTTGGCCGGACTACTTCAAATCCTCATGCCTCATTGGATTGCTCGTCATGTTCTTTCTCATACCAGCGGTTTTCAAAACTGGCGCGCAAAGGAAGAGCCACTGAAAATCCATTTTACGCCAGGCGAAAAGTTTCCCTATTCGGGTGAGGGGTACAGCTATTTGCAATCAGTCGTGACGCATCCGACCGGCGAGCCGATACAGACTTACATGAAGGCGAATCTTTTCGTACCCTTTGGAATGGACTCGAGCGGCTATGTCTGGAATGGCGTATTCGAGAAACGAATGGCAAGACCGCACGATTCCTAAAGGAAGATCAGTTGATAACAAGAAATCCAACACGGTAGATGCAGCACGATATGGATCGTCAGGTGCACTGCTCTCGACGCCCACAGACTATGCGACGTTTGTGATTGAGGTGATCGACCCAAAACCAAGCGATGCATTTCGCAAGCCTGAAATTGATCATTCATTTGTCCGTTCTGTGCGTCGGATTTACTCCTGTTGGCGAGGGCGCACAACACCGCTACGCCTTTCAATGGGCTTGCGGGGTAGGTGCCTTCATCAATTCCACAAACATCTTGTTGAATCTTGCCAGATCCAAATCCATCTGGATTTCGACCAGCTGTGCGCCAAGCTTCGGGTTGTCTTTGTCTGTCCACGTCAGTGTGTTTCCGTAGGCCGCGCCGTGGTCGATGTCCACACTCATATAGCGGGTTTCCTTTCTAGTGATCAGCGTCGGGTCAATCCACGAAGCGGCCGCCAGTTCATCCCACATATAGGAACCGCCCTGGTCTGCCATCAGGAACTTAACTACGTACTGCGCTGCGGCGCTGTTGCTCTTCTTGATTTCGGCAATCATTTCGTCAGTGATTCTGGTTTTGATAGAGATATCAACCGGCGTGCAGACTATCTTCGTCCACGGCGCCTGCAACACGGCCTTCGCGGCCTCTGGATCGAACCAGAAATTAAACTCGTGGCGTGGGCTGCTGATGACCTCTGGATCGTCAGTCCGCGGGCTCAAGCTTCCGCCCATAAAGACCAGGCCTTCGGCCAACTCGGCAAAATGTGGATCGATGGCGTTGGCGAGCGCCAGGTTCGTCATCGGGCCGCCTTCGTAGATCGTCACTTCATGCGGATATTTGTGGACCATGCGGATTAGGAAGTGAGCGGCGTCCTCATCGGCCGGGCGCGTGGTGGGCCGCCCTTCCGGGAGGTTCGGAATTACGCCATGTTCGTGCCACCAGCGATCATCCCACGCGCCGGCAAATGCTACTTTTCCATACCTTGCCTGCCACAGAAGGGCTTCCTTACGGCTATGCACGAGCGGATATACGGCTCCGGGCACGACCGGAATATCGGTGCGGCCAATCAGCTCCAGCAGTCGGAGAGTATGCGCGACCTCCTCGTCGCGCCATTGGTTTCCGCTGACCACGGTTATGCCCAGCACTTCCACCTGGGGTGATTGAATCAAGGTCAACAGCGTTTGCATATTGCTTCCGCCGGGCCCCGAACAGTCCTGATTGATGACGACTTTCCGAGGTTGCTGCGCGAATGCAAGGCTATTGGTAATCACCAGTAATGGAACCAATAACTGAAGTCTTAGATTCCTCATCACAAGCCTCTTCAGGCGTTCGTAGTCGCCAAACAACCTATGTTTTCCTTGCAAAGATCCGCTCCATTTCAACACGTCCAATCCTCGTCGGAACTAAACGCAAGGTCGATGCTTGATCCCACCCGCAACCCCTCTCCCATTGACCGGCGGAGATTGGCAAACTTCGGAATGCAAAGCAACAGGGAGAACAATCGATTCGCTGGTCACCTCAAATCAAGATACACGGAATGCCTATTCGGGCCACGGGTTAAAAATGCGTTCTGATATTCGATCTGTGGCTTTACAGTCGTCTGGAGAAAGCATCCGCAAGTTCTGGGTCGCCGGCAATACATCCAGAGTGTGCTGGCCACGAACCGTTCTTATTCGCGTAGCGTGTTTTTCAGGCCTACCCGAGAATAGACGGGCCAAGAGTGTTTTCAGGGCGAATAACTCATGCCAAACGATCGTGGCTACCATACGATGCATGCCGTTTCGTGAAGAACCAAGGCGAACGACAGGTTCTCGCAGTCCGATTACGACGCGATTGTTATCGGCTCGGGCGTCGGGCGGACTCGCATTTGCAAGCATCGTGGCGAAGCTGCGCAGTTGGCGGGTGCTCGTGCTCGAGCGCTACTTCAGGGTCAGCACGTCATAGCGCTTACAAAACGTCAAGTGCTATAAGCCTTGTGTTTTGATATTTTTACAGAATGTTGGGGGCCTCCGAATGTCTTATTCGGTCCGGGTGCGGCAAATGAGACACGGCATCATCGGTACTCCGTGAACCTAGCTGGCAACTTTCTCGTATCCTACTTGAGATTGAGGCAGCTAGATTGGACGGATTCTTCTCGCAGGGCATCTGACCAGTTCGCTCCCTTAAGACACTCATGACCTTGCGCCGCCGACTCATCCGCATCCTAGGCATAGTTCTCCTCTTGCCCCCCCTCCTGGCTGGCGTTGCGGGCTGGCTCGTCGCGCCAGGATTCCTTCACCCCATTCGTCGGGAGCTTTCCGAGGACCTCATCCGCGAAGCTGACGCCTCTTTCGCGCATTCCGGCGGGCATCGAGAAGATTTCGACGTCCAGGCACGCGACGGCAGTCTCCTGCGAGGCTGGATTGTTCGCGCCGATCATCCCAACGGCAATTGGGTCCTGCTCTTCCATGGCGTCGCCGACAACCGCGTCGGCGTAGTCGGCCAATCCGAATTCCTTCTCCGAGCCGGCTACAGCGTCGTCATGATGGACGCCCGCGGTCACGGTGCCAGCGACGGCCCAATCGCCACCTACGGCTGGCTCGAGCGCAACGACACGCGCGCCATCATCGACGCGCTTCTTGCCTCCGACGAGAGGCGCTACATAAGTGTGCAGATGACCGACCCTTTTCCGCCCGGCAAGCCTCGTCCGGCCGCACCGTCACCTCACATCTTCGCTCTCGGCGAATCTATGGGCGCGGGCATCGCGTTGCAATCCGCCGCCTTCGAGCCACGCATCGAAGCCGTCGTCGCCGAAGCGTCCTTCGCCAATTTGCGAGAAGCCTCTTACGATTACGCCGGCCTGCGCCGATCTCCCTTACTCGGCAAAACGCTCTTCGCGCCGTTCAGCTGGATGCTGCTCTATCGCGGCGAAAGACTCACTGGTCTTCCCGTCGCCGACGTTTCTCCGGAAAAGGCAGTCGTGGCGCGCGCGTTTCCGGTGCTGCTGATTTGCGGTGAGAAAGATGAAGCGCTTCCCTGCCGCCACACCCGGCGGATCTACGACGCCGCGCTCGGCCCCAAGCAGCTCTGGGAAGTTCCCGGCGCATTTCACTCCGCAGCTCTCGGCTTCCAGCCTGTCGAGTTTCCGCGTCGTGTGCTGCAGTTCTTCGCTAACGTTGCGCAAGCCAAGCCCGTCCAACAACCTGACGGCCGCTAAGTCGCTCTGGCAGGACAGCCCTTCTTACGCTGCCAGATTTTGCAACTTCAGTAGCACATTGTCGACAATGACGAGGCTCTGCCGTTAAACTGAATCGTTCGTACCACTATAGGTGAAGCGCCAGTCTTTTCTCTTCTGCGTGCTAAAATTGCTCTTTCATGCCGGACGCTCCCCTCATCTCGGTACACAGTCTGTCCAAGTACTACCGTAGCTTCCGGAGGCGCGAAGGCATCCTCGGCGGCCTCGCGAATCTTTTTCATCGCGAATATCAAACCGTCAAAGCCGTCGAAAACATCCATTTTGAGATCGCCCGCGGCGAAATGGTCGGCTACATTGGCCCGAACGGCGCCGGAAAATCCACGACGATCAAAATGCTCACGGGCATTTTGGTGCCGACCTCCGGCGAGATCCTTTCCAACGGCTTTGTTCCGTGGCGCCAGCGCGCCGCGTATGTAAAGACCATTGGTGTGGTCTTTGGCCAGCGCACGCAATTGTGGTGGGACATTGCGGCCATCGAATCGTTCAAGCTGCTGCGTCGCATTTATGATGTCTCACAACGCGATTTCGACGAACGCATGGAACTCTTCAACCAAGTCCTCGGTCTCTCCGAACTACTTGACGTGCCGGTACGCAAACTCTCTCTCGGCCAGCGTATGCGCTGCGATCTCGCCGCCGCCCTGCTGCACAATCCGCCGATTCTTTTTCTCGATGAGCCGACCATCGGCCTCGACGTGGTGGCCAAGGATCACATTCGCCAGTTTCTCCGCGCCATGAACCAGCGGTATAAGACTACGGTCCTGCTCACCACCCACGATCTCGACGATATCGAAGAACTCTGCCGCCGCATCATGATCATCGACCGCGGCACCGTTCTCTACGACGGCCCGCTCTCACGTCTCAAAGAACAGTTCCTGCGTACCAAGCAAATCAAATTCATTTTGCGCGACGGCGATCAAAGCGCGCGCCTCGCCGCCTTCGAGCAGAATCTACCCGCGCTTTCGCCAAACGGCCACAGCGGCACCGCCGCGCTGCAACTTGAGCGCCTCGATGAAATGACTTGCCGCCTGCGCTTCGACCGCTCCCGCGTCTCTTCGAGCGATTTGATCCGCCAGATTCTCGCCGCAGTCGATGTCCGCGACTTCGTCATCGAAGACGAACCCATCGAAGAAATCATCAAGCGCATCTATTCCGGCGAAGCCGAGATGAGTCTTTGCCAACCCACGTCGGAAAAAGACGCATCGCCGGTAAACAGATAACGCGATCAAAAATGGCCGCCGCACAAACATTTCCGCTACCCACCCACAAGCCTTCGCCGCTCGCCGGCCTCAAGGTTTACCGCGAATTCATCCGCATCGGCTTCGTCAACATTCTCGCGTTTCGGTTGCGCTACTACACCGGAATCATCACGTATCTCATCAACGTCACCGTCTATTACTTCATCTGGCGCGCGGTCTTCGCCAATGCCGGTGGGCCTATCGCCGGGTTTTCGCTGCCGCAGATTTTGACCTACGTCAGCGCCGGCTGGATTCTCCGTTCCTTTTATTGGAATACGATCGACCAGGAAATGGCCTACGAAGTGATTGAAGGCAAAATCGCCATGGATTTGATCAAACCGGTTTCCGTCCAGTGGATGTGGCTCGCGCGCGCCATGGGGGAGTCCGCATTCCGGCTCATTCTTCTAACCGCGCCGACGGCCATCATCGTCACTCTTCTCTTTCCGGTGCTGCCGCCAGCCTCAAAACTGAATTTAGTGCTTTTCCTCGTCGCCGCTGTCGGTAGTTTTTTCATCATGGGCGCGCTCAATTTCATCATCGGCACCTGCGCGATCCCGCTCACCTCCATCCTCGCGCTGATTCGCGCCAAATTCTGGCTCATCGAACTGCTGAGTGGTTTACTCATTCCGCTCAGTTTTTTCCCGCGCCCGCTCCAAGTCATCTCTTCATGGCTTCCGTTCGAGCACATCGCCAACACCCCGCTGCAAATCTATCTTGGCCGCCTTTCTCCAGCCCAAACGTTTCGCCTCCTCGCTCTCGAATATTTCTGGGTTGTGGCCCTCCTTTTCCTCGGCCATCTCTGGTGGATGCGCGCCACGCGCAAAATCACCATCCACGGCGGCTGACGATGGGCTCGCGATGGGACACAATCCTGGCACGGGCGATCGGAATCATTCTGATCGGGCTGTTGGGAGGCGGGCCTTGTGTGTTCCACCAGGTGATGCGTGGAATTACGAAATCTGAATTGGACGCACGGATTTCGCGTGATCCCCCTGCAGGGTCGCCTAAGGCTAGGGTGCTGGCGTATATCGGTTCCCGAAAATGGGAACTCCATGCGGAGAACGCTCCCGTCGTGGCGAGATTGTGTGACGGGCCGCCACTGAAGGACAGGGTTTTTACAATGAGGTTTTCATTCGACACGGACGAGAAGCTGGTTGCCTATTCGTTGACGGAGATTTGACGGCCCATGACAATAGTGTTCCACCAATTCTGGTCACAGCTTCGCCGCCATCTTTCGCTTCTCTTGGCGTATTTTGCGCAGTATGCGAAAGTTCGCGTCAGCTATCGCGGCGACTTTCTTATTTCCGCGGCTACTTCTATGGCCGCCACAGTTTTTTCCCTCGGGTTTGTCCTCGTTCTCTTCGCGCGAATTCCAGCCCTCTCCAACTGGCGAATGGAAGAAGTAGTTTTCTTGTACGGCTTTTCGCTCATTCCGTTCGGGATCTTCAATGTTTTCTCTCTCAACCTCTACGAATTCGGCGCCACCTACATCATGGAGGGAAAATTCGATCGCGTACTCCTCCGTCCGCTCTCTTCCCTGTTCCAAGTGGTCTTTGACGCGTTTCGCATCGAGTCTTTGCAGGAAGTCGTCATCGGCCTGGCCGTGGTCGTTTGGGCTTCGCGTCGTCTTCACTATCACTGGCACGCCCTCGATATTCTGCTCCTCGCTTTCTTCGCGCTCTGCGGTGGCCTTATTTACATCTCTGTCTTCCTCTTTCTCTCCACCTTCTCTTTCTGGTTCGAGGATCGCATCGGCATCCATCCGCCTTTCTGGAATCTCCTCGCGTTCGGCCGCTATCCGCTCTCCATCTATTCCAGCTACATCCAATTCCTTCTTAGCTGGATTATTCCCTTCGGCTTTGCAACTTTTTACCCCGCTTCGCGTCTTCTGGGTCGCCCCGAATTTCGCATCTATGCGTCGCTCATCCCTCTCGTTGCAGGAGCAACGTTCGCGCTCGCTGTCACGTCCTGGCGCATTGGACTACGCCGCTATTCGTCTACCGGTTCCTGAGGCGCCGGCACCCTGGTTCCACCACTGTCGCACGTCTGCGCATACACAAAAAGAAAAAGGTCAGTCTGCGCTGAGCAATCTCTTTTGAAATGAGGATTTTCGATCGCTTTTAGATCAAAGAGCCTTCATCACCATTAAAATGCGGTCATCTTCGTAGAGTCCGTCGCGCGAGTGCGTCTCCACTTCCGCCAGCACTCCGCGCATGATCTCTCCAGGAGCACTACCGCGCAGGCTGGTGACGAGTTCCGCAAGCCGCTGGCGACTAAACTCCGTCCCAGCGGCATCTTTCGCCTCCGTGATGCCATCCGTGCAAGCTACTAGCAGATCGCCCGCCCCAAGCGCCACAGTGCCGCACTCGAACTGCACATCCGGCAGAAGCCCCACGATCATTCCACCAACGTCCAGCCACTCGACGCGCCCATCCGCGCGGATCACTGCGGGAGGTACGTGCCCGGCGGTCACATAACGCAAATTCCTCCCGCCGCTATCCACCAGTGCAAGGAACATGCTCAAATACTTGGTGGCGCGTCCTGTCGACACGGAAGCACGCGCGCCCATCAAAAGTTTGTGATTGATCGTAGCGGGCAATTTTTCGAGCGGCTCGACGTGATCCGCCAGCGCATGCAAAGTCGCCTGTACGTTGGCCATCACCAGCGCCGACGCTGCGCCCTTCCCCTCGACGTCCGCTACGACAACAAGCAACGCTTCCCCTCCCTCCACCTGCACGGGAAGAAAATCGTAGTAGTCGCCACCGACCATCTGCGAAGCGCGATGCGACACGGCGATTTCGATTCCCGGAAAAGCGGGTGGCGCATCCGGCAAAAACCCGGCTTGAATCTCCCTCGCCAGCGCGAGATCGCGTTCCATTTTTTCTTTCTCGACTCGTTCGCGGTGCAGCTGTGCTTTTTCGAGCGCCAGCGCCACGTGCGCGGAAAGCGCATCCAGAAACGCTTCATCCTCGTCCGTGAAACCTTCCGCCTTGTTCAGCAACTGCAAGACACCGACGATGTCGCCTCCTTCGTTCCGTATCGGCAAGCAGAGCAGCTGCTTTGTCTTGAATCCCAGTTTGCGGTCGATGTCCGGCTCGAAGCGCGGATCATCGTAGGCATTTTCCAGCCGCACAGCCGAGCCCTCACGCGCTACCCATCCGGCGATGCCGCGTTCCGCGGGCAAACGAATCACTTGTTGTTCGAGCCCCAGCCCCACGAGCGACCAGATTTCGTCCCGCACGCGATCCACGAGGAACACCGTTCCGCGTTCCGCTCCGGTTTGCCGCGTAGCGATCTGCAGAATGATGTGAATAAGCTCGCCAAGATCGAGCGTGGAGTTCAGCTTCTTGGTGGCTTCGATGATGCTCGAAAGCTCTTTCATGGCGCCGCGGCGCTCCGCCAGCGCCAGCACTACGGCGGCAAAGCGCGCGAGTAGAGCCATCTGGCTACGCACGCGGTCTTCAAGCGGCCCCGCACCGCGAACCTCGAGAACACGCACCCGGAAATCGTCGCTCCCGAGGGCGCCCGCCCAAATCGTCGGATCTTTACTGGTATCGCTCGGCAACCCGGGCTTCATTCCCGCCAAAGTCGACGCGGGAACCGCACCGGCTTCAGCCCAAACTTCCGCTTCGCCGCGGTCGGCACGCCAAAGCCTCGCCCCTACCACGCCAGGCTGGCCCATCGCGGCGCGCACCACACGCGTGGCAATCTCATTCGCAGGGAAGCGGCCTTCGAGCAGGCGCAGCCCATCAAGCAGTTCTGGGAAGAGTTCGTTCACCTTTTGACGGACCGGCGATTCGCTCATAACGTGCCGGGCGGGGAGGCGGCCGCCGCAGTGGTGGTAAGCCTAGCAGGATGGAAGTGGCTTGAAAAGAGCAGGTCCGGCGCGTCGCAGCCGACATTTGACTAGCCCTTGCCGCTCTATCTCGCGACCAATGATCGCCCCTTTTTCGAGCACTACTCTGTGAGCGGCGGGGAGCGGTTGCCGGCGTCTCATGCCGAGAATCGCACGCTCCTCGTTCCCAGAGTGGCGTTCGAGCGTTCGGAAGGTTGCGGACAACAGCATGAAAATGGCCGGGGCCCATACAGAGAGTGGTGGAAGGGGATTCCGGAAATTCGTTCGCTGGAGATCTAAATCTGAAGAGGTGCTCGGGTTACAGTCTGAGGCCCGATCGCTCGCTTCGCTAGGGCTTGGCTTCTTCCATCTGGTACCGCTTGAGCTTGCGATACAGCGTGGTCTTTCCGATGCCGAGCATGCGGGCCGCCGCAAGCTTGTCTCCCCCAGTTTCACGCAACATGCGCTGGATCGCCCGCCGTTCCAGCTCCTCGATAGGCAGCAGCTCATCCTTGTCGGAAACACGTTCGCCGCTCGGGCCATGCAGGTTCGAGGGCAAATCCCCGGCATGAACGATGGTCCCGGAGCCGACGGCCACAGCGCGCCCGATGGCGTCTTCCAGTTCACGCACATTGCCAGGCCAGTCATAGGCGATGAGGCGGCGCATGGCATCATCGGAAATGGTCCGAGGCGGCCCGTGCGGGTCGGAGAATTTCTCGAGGAAAGAGATGACCATCAACTGAATGTCGCTCTTGCGTTCCCGCAGAGGCGGCAGCTTGATCTGCACCATATTCAAGCGGAAGTAGAGATCCTCGCAGAATGCCCCGGTGCGAATGGCCAACTCCAGGTCGCGCTTCGTCGCCGCGATAATCCTGAAGTTGATGCCTCGGCGTTCTGTCGAGCCGACGGGTTTCACTTCGCGCTCCTGCAAGGCGCGCACGAGCTTGGCTTGCAGATCGACCGGCATGTCCCCGATTTCGTCGAGAAAGAGCGTTCCACCCTGGGCCGCTTCGAGCAATCCCTGTTTCGATCGCATCGCGCCGCCAAAGGCGCCCTCCCGGTGGCCGAAAAGTTCCGATTCGGTGCGCGTGGGCACGAGCGTAGAACAATCCAAAGTCGCGAAGGGGCGCTCTTTCCGGATTCCCGAGTAATGAATACTCTTCGCCACGAGCTCTTTGCCGGTGCCGCTCTCGCCCAGAATTAAAACGGGATACTCGTGCTGGCTCACCTTTTCAATCATTTTGTAAACGCGCTGCATCTTCGCAGAAACACCGATCATTCCGCCGAATCCTGGTTTCGAGCGAAGCTGCTCGCGCAAGAGCCGATTCTCGCGGTCCAGATCCATGTCGCGGGCCACGCGGTCCAGCCGCGCACGCAGATCCTCAATGTGAAAAGGTTTGGTGACGTAGTCCACCGCGCCCATACGCGTGGCGGCCACGGCCGAATCGATAGTTCCGTATTGCGTCATGACCACCACGGCCACCTGCGGGTACATTTCATGCACCTGTCTTAAGAGCTCCAGACCGCTCGAGGGTGGCAAAACCAAGTCAGTGACAATGATATCGACGGCGTCGGTTTCCAGACGCCGCAACGCCTCTTCCACCGTGCGCGTGACAATGGCCTTCATTCCCGAAGACTCCGCCACGTCCGCGCACAGCTTCCGCGTGCTCTCTTCATCCTCGACGACTAGGACAGTAATGGGAATTGTGGCGCGTTGTACTCCGGCTGCTTCACTCATGGTCCTGCACCTCGCGGAAATCGTACGCGAGTTTCAAATGCATACTCAGTGCCAAATGCGGAAACGCGAGCGCGAATGATTCATAACTAAATATGTTAGATATCTTAGCATTTATACCGCGATTCGGATTCGGGAATTACGCTTTGTATAACATTCTCGCTCCAGGACGAAAATAAACAGATAAGTTATTTCCTTTCATTAGTTTAGCAATTCAGATTGCGGCGTTTTTCCATTCCGGTAACGGAACGCGGGTCAGGCAAGGTGAGAATTTCCCAGGGGAGACCTTCGCTCCCAGCACGAAATCTTGCAGCCGTCTGCCGTTTGTCGGTGGCCGTCTCGTGGAACCCAAAAAAACGAGCTCACTCGGATGCATTCCGAATAAGCCCGTTTTTCGTTATCGTGCGCGGTTTTTCAGAATCGCCAAATCCGGCGAATTAACTTTCCATAGTCAAGCCGGGCGCTCCACTCACAGAGACTCAGCCTCTGCAACTACGGCTTCGGAGCTGGCTTCTTCGCTGCAGGCTTTTTCGCCGCGCTGGAGTCCCCGCCTTTGGGGTTCATCAAGGTCAACGCGTC
>Ga0207133_1139_pt1 | contig 11597 bp, 8 predicted proteins | sample Alteio_BWMinHeat_11_FD_153537 | JGI IMG/M metagenome (GOLD analysis project Ga0207133, IMG submission 153537) | Enriched cells from forest soil in Barre Woods Harvard Forest LTER site, Petersham, Massachusetts, United States -... | ecosystem: Environmental > Terrestrial > Soil > Temperate forest >... | reverse complement strand
TCTTAAGTGGCCGCTTCCTTGACAAGGAAGAAATTATGTTATTGGCCCGTCAACTCATCAAAGCAGGCCGGACAACGGTTGCCGCCCAATATTTATACACTATAGGTGTAGGAGCCATGTTTATTGATGGTAACTATGGAGACTATAAAGACTATTTGTTGTTTGCAGCAGAGCATAACCACACATTATCAATAAACCTCCTTGCTCGGATAAACTGAGGTGGAGTTCACATCGCAGAGCGCATGAGAAAGATACTTGAAAGACAGAAATTATGATGCCAGATAAAATTTTATCGAGTATCACTGTAACCATTGGAATAACTACAATTCCACCTAATGCTTCAACATATATTCAATAACTTATTAAACAAGCAGACAAAGCATTATATAGAGGAAAAATACTGGTCGTAATAAGGTTGTATTTTATCCGCTATAGAATGGTCATACTTCTCCCAGTACCTCATAATTTTTGATAATAAATCAATTCATTAGCAAGGTTAACTCCAAGTCATCTTCAATTTCCCATCATTAAGATAGCAAATGATAATTTAGAGTATACCTCAGGTTTACATGTTGGATGCGGCGAAATATGCGTAAAGATAGAGTTATTTCATGAAGTATGCTTTGTAAAGTTTATTACCAATTGCATAATTTATTGTATGGAAATCCTTATCTAGTTTGTAAGGTTCAATATCAAATTACATTAATTAAAGAATTCATCTTCTATCCATCTAGTAAAGCAGGGAATAATTCAATAAAATTTCCGTTAAGAGTCTTTGTATTCCTTTGAATTTTCAAAATAATTATATATCTCTGCGAGTTTTTTATGTATATCTTTAATTTTTATATTATCTATTACTTCTTCTAAATATTTATTATAATATCCAGAAGCTTTATTAAAATATCTATTTTTTTGATTTGGATTGGTATGATTTTGTCCAGCATGAAACCAAACTTCTGCAGTCGTGTAATAATCAATCGCTTTCGGATTCTCCCCCATATTGCATATGAGCCTTAGCTTCTCTTCATTATATTCAGCAGCTTTCTCAAAATTTACCGTCTTAAGGTGGAGATCTGTTGTATAAAGTCCAACAAGGTTGTGAGCACTAGCAATTAACTCACAATCAACACTTGTTATTTCATCACCTATGTATTTGATAAATTTTAATATTTTCTCATATTGTTCAACAGCTTTTACAGCATAAATAACTTTCAAGGTTAGATCCGCTATATTTTTGGCAATATATAAGCACGCACTAAAGGCATTGCATCGATCCTTATACACTAAATCTATTCCGCCTTCCTCACTAGCTTCATAATATTCTACAGCTTTGGTTAAGTTTGTAAGGATGAAACCTAACTCTCCTGGAATTTTACAAAGTTCATAGTAAACGTCTGCAATATTTTTAAATTCGTTTACTGAATTTAGCCTTCTATACTTCATAGTTTTTATGGCATCTTCATAATACTCTGTTGATCTGATTAAGTATTTTTTCTTAATATGAACGTCCTTTTCTTCTATCCCAAAACGAGAATGAGAATAAGCTGCATTACATAATTGCTTTATGGTTGGTGCGGGTTCTAAGTCAATAATTTTCTTCCACGAGTCAGCAAATTTGGCGTCAGTTGAACCGCCTATTCTTCTTTTTTGGGCTATTAGTTCCTTATTCATCACCACTGTTAAATTATTATCTGGTAGAGAAGGATACAAGGTACCTAAATCTCCATGCGAACATTTTGGATGTCCAAGCTGTTGTAGAGGATATTGAATAAAATGGTGGTACAGAGCTACTTCACCATGAAGCTCTGTATAGCCCTCAACCTTAAGCTTTGAGAATCCATTTTCACATTTGTCCATTTTTTCCAGAATGCTTAATGTAAATTCTTCCTCATTTACATCATATTGGCCTGTGAGCATTTGGTCACTCATGATTAACTGTAAGAATTCTAAATATATTATAGGAATACTAGCTTTGGGGAATAAATGCGCCCTTAACAAGAGAGTGCATAGTGTTCTAAATCTCATTACGTCTATCTCGTCTTTCTCTTCCTCCCAAAGGTTAATGTAGAGCCCCATTATCGTGCGTATGTGTAAATTAAGAATGTAAAGCTCTCTCCAGTTAAGTGACTCATTTGAGTACCACGTACAGTGACGCTCAATTTCACATCCTTGAGCGTATCTCTTAAGCACGTAAGCATTAAATGTGGTACAAGTATATGAAAGGGAATATAGGTTATTTTGATCTCTTGCAGGATTCAAACAACGTAAAATGAGATTTATTACTTCAGATGGAACACTAAAAAATATAGATTCTTGATTAAACAAAAATTGAGGTGTAAATCGATCAATTTCTCTATTTTCCGAACTTTGGCCCATTTCTACTTTTCTGCCGATATTAGATCCCTGATCAGAAAGTTTCCTATCTTGTATCAACTGATTCTTCAACCAGGCTTTTTCATCTATCAGATCAGAAATTATCCCCAATATTTTCCGACTTAAATCTGCGAATATTCTTTCTACCAAATCACCCCCTGTTCCCAGAGATTCTATTTTCAAGGGTTTTTCTTGCACTGTGGGATGTGAAGAATGGTGCTGAGGCTTGTAAGGAGTGGCAGACAGCACCTCGTATTGTTTTCTTAAAATCTCATTTTCCTTGACCAGAGGCGTGATTATCTCCATCAACTGCGATTTTAAGACCCCCAATAACTCCGGGCGTTCTTTCAGTCCTGACCTTTGTCCATAACTGGCTTGACGCCCTATTGAAGAAGGAACGTCTTGCATGGCAAAGGTGCTTGAACTAGCAAGAATGGTAAGAGCAATTATTTTATATAGGTTCATATTGTATTTATCCTTATAAATATAGCCCACAATAAAGCAAGCTATGCGATAAACTCAGTTTTATGTTAATTGAAACAGATGGTTATTCATTTACCATATTAAAAACTAGGACATCTAGTAAAAAAGCATCGCTCCCCTCTATTGGGGTTTGATCCTCCCTGCCCCCTTCTCTTCCCCAAAATATTTAAATTCAATAATATCAATAGCTTTGTTCCAAAAACGATCGACTCCGGGACACAAGTAAATCATTTGAAGAATTGGTCTTTAAGAAGAGTGTGAGCAGAGGGGATAAAATCCCATTGAATTAGCAAGGATTTTAATTAAGGATCAACTTGAGCCTGATTCTACAAGTTATTTTCACAAATAATCCTAATGTTTACTTTAGCTTTAAACCTCATGCCAAACCAATTTTACCTCCATCCACGGGTATTTCTATGCCATTGATGTGAAAAGCATCATCTGAAACTAAGAGAGCAATAACACCGGCAATATACTCTGTACTAACCTCATTTGGTTTACCAAGGGGGCACAGAGTTTTAAGCAGCACTGGATTAGCTCCTTCCGGAATCTTAAAATTGCCTGCCAGGTCAGTTATGAAGCCCCCGGGCAATATGCAATTAGCATGTAAGCCTTGAAGGGAATATTCAACAAACAGGGAGCGCGTAAAAGATTTAATCGCTCCCTTGGTTGCTGCGTATGCAGCCATCCAGGGGTGAGGCTGCTCCGCCGCTGTGGAGGAGGTGTTAACCAGATAACTACATTTATTTTTTAATAAGTGAGGGAGAACATGCCTGTTAACAATAAATGTTCCTGTCAAATTAACTAAAATCAACTTGTTCCATTGCTCTAGCGTCATTTCATGGGTGTTATAACATTCTAATATTCCTGCGTTGTGACTCAACGCATGGATTCCTCCAACGTCCTGGCTTAGTTCTTCTATCATTTTCTGTGTTTGATCAAAGTCTGAAACATCACACGTTCTATAAGAAACTTTTCCGCCCTGTTGTCTAATTTCTTCAGCTACATCTTTTAATCTCTCAATGTTAATATCAAGCAAAGCTAATCGTCCCTCTTCTTGAGCGATACGAAATGCTGCTGCTCTGCCTATACCAGATGCAGCACCCGTGATGAGGACATTTTTATTTTTTAACCGAGAAAGTGTATACATATTACTTTTTATCTTTCAGAGATTGAGTCTAATATTTATTTAATAAAAATGTACCACCTCATCCAAAGAATAAATGATACAAGAGGACGCACCGTGAGATGTCTCCTGGGGTTTAAGAACCCTAAAGACACGTAAGATCCATGTATCACGATACTTTGTGAAGTGAATAGTTTGGGGTACCCGTAAGGGACCAAAAGGAGAATGTTATAAAGCCTTAAGAGTTAAGAAAATGGGCTGTTGGCTCCATCAGCTAGGCCATAGCAATTGCTCAAAAGTAAGGAGCCAAGATAGTATCACCTGTCAAAATTGTCATACTATTCAACGTTACAACCTCTTAACTCACAGATCCGACAGTGCCTTAATTTATTGAACTCCGCAAAATAAGGAACGATTGTTGTGGAGTCCAATCTATCCTATTATCTCTTGGCAGCTTTCATATTCCTAATTCATGGAACAACTAACAGCTAAATGAAAGATCAATGCTTTCTTATAAGTAAAGCATACGTAAGTATCTTACTTAAGCTGATTTCCTGGATAAACTAAGAAAAAATTTTCAAATAGAGTGAGTGAGTTAATATTGCTAATTTATTTTTTTAGACATATGGAGGCAAACAATGTTTATACAATCGCTCGACTCTATCACTTCTCCTTTATCCATAACCATAGGCATTATAAGGATAAGGCCCGCTTTGAAGAAAATATTTCACAGAGTCATTCTTAGTGTTTCTATAATCTCTTTTTCAAACTCTATTTTAGCAACTGAGCGCACGATTCCACTTTCCTCCATAGATTCCCCACCAAAAGTCTTGCGAAAAGCCAACGACTACCAATTTGACTGGGACAAAATGGAAACAGAAGAAAAGAAACAACAAGAAGAATGGTCCAAACAACAAGTGCCTTTTGCGAAGTATACTACCAATGGCCCTATAGCACCTGTCATAGCAGCTATGGAGACCTTAGGATTGGATGAAAGACCCTTAGCTTTTGGACAAAAATCTTACATAGAAGATCCTATGGGAAAAACAGTTTTTGCACATTATAAGGATGACGCTTGTGCTTTTCGGGTAAAGGATTTTGGACGAAGCCCAACAAGAGTCGCTTATGTTGCTGGAGATGGTGACGAACATAGAGAAACGTTTACGCCGGCTTTAGCAAAAGGGCGAACCTATAAACACGGCCGCAAACATCCTTTTACTGCTTTTTCTCTGCGCATCAAGGGAGAACTAATTCACTTTGATGCGGGTCACGGAATTGATCAGGCCGATACTGTTGTTGCAAACGGCAGAAATTCCAGCACAGACGCAGATAATTTTGTCCCTCAAAATCGCTATTATAATCAGTATATCCGCAATCCTATGGTTAATTATGTTGTTCGCAATGGTGGCGGTGGCTCTTACAAAGAAATTAGTGTGTATGACATGGACTCCCCCTTGATTCACACACTTTCTAATAAAAATAAATGTCATATCCCCATCGGGTTTATCTTTGTCATTTTTAATAACCACGAGGTTGCAAGAACTTTCTATTTTCCCAACTTGATTTCTTATGAAAAGCTTGCGGCACAACAGAACATAGGGGAGTACTATAAAAATTTCATGAATTATTTTGAGATTTCTAAAGAAGAAGTTGCTAATAAAGCTGTAAGAATTGGTGACACGGATAGACATACCCGCGCAGTCAATGACCATGCGGATAAAGGATATCGTGCCCTTTCAGGACGCCACGATGTGGTTGGGCATATACAGATGCCTAACCCTGCAAAAGCAGCTTTACGTCGCCTTCTTGCGATTTATAATATGGAACAAGCGGCTCACCTTGAATATCGATGTGTTGAGCAGAAAGCCCAACTGGTTGATACTTTTACCAGTCAAATGAAATATTATGCCCTTGATAAAGCAACAGAAGAGGAAGACGAGAAAAGAAAGGAAGCTTATTGGAAAGCAATTACTGATGAAGAACAGAGGCTCGCACAAGGGCAAGATAACCCAACAAGACCCATTAACTTGTTAGAATATGCATTGAGTATGAATAACTTAACTCGCCGCCTGCATGGTGAAATCCCTGCCGATGATCCCATGGAGCTCGCCCTAAAACGAGTTCAAAAGCGCCAGAAAGAACTTGAAGCAGGTCAAAGTCTTTATAATCCTGAACGAGCAAAAGTATGGCTAGCGCGCATAGAAGAGAGTGTACGTCAAACTCCTCAGATCGAGGATCTCATTCGCCTCTTAAATCTGCATGACATTCCAGAGATTCGAAATCCAAAGAAAAAGCACTTCTTTGAAGAGTTGTTAGAGGAAGTAGGCAAAAGCGTAAATCTTGAAGAACAAAAATATATTGGAGATTACTTTGCAGAGCAACTTGAAAACGAGGATCGCGCAGCTGACGTAGAAACTCTTCAACAGAAGGTTGTACATTGGCAAGCTATTGTTGAACAAGGAATTGAAAAAAGTGATTCCATTGAAGATATTACAAAAGCTGCCGAGTGGTATCATGGCGGCCGGGGAATGTTCTCTCAAAATACGCATAAAGCACGCATCTTATACCAAACCCTCTTTCCAGTTGTCGGTAAAAGTGAACAGGAGCGTATCAAGTATTGTCTTGAGAGTTTAAACAAACGCGAAGCTTATCTGCTCAAGCATGTTTCGAGGTAATTGATCTTTGTATGTTTGCAGATATCTTTGGTATGAGCTGTAGAAATGTAAGTTCTAAGGAGAAAAGTATGTTAAAAAGTTTTAATATTTTAAAGTTTTTTGTTCTTACAATATGCATTATCTCTTCTAGAGGTAACTGCACAGAAAGTAAGGAGAATCTTGACCCAGAACGGACAAGTACTTCTCTTAAAAGAAAGCATGCAGGTAACCATAATTCAGATCTTTTAAACTACAAGCGGTATAAGCGATCGCAAGATGATCAACACCATAAGCTCTCCGTTCAATCTCCATACGTAAAAGGAGACTTTTGTGCCCAAATTAGGTGGGTTATGGATCTTGATGCATATTATGGAAGCAAACATCCAGAGAAGAAAGTTGAAATTCCTGCAACAATTCATCGAGAATTAGCCTTTATAGGTAATCATATAAAGGCTTGTTACGAACGCTCACATAATCGTCCTACTCCATCTAATAGAAATATTCTTGTGCCTTTTGTGAGTTTCATTGCAAAAAGAGGCGATAATCCTCGAGAATTTTTCAAAGGGGATTATTTAAGAATTGAAGAGGATGATAATGCACTAGCTTTTATCAGTGGGCCCGAAACATCTTCTTCAGAAGAAAAATATCAGCGATATGCTAAATATTGGAACTCTATTGCTAAGGTCAATTTTTTGCTTCCTATAAAAATGATTGCGGGGGACACAGCATCTCAATTAACGAAAAAGAATTTTGATCAAATTAATGAGGACTGTCAGATAAGTGGTGAAAAAGCAGCCTATCAGTTTCATTCGGAAGAATGGTTTCATGAAATGCTCGGCACTTATCCCCAATTAGCCATTAATCCTATTATTGAAGAATTATCACCGGGTGATAAGGTCTGTGCCATTGTTTTTGATATGTATTCCTTCTGGGATGTTTGTAATCATTGTCAACAGAATTTCAAGAAGGCGCTCTTTCAAAGGGAGACAATAAGAAACTTAGAAAACATTCTAGATCAACAAAATATAAGATACCCACGAAACGGTTTGAAGGTTATCTTCAGGGTTTCTTCGCAACGAGCATACTATTCTGATGTTACATATCAACACATCAAGAGTGCAGGTGGTGGGTATAAGGAAGAAGAGGGGTTTGATATAAAAACCGTTGATTTATGTCAAGTATCTTTATGCACGAGGCCATATTCAACATATAATGAGATATCCTCAAAGGTTAATGGCTTTTTCTCGAGGGTCCGCTGACTCATATATCCTAACCCCTTAAATTCCATAAAATGAGGTAAGCGTCATTATTTACACTCCGTGCTACAATGATTCTGGTAAGGTTCTCGATATTAATCACAAAGTGTTAAAAGGTGAAGATCTTGAGGGTATACAAGAAATAAGACAAAAAAAGGAGGTTCAAATGCAGTGGCATGACCCTTCTTATGATAGTTTCAGCAAATTAGTAGAATTTGAGTAACAAACAGATCATTCCTTAGCTTAATTTATACTGCCCGACAAAGGAATGGAAGTATTTTGACGCCGTCTTTTTTCTTCAAAAGATTCAATATGTTCAATCTTATACAACACATGTCGCCCAATCTTAAAATACTCAGGCCCACGACCATTCCATCGCCACTGACTTAAAGTGCTGGGTGGCATATTCCATCGAGCGGCAAGATCGTTAGCTGTTATGAACGAAGATTCCATCAGAATATTTTGCATGTTCTCTCTCAACCTTATGGATTTGCTCATATCTCGTAAAGCATTGTTTTTGAATTTACATAAGACTCGGACCAATAGCCTATTAACTATTTTTTATCAAATTTTATTATAAAATACTATTTGATAGGAATAATACACACAAATTGTCCAGGAGAAAAACATGATTAAATATCTTCGAAAAAAAATAACATTAGGATTCTTAGGGCTAGCTATTGGAATGGCTCTGATAGGAATGCCAAACGATGCAAATGCTGGTGGATGTTGTGCTACAGATAGCCCTGGCCCTGCTTGTGGTGGTTGTTGCCAGAAAAAGTGGCAGGGACCATCTCAAGCCAAGCGGCTGAAAGAGTGTCAAGAAAATTGTCAAAAAGGGAACTGTAGAAAGTCAGGAGCTGGTGGAAATAAAAACACTGGAAATAAAAACAAGTAAGGAAAATACTTTCTTATTTGAATAGTTTCTCATCACTTTTGCTAGGAAGTGATGCTTTGTGGGCTGTTGGTGAACGTGGGCGAGTTAAAATCTTGCCTGTTATTCTAAGTATGTGACCTCAGGCACGATTTGTAACACCCCCCACTCATCGTCGTTTTTTTCTACTATTCTAAAAGTTACCATTTTTATGGGAGATGTAGGGGCAAAATCCAAATTGGCAAGAAGGGTTCCGTCCTCCTTCGCTTTGTAATTTGTTAAGTCAAGGCTTATCGTATCAATGTTACCAAAAGGCAGGTCTACCCTTTTTTGAGGACTTGGATTGCCAGATATGAAACCATCAACCGCAAGAGAAATATTTCTTTGTGTTTGATCGCTATAATGAATTGTTCCTTTAAGTTTTGTCTTAGAAGGCCAATAATCATTGGAAATATAACAAGGTATAGAAATAGGTTTTTCTGCAGCTTCAGTCCTTAGTAAGGAGGAAAAGGCTATAATCATATAAAACAAGATATTTTTCATCAATGGCTCCTTTTTCTTTTGCTGATTTATAACTCATTTGAACAAATTTCTTTAAATATTTATAAAAACCATCCCAATTTGTCAATAAAATTAGTTTCTTTACAAAATCCATACAGAAGAAAAACGAAAGCCACGGGATATCCTCTGATACATGATAATGGAAACTTTCTCTTAAAATCCCTCATCCCCTACGATAACCATCCCTGCTGGCGCGCTTTGTTCATGTAAAATAGGCGTTCTTGCGGGTCTTTTACTTCTAGCAAGATAGCAACAAGGCGGAAGGAAGGCCATTTCTCAGCAGCCTACTGCGCACCCATTTTCTGCATGAAAAATGGGTGCGACATTTAAGAGCAGAACAGAATTAAGGAAGAAATGGCATTATCATCTTGTAAGTTTTTATTAAAAATTGTTGTAGCTTCATGGATCGCAATTTTGTGCTAGAAATTACTTTTTAGTTATGCTAACTTATTGAAATTCGATTTCATTTATTTAATGTAAATCTGATTTTTCAAAAAAAATTCTATTTATGAAGGACAACTCAAAATGAAGTTATTTAAAACACTCACGCTTTCACTACTTGCTTTTTCAACGAGCTTTGCCGCAGAGGATTCCGCAACAAAGATCCCCTCCCTTCCCAAAACATCAGAAATGAGAGAGCGCCCAGAGCTATTGGGCACCTTAAAATCGCAGATGATGGGCATAATCACACCTTTGGCTGAGGAGAATGATAGATTGAAAAGAGAGCTAAAACAGCCGTATACTCCGTCTCACACCCCACAAGATCTCTCTTCATTTCCTCCCCTTCAAAAAAAATCCCTGGGAAGAGAAGTCGACTTTGTGCACGAAGTATTTGCAGATTTAACTCAAAGAATGTTGGCAATTATTTCGAATTTGGTGCTGGAAAACGCAGAGTTGAATGAGCTTTTGACCCAAACTATAAAACCAATCGGTTCTCATGGCGCCAGCGATACCGTAGAATTAGAAAAATCAAAACAACAAATAGAAACAGCACAAATGCAACAACAATTAATGAAAAGTGTTGAAATTGCACAAGAAGCGAAAAAACAAAGAGAAGCAGCAGAAGCTGAAGAAGAACAAAAAGCAAGAGAACTTGCAGAAAAATCTAAAAGAGAACAAGAAGAGACAGCTAGAGAACTTGCCGAAGAAGAAGCTAAAAGAGAACGAGAAGAAGAAACTAGAAGACTAGAAGAAGTCCAGAAACAAGAAGATGCTAGAATAGAACAAAAAAAAATACTGGATGAAGAAATACTAGAAGATATTAAGAGAGAGCGAGAAAGACTAGCAGAAGTCCGGAAACAAGAAGAAGCAGCTAGAGGACTTGCCGAAGAAACTAAGAAACTAGAAGAAAATAAGAGAGAGCAAGAAAGACTAGAAGAAGAAAGACTTGCAGAAGTCCGGAAACAAGATGAAGCAGCTAGAGTACTTGCCGAAGAAACTAAAAGAGAACAAGAAGAAGCAGCTAGACAACTAGAAGAAGAAACTAGAAGAGAACAAGAAGCTAAAGAACAAGAAGCTAAAGAACAAGAAGCTAGAGAACTTGCAGAAAAAGCTAAAAGAGAACAAGAAGAAACAGCTAGAGTACTTGCAGAAGAAGAAGCTAAAAGAGAACGAGAAGAAGAAAATAGAAAAGAACTAGAAAAAAGAGGACAAGAGGCTAAAGTAGAAGAAGAAAGAAAAGAGCGAGAAAGAAAAGAGCGAGAAAGAGTAAGGAATTCTTCTCCTCAACACAACTTTGTATCAACTATCAACCACCCTTTAAGTGGTAATTTGGGATCACCGTTTCTCCCCCCTGAAATAACCTCAGGCTCAACAGGCACAAGCCCATACAAGCCACCGTTGCCACCTTTTCGCAAACTTTCTACTGATGTTGCACACCAAAGTAATTCCTCAAATGAACAAGAAAAACAAAAAGCAAGAGAACTACAAACGGCAAACGAAAGACTAGCAAGAGAAAGACAACTAGCCGAACAAAGACAACTAATAGAACAACAAGAAAGAGAACAACAAGAAAGAGAACAACAAGAAAGAGAACAACAAGAAAGAGATCAACAAGAAGCAGATAGAAGAACAGCCACAAAAAAGAAGAAAATACCACCACCAACAAATGAAAGTTGTGTCCTACAATAAACTCAAATTATAGGATGACATTTTGGAATTCATTTCATAATAAGACAGCAAGTGAATTTAGAAGTAATTGGTCCATCATCTTTCCAAAAGTAAAGAAAATCCCCCTTGATCAAGGGGGATTTTTTTGTTTCAAAAGTGTC
>Ga0207133_1138_pt1 | contig 11598 bp, 11 predicted proteins | sample Alteio_BWMinHeat_11_FD_153537 | JGI IMG/M metagenome (GOLD analysis project Ga0207133, IMG submission 153537) | Enriched cells from forest soil in Barre Woods Harvard Forest LTER site, Petersham, Massachusetts, United States -... | ecosystem: Environmental > Terrestrial > Soil > Temperate forest >... | reverse complement strand
TGGCTGGATTGCCAGAAACCGTTTTAATTTCAATATAGGCATGGCCACTCTGGCTATTGCCTTAAGTGCCAGAGCTGGGCCAAATTTTATGGTGTTTGGTTTTCTTTTCCTTATTGTTTGGGAGCCATTTACTCAATCCAGATATAAGGACTTGTTTTACAGCATCTTATCTTTTGGTTTTCCGTTTATTGTGATGATTAAGCTGTCCACTTTCTTTGGTATCTCAGAAGGGGGGGGGATGGCGATGTCAAATTTTGCGCTGACTCTTTATGGGCTTGTCGCCGGAGGTAAGGGATGGCTTTACGCTTATGCGGATCCTGATATTCAGGATCTATTAAAAGGAAAAGGGGAAGCACAACAAGCCATTATTTTATATCAAGAATCCTGGAGAGCTTTTATAAGCAACCCCTTTAATCTGATAATTGGGGTAGGAAAATATTTAATAGGGTTTTTCGTCTGGTTCATTCGACTCTTTACCTTTGGTGAGGGACTCGGCAGAGTTATTACAACCATTGCTTCTATTCTTATTTGGGGATTTATTGGTTTTCAGATTTTTAACAAACGATATTTATTGAATCGGGGATATTTGTTCCTCGTTGTTGTTTTCGCAAGCGTAGCTGCATCTTCCATGATTATTTTTAGAGATGCGGGTATGCGCACCTTTGCTGTTGCCATTCCCTTTATGGGGGCTTTGTTTGGCTTCGCTTTTACATCTATCTCCTCTGATCTAAAGCAAAGAGTGACACCGAATATATTGGCTAGTGGTGGTACGGCCTTTATCGTTTTGGCTTCCCTTATGGCTCTTTACCTTCCAACGAAGATGAAGACACCCGATATTTCCCAACTTGTTGCGAACAACATTCTTGGGCAAGAAACGTTTTTAACCTACAATCTTAATCGACAGCCTCATCTGCTTATTGAAACAGTTCCCGGACTCCATTTTCGAACTCTGTCTCCAAATACAATCAAAAAGGCTTGGCCCATTTATAGGGGAGGAGATAAGTCTATAGGAAGCGATTTATTAAATATAGTCAAAGGGTTTACAAACAATAATCTTGTTTTATTCCTAATTTACGATTATATTTCTCATTCAAGTAAATGGCTTATTGCGGAGAATCATATATTAGATTTCAAGGCAAAGTGGATTGAAATTCATGCAAATATATTTACTCAAGACTTTAATAGAATTTATGTAGCGAATAGTTTCAAGGAGCCCACTTAAAAATGATTAAAGCTTTTATTACAGGTGTGAATGGTCAAGATGGTGCTTACTTGAGCCAACTCCTTCTCGAAAAGGGCTATCAAGTTCATGGGTTGATTCGTCGTGCTTCTGTTAACAATACGGAGCGCCTCACGGGATTAGAGAAAAACCCGAACTTTATTCTCCATTATGGGGATATGATAGATGCCTCCAACTTAATTCGTCTTGTTGGTCAAATTCTTCCCGAAGAAATTTATAATTTAGCAGCGCAAAGTCATGTCGCTGTTAGTTTTGAAACGCCTGAGTATACAGCAAATGCGGATGCGATTGGCCCTTTGCGTCTTCTCGAATCCATTCGCATTCACAACCTTAGCGACAAAACGCGCTATTACCAGGCCTCCACTTCTGAATTATATGGAAGAGTTCAGGAAATCCCTCAAACAGAAACAACCCCATTCTATCCACGCAGTCCTTACGCAGCTGCAAAATTATATGCCTATTGGGTGACAATCAATTATCGTGAAGCCTATGGTATACATGCGTCTAATGGCATTTTGTTTAACCATGAAAGTTGCTTACGGGGGGAAACCTTTGTCACGCGTAAAATTACTCTTGGAGTTGCCAATATCGTACACGGTTCGAAAGATCCGATTTTCTTAGGCAATTTAGATGCGAAGCGAGACTGGGGTCATGCAAAAGATTATGCAGAAGCAATGTGGTTAATGATGCAACAAGCAACGCCGGATGATTATGTTATTGCAACAGGGAAAACCTATACGGTAAGAGAATTCGTAACAACAGCTTTTAAGGTGGCCAATATTCCGATAGAGTGGTCTGGTACAGGCCTTGAGGAAAAGGCGATTCGCAAGGACACGAAAGAGAAAGTTGTGGGGGTTGATCCCTCTTTTTTTCGTCCCACGGAAGTTGATCTCCTCATTGGAGATCCTTCAAAAGCAAAAAAGAAGCTCGGCTGGGAGCCAAAGGTTGCTTTCCAAGACCTTGTTGAAGAAATGGTTCAAGAAGACATTCGTAATTTTTTAACAAGAAATACTATTTTGTTGGGATGAGTAATAAAATGACCATGGGCAGGTATGACGCTTTTTATGGGAAAAGGATCTTTATTGCTGGTCACCAGGGCATGGTTGGCCAATCACTTGTGAGAGCCCTTACAAAAGTAGATTGTGAGCTTTTAACAATCCCTCGATCAGACCTGGATTTAAAAGATCAAGCCGCTGTTCGCAAGTGGTTCCAAAATAATAAGCCCAATATGATCTTCTTAGCCGCAGCAAAAGTGGGGGGTATATTGGCGAATAGCACCTACCCAGCAGAATTTCTTTATGACAATTTGATGATTCAGCAAAACGTAATTAGCGCTGCTCACGAAATTAAAACGGAGCGTCTTATTTTCTTAGGCTCTTCTTGTATATACCCACGTCTTGCGCCACAACCGATAATTGAAAGTGCCCTTCTTTCTGGTCCTTTGGAAGAAACAAATCAATGGTACGCACTTGCTAAGATAACTGGCTTAAAGCTTGTCGAGGCTTTTCGTCAACAATATGGTGATAATTATATAAGCGTTATGCCGACCAATCTCTATGGTCCTGGAGACACGTATGATGCCCAAAATAGTCATGTGATTCCCGCCATGATGCTAAAATTTCATGAGGCAAAGGTGAGCGGGAGTCAAAGTATAACTTTATGGGGTACGGGAACGCCGATGCGTGAATTTTTATATGTGGATGATTTGGCGGATGCTTGCTTATTTATAGCCAGCAATTACTCGGATAGCGCCCCCATCAATGTCGGAACAGGTAAAGACATTAAGATAAAGGATCTTGCAACAAAAATTGCACAAGTCGTTGGCTTCACAGGGAATATTACGTTTGATAACTCCAAACTCGATGGTACCCCCAGAAAGCTGTTAGATATTTCGAAATTATCCACTTTAGGCTGGACAGCTAAGATAAAATTAGAGGAAGGTTTAACTAGAACCTATAAAAGCTTTTTAACGAGATATAAATCATGAAGATACAACCGGTAATTCTTTGTGGGGGGGGCGGAACACGTCTTTGGCCACTTTCTAGGACATCTTATCCTAAGCAGCTTCTTGCCCCTTTGGGCGGCCTTAGCTTGCTTCAACAAACCGCAAAGAGGTTTTGCAAGCCTGCCTATGAGATTCCTATGATCATTAGCAATGAACAATACCGGTTTTTGGTAGCTGAGCAAATGCATGAAATTGCGATTGCGAATTCACTAATCATTTTAGAACCGTGTGCTCGCAATACAGCACCTGCCATGGCCTTGGCGGCTCATTTTACCAAAGATCCAGAAGCTTATATTCTGTTTTCTCCCTCAGATCATCAAATCATAAACTCCTCTGTTTTGGATCAAGCCATTCAGCAGGCAAAGCTTGCAGCAGATAAAGGGAAAATCGTTGTATTTGGTATTCCTCCCACGGGTCCAAAAACAGGATATGGATATATTATTCCTGAATCTAAAGAGGTTGTGCCTCATGTCTTTGATGTCCAAAAATTTGTTGAAAAGCCAGATGTTGAAAATGCGATGAAGCTACTTCAATCGCCTTGTTACTGGAATAGTGGGGTCTTTTTTGCGAAAGCGGGGGTTTTTCTCCAAGCCATTCAAGAGCATCTGCCAACAACTTATCAACATTCTTTGGTGGCTATTCAAAATGCAAAACCCGATCTTGATTTTATTCGAATCCCTCAAGAGGAGTTTGAAAAATGTGATAATATTTCTATTGATTTCGGTGTTATTGAAAAAGCAAATAATATTGCAGTGGTTGGGTGCGATGATATGGGCTGGTCAGATGTTGGCAACTGGCAAACTGTTTGGGAATTGAATACAAAGGACGAGAATGGCAATGCGATTTTAGGAGATGTTATCGCTCAAGATGTAAAAAATAGTTACATTCGTGGGGATGGTTTACTCGTTTCTGTCATTGGTCTAGAAGACATTATCGTGATTGCATCTAATGATGCGGTTTTGGTTGCTAACAAAGCTAAAGCTGAAAAAGTAAAAGAAATTACAACACACTTGCGGCATAATTTGCGTTCAGAACTTGATTTTCACAAGCGAGTTTATCGCCCCTGGGGGTATTATCAAGAAATTGAGTTGGGTGATCGATTTAAAGTGAAGCGCTTAATGCTGAAGAGCCAATCCAAAACATCTGTCCAGATCCACTACCATCGAGCAGAGCATTGGGTTGTGGTAACAGGGACAGCCAAAGTCCTAATTGGGGAGAAAACACAGTTGGTTCATGAAAACGAATCGATTTATATACCCGCTGGTACAGCACATAGTGTTGAAAATCCAGGAAAAATTGAACTTCATCTCATCGAAGTTCAATCAGGCAGTTATCTTGGAGAAGATGATATTGTGCGTATTAAAGATATTTACGGGCGCGCCTAATGTCGATCAAAATCCTTGAAGATCATCGGGAAGTTTGGCAAAAAAAGCCAGTTCTGAAAGCAATTTATCAAGGTTTCTATGATCGAATTGTCAAGAAAACTGTTTTAGGAACGACCCTTGAAATAGGGGGGGGGACGGGCAATTTAAAAGAGTATCTTCCTCAAGTGATTTCGACAGATATTATTTCATCCCCCTGGTTAGATTGCGTTTGTGATGCTCAATTACTACCCTTAAGGGACGGCAGCCTCTCAAATATTGTTGCTATTGATGTTCTTCACCACATAGAACGACCCATTCGATTTTTTCGAGAAGCGATACGATTGCTGCGGCCCGGAGGGCGAATCATTCTCTTGGATCCAGCCATTACCCCGTTAAGTTGGTTCTTTTACCATATTATCCATGAGGAACCGGTTGTTCTTAATACGAACCCTTTAGAAGATGGTCCCCTTTCCTTGGGCAGAAAGCCTTTTGATGCGAATCAAGCTATCCCCTCCTTATTGTTTGGGAAGCACAAAAAATCATTTTCTAAAGAATTTCCGGATCTCCAAATTGTTGAAAGGAGCTTTATGAGCTTGTGGTGTTATCCTCTTTCTGGTGGATTTAAGCCTTGGTCTTTAATCCCCTCATTTGTGATCAACCCCCTCCTAAAGTTTGAAAAAAAGATAGAGCCCTACTTAGGCCGTTTTTTTGGCTTTCGCTTGTTCATTGTTTTGGAAAAGAGAGAGCCAGCTTAAATCATGTGCAGCTCAAAGTAATTCATTAATTTAATATCTTGAGGCCATAAATAAGAGTACAATAATACAAAAGTACGGTAAAAAATAATTTGAAGGGTACTTCAATTAATGAAAAATCGTTACGTGCCTTACATATTGCTTATTTTAATCCTTTTTATTGCGCAGGTGTACGCTGCGCCTATTTATTTAGATTACCAAGCTTCTACGCCAGTAGATCCAAGGGTATGTGAAGCAATGTCTCCTTATTTTACCAAAGAATTTGGAAATCCGCATTCAACAACACATATTTATGGGATCCAAGCCCATAAGGCCATTGAGCAGGCCAGAGGTGAAGTAGCCAAGGTGATAAATGCTTTAGCAGAAGAAATTATTTTTACTTCTGGAGCAACAGAAGCAAACAACTTAGCAATACTAGGATCTTGCAGGGCTTTGAAAAATCAAGGGAAATCCGAAATAATTAGCGTTAGAACAGAACACAAGTCTGTTTTAGGCCCCTTGAAAGCACTTGAAAGTGAAGGGTTTAAAATTATCCTCCTCCCTGTTCAGAAAAATGGCATCATAAAAATAGAGGAGCTGGAGAAGGCCCTTTCTCCTAAAACAGCCCTTGTATCCGTTATGGCAGCTAATAACGAAATTGGGGTTCTTCAACCCATAAAAGAAATTGCTAAACTTGCCCATGAACATGGAGCGCTTTTTCATACGGATGCAGCTCAAGCCTATGGGAAAATTCCTATAGATGTAAAAGATTTGCAAATTGATCTCTTAAGTATTTCTGGGCATAAAATTTATGGGCCTAAGGGGGTTGGGACTCTTTTTATTAGAAACGGTGTTACCATACTTCCTATTAGCTATGGAGGTGGACAGGAAAGAAGCTTAAGGCCTGGTACCCTTCCCACTCCTTTGTGCGTTGGGTTAGGGGAAGCCTCTCGAATTGCGCAAGCCGAACTATTTACTGAGTCAACACGAGTATTAGCTTTGCGAAATAAACTACTTTCCCTATTGCAAAGTGAGCTTTCGGGGGTGATTGTTAACGGTGATATGAATGCTAGACTTCCTGGCAACTTAAATCTGAGCCTCGAAGGGGTTGATAGTAGGTCTTTATTATCCAGTCTCAAAGGTATTGCCGTTTCGGTAGGTTCAGCTTGTTCCTCGGATAATACGGAAGTGTCTTATGTGATCCAAGCACTTGATCCTAAGAAGATTCTCCCTCCTGCAACCCTCCGGCTAAGTATAGGGCGCTTTACAACTGAGCGTGAAGTTGAATTAGCCGCATCAGAGATAATTGCTGTCGTGAAAAACTTAAGAGAAAATAATCCAAAAGGAGGAAGGCGCTCTTGCCGGGTCACACTTTTTGATGAGCATAAATAATTGTTGTAACGAATCAGTTTAGCTTTCGCTTGTTTAGTGTTTTGGAAAAGAAAGAACTTGTTGCTTAAAGTTTTTGTAAGAAAATAGTACGTGCATGGAGCTCTCTCATGAGGAAAGCTAAACTCGGTAATGATTTTAGAGTTTTGGGAACTTTTTGAAGGCGTCCCGGGGAGTGTAATATAAATAAATCTTCTCGAAATTCGACGCGCCCAAATAAATTCCCAAAAGCTCGATATAGTTCCTTAGAACTCAGATAATTGAGGCTATTTTGGCAAAAATTATAGTTTTCTTCTTGAACATCCCTCCAATTTTTTTCTTTTTGAAACTCATTGCGAATTCCCAGTTTTGTCCAAAAACCAAGATATGTTTTAGAAGAAAAGACGCTCGCAAAGGGAACATAAATGTGTGGTTCTATCAAACGCCATTTTGACGGAAAAAAATGGAGGCAAATCCCACCAGGTTTAGCAAATTATAAATTTGTCGAATCGTTTGTGGGTAACCCATCACATGTTCTAAGACTTGATTTGAAAAAATAAAGTCAAAACTTGCTTGATGAGCGTCCATTTCTTTGAAGTAAAGAAAAAGCGATGAGGATCTTGCGGGGTGCCTAAACTCAAATAATTTTGTATGTCATATCCATAAACATTCTCATATCCTTGATCAATGAGCGCGGTTACAGCGGCGCCTGCTCCACATCCAAAATCCAGAATTTTAGCACTTGGGTGCAGCTCAATCTCCATATCTTTTAAAATATTTTGAGTTAAGGTTATTTCAGAAATATGATCAGACATAATCAATTGCTCACTCTATTCAGGGTTCTTCTTTTCAGCCATAAGTTTCTTAATACCCCGGATATAGAGCCGTTTCACACGACGGGGGTCTGCATCAGCGACTTCAATCTCAAGGCCAAGGGGGTGTGTAATAAGTTCTCCCCGAGTTGGAACGCGCCCCGCCAGAGCAACGACAAGTCCACCAAGGGTATCGATTTCATCCTCAAGCCCTTCAACAATAAGGTTGATTCCGTATTTTTCAGCAATTTCTTCTAGCATTACCCGCGCATCTGCCACAACAGTTCCATCAGCTCGTTCAACAACTTGATAACTGGGGGTTCGATCTTGAGCATCTTGAATGTCACCGATGATTTCTTCAATTAAAGCTGAAAAAGTTACCAAGCCATCTATACCACCAAATTCGTCAACCACCATGGCCATTTTTGTTCCCGTTTCGCGCATTTGGAAGAGTAAATCAAGGGTGCGCATCGTTGGGGAAATGAATAAAACATCCCGAATTAACGCTTTGATATTTAAGGGCTTCTTTGTTGCAGCCCACGTTAGAACATCTTTTGTTTCAATTATTCCGATGACATCATCCAAATTATGGCGATAAATTGGCACACGTGAATGGCGAGAACGCGTTAACACCCGCAACAACTCTAAGCCTGTAATGGTCAAAGGAACCGCAACAATGTCAACACGAGGAATCATGACGTCTTCCGATGTCAAATCTCGCAGATTCAAAACGTTACCCAATAGCAACCGTTCATCTGATTCAATGGAAGGATTGGCTTCATCCTCTGTATCTTCGATTAATTCCTCAATGGTTTCTCGCAAACTATTATCAGCATCTGAGCGTATCAAAATACGCCATTTCTGCTTCAACCAGTGGAGAATCTTTGTAAAGAAAGTAAGCTGAGGTTCTGGTTCGGATATACTCGTCATGTTAATTTTTGCATTCTTCGTAAGGGTTGGGAATCATTAAAGAGGATAGTATCTGTATTTCTAAGGATTCCATTATAACAGCATCTTCGTCCTTTTCATGATCAAAACCAAGTAAATGAAGAATACCATGAACTGCTAAATGGACTAAATGTTTTTCAAAAGATTTCTTTTGGTCAAGGGATTCTTGTCGAATTGTCTCGAAGGCAAGAATTACATCTCCGAGAACGATAGGTATTTCTTCTTTCGCGCTCTTATAAACACTCGAGACTTCCTCTGGCTCCAAACTTGGGAAAGATAACACATTTGTTGGTTTATTAAGACCCCGATAGTTTTTGTTAAGCTCTTGAATCGCCGCATCATCTGATAATACAATATTGATTTCAGAGGATTTTATCCATTTTAATTGACGTAATGTCTCTCGGGCGGCAGGTAGTATGAGGGATTCCCAATGAGGCAAAGGCTTTTCCCAACAGGGCTTGTCAACAATAATGGTGATTTCGATAGAAGGTTCAGCAGGGTCAGACATTTTTAATAATCAACCAGGTTAAGACGGTTTTTGGTATATTGGTCATAGGCACGTACAATTTTTGAAACAAGTGAATGACGCATGACATCTTCTTCACCAAAAGTAAGATAGCCAATTTCCGAAACTCCATCAAGGGCTCGTATTGCGTCTTTTAAGCCAGACAATACGCCGGCAGGCAAGTCAACTTGCGTTAAGTCTCCTGTAATTACCATTCGAGAATTCATTCCCATTCGAGTTAGAAACATTTTCATCTGAATAGGGGTTGTGTTCTGGGCTTCATCCAAAATTACAAAAGCATTGCTAAGGGTACGACCCCGCATAAAAGCGAGAGGGGCAACTTCAATTTCTCCATTGCTCATTCTTTTGACAACCTGCTCTGCGGGTAGCATGTCGTGGAGAGCATCATAAAGAGGACGTAAGTATGGATCCACTTTTTCGCGCATATCACCGGGCAAAAAACCGAGCTTTTCTCCTGCTTCAACGGCAGGACGTGATAAGATGATCCGATCAATCTTCCCCGACAATAATAAAGAAACACCATAAGCAACAGCCAAATATGTTTTCCCGGTTCCCGCTGGCCCCAGACCAAAGACCAGATCATAGGTTTGCATCATTTTTATGTATTCAGCTTGACGTGCAGATCTTGGAAAAACAATCCGTCGTTTGGTTGGGATAGAAATTTCGCCACAGTCGCTCTTTGTTCCATCTCGATCAAAAGTAACTGCAGAACTGACTAACCGAATGGCGGCATCGACCTCCTCAATTTCCGCAGGATGCCCTTTTAAAAGTTGAGAATAGAGATATTGAAGGGCTGACTTTGCATAGGTAATTTCTGGTTCAGACCCCGTGATGGCAATTCTATTTCCACGTAATGCAATAGAAATCCCTAAGCGTTGCTCGAGGTGCAGAATGTTGCGATCTTGGGGCCCAACAAGGGAAGATAAACCTTGATTGTCCTCAAATTCAACAAAATTAGAATGTTTCTCTTTCTTGCTCAAATAATATAATCCTTTTTTATAGTATTGCTCAAGAAAGGTTTACAATTCATGAATAACAACGTTTCCTGTCACACTATTAGGATGAGCTTGATCAATATGTACGTCGATAACCTGCCCAAATAAGCGATCTGGGGCATTAACGACAACGGATTGCATGAAGGGGGATCGCCCAATAAACTGGCCCTTTTCTCGCCCCTTTCGATCCAATAAAACAGACTGTATCGTGCCAACCGTTTTTTGGTTAAAAGCCAATTGTTGCTCATTGAGTAAATCTTGCAACTGTTGCAAGCGCTTTGCCTTTATTTCTTCCGATACTTGATGTTCCATTGCACCTGCAGGTGTTCCGGGGCGGATGCTGTATTTAAAGGAGTAGCTTTGCGCAAATCCAACAGATCGAACCAAATCAAGTGTTTTGTTAAAATCATCTTCTGTTTCTCCGGGAAATCCAACGATGAAATCAGAGGATAGGCCAATATTTGATCTCGCTTGCCGTAATTGATCAATAATATTCATGTAAGTTTGAGACGTATGTTTGCGATTCATGGCTTCCAATATTCGATCACTGCCAGACTGAACAGGCAAGTGGAGGAAGGGCATTAAGGCAGGAACATCTCGATGGGCATCAATCAAGCTTTGATCCATATCGCGAGGGTGAGATGTGGTATAACGAATACGCTTAACACCCAAATCTGCCAATTCATGAATCAAGCGCCCCAATCCCCACTCTTTGGACTGGGCGTGACTCACTGCCGGTGCTTCACCATGGTATGCATTCACATTTTGTCCTAATAGGGTAATTTCCTTCGTCCCTAGGGATAACAGATGCTTCGCTTCTTTCAAGATTTCTGCCCCAGGGCGAGAGTATTCTGCACCGCGTGTATAAGGGACAACACAGAAAGTGCAAAACTTATCGCATCCTTCTTGAATGGAAAGATATGCAGATGCTCTTGATTCTGTGGTTTGAGGTAAATGGTCAAATTTTGATTCTGCGGGAAAATCAACATCTACGATTCCTAAACCTCTTTTTTGATTGGGTTTGCGCGCTTTGTCTGCAGCCCGTGCCGCTTTCGCTATCATTTCGGGAAGACGATGGTAAGTCTGAGGACCAAAGACAATGTCGACATAAGGAGCTTGGCGCATAATCTCTGCCCCTTCCGCTTGAGCGACGCATCCTCCCACTGCAATGACCGTATCGCCCCCTTGTGCTCGTCGATTCTCTCGTTTATCTCGAAGTCTTCCCAAGTCGGAAAAAACTTTTTGTTCCGCCTTTTCACGAATGTGACAGGTATTTAAGATGACCATATCCGCATCATCTGCGTCTTCAGTAAGGGTATATCCAAGGGGAATCAAAATATCGGCCATACGTTCAGAATCATAAACATTCATCTGACATCCGTAGGTTTTTATATAGAGCTTTTTAATTTGGTGAGTTTGTAATGACATGAAATTTAAGTGCCAAAGTTCAGGGTTAAGAAGCATGTAGACCAGGAATCAGGAATCAGGACAAAAATTCCTTGTGCTATCTTCCTGACCCCCTTAAGCCCTGATTCCCAAACTTTCGTTATGCGACTTGTGAGATATTCTCTACGCTATCAATTACTTTAAGTTTCTTGCGACGATGACG
>Ga0207133_1136_pt1 | contig 11766 bp, 11 predicted proteins | sample Alteio_BWMinHeat_11_FD_153537 | JGI IMG/M metagenome (GOLD analysis project Ga0207133, IMG submission 153537) | Enriched cells from forest soil in Barre Woods Harvard Forest LTER site, Petersham, Massachusetts, United States -... | ecosystem: Environmental > Terrestrial > Soil > Temperate forest >... | reverse complement strand
GCCTTCCACGCGAAACTTTCCAATCACATCTCCGCCAGCATCCAACTGCAGGTGCAACCCAACCAGGTCCGATCCATTCACCTCAATTGGTGTGCGAATTGTCCGCATCTTCATCGAAGGGTTTTGTCCATTCCCAAACGAAACCATCATCACCTGCGCATGGTATGTTCCCGGCAGCACGTTCGGAAAATCAAATTTCCCGTCTTCGGCCAAATTCTGCTCTTCTCCTTGCCCGTTTGTCGCCAACAACATGAGCTGCGCCATTCCTTGCGAACCCACTCCCGCGACGGCTCCGCTCACACGATACGCACGGCTCAATTGCACCGCAAAGTTCGTGATCGCAGTTCCCCCGGCGGACACCTCCACCGTGGCGGCCTGCCGCTCGTCTAGCGTTCCAGGGAAATAGGTCTTCACATAGACCAGCCGACTATTGGTAGAGCTCTTTTCATTTGCGCTGGGCGCCTGACTTTTCGGCGGAGTCGCTTGGACAATATATTTTCCGGGTGACAAATCTGCGATCCGATATTCTCCCAAGTCATTGGTCGCTCCCCTCATCAGCGCGCCCGAATTCCCTATCGCTGCTCGTCCGGTACTCGCGATCGCCATGACGTCCACGTTCGGGACGGGATCCCCCTCCAAATCAACAATTTGTCCCGAAATTACCGCAGCCGCAAGCATCCGAAATACGAGGTCCTTGGTGTCCTGCCCGGCAATCACCTTAACTGTTTTGTCTCGCTTCGTCTTCGCATCCGTGGCGTATCCGGGCCGTTCCAACCGCACCAGATACTCTCCCGGCTCCACATTTTCCAGTTTGAACTGGCCTGCTTGGTCTGTGATCGCTTCATACGCCGGAGTTGTTTGGCTCACTCTGGCTATGAGCATCACTTTCACCTTGCGGATGCCCTGCCCACCCGGCTCCTGCAGGATCTTCCCTTGGACGATATTCTTCGTTTCATTCGGCGCCGCTGCCGTTACTGCTCCCGGCGGGGTCTCCGCCTGCTGCCCAACACAAACCCCAGTGCACAATCCCGTCCAGAGCACTCCCATAACAATTCGACTCAAACAATTCATGATAGCTCCGCCCACGTCTCCTACTATGTAGGAATCCGTAAGATCATCTTACAAATCGCCGCGCTCCGGCCCTGGCGAGGAGTCTGAGTAAGGTGGCGCGTTTTTGTTGCCTGCTTTGCCCCAGGCAAAGCAGGTTCCAGTGGCAAGCAGCGCAAGGAAAACTACACCTCACAACCGTTGAAAACCCCTAAGTCGATAAAATGAGTAAACGTTCACTCTGTCCTCGGTCTCCTGCGTGCTTCCGCACGCTTTCTGAGTTTCTCCACAAGCAAAGCGTCGAAATCTTCGAATCGAGGAGGAACAGGAGAGACTCGGGTGTCCTTCTTAACGACAGCCCAACTGATGATCGGCGCGAGTGCGCCGTCCTGCAGAGCTTGCGACACGCCAAAGAAACCGCCGAGGAGCTCCATGGGAATTTTGGAATCGTCAGAGATTGTGACGGTAACTGGTGCACGGGAAATGCCGGTCGGAAAAGCCTCAAGGGATACTCCCGGCGATTTGTTGGACTCGGTTCTCTGAGGGAGCCAATCGATTCGCTCAACGTCCACTAGATCCGAGTTGCGACGCAAGGATGACGGACTACGCAAATAGGGGAACAGATCTGCGATCCAGCCCGTCGCTAATTCGGCGTCATAAATTTCTTCTGGTTTGTATATCGCCTGCCAAAAGGCTAGGTCCGGAGCGCCCTTGGCGGTGGAGATGAACTGGTCAAGGATGGGGGCCAACCTGGTCGTCCACCACGCGAAGTCGAAGGTCGCGAGGACTTCGATGCGCTCCCGGATACGCTGCCAGTCTTCAGGAGTGCCCTCAAGGGTGATCTTGGGGATACCACAAACACACTGGAAAGCGTATTCGAAGTAGCGTTGGTAATTGTCCATGAGTGCGATTTGGCACGCGGTTTTGATTCTGGGAGTGGTGGTGGAGAATTCGCAAGAGAGGGTTTCGTAAAGGAACGGATCGGAATTATCGCGAATTTGACCGGTAAGTTGAGAGATGAGCTGCGGCCACACGCCCGCTTCGACCGAGAGAGTCTGCACGCGAAGTTCTTTTTTTCCGTGATGCGATACGATTCGGCCGCGAAAAGCTTCCGCATTTTCCTGCAGGTGGTGGGCAAAGCCTTGCACGATGGTAAGCCAGATGGAGTCGGGTGAAAGGACAAGCGGACGATGATCGCTGAAAGCGCGGTGGACGGCATCGATGAGAGGGTGAACAAAGGTGCGCTCATTCGCCCAGGCCTTGGAGAACGACGCGGGATCGGAAAGAGAAACGCCGCCGTGCAGGACGCGGATGGGAGGTACGTACTCTTCATAGTCAAACGCCGCTCGAGACTTCGAGCCGACATATCCTTCGGTAGCCAGAGCAGGGAGATTTTGATCGGGCATGACGAGGATAACTGCGGCGCTGCGAAGTTCCAGAGCTTCTCCGAGAGTGCTGAGCCAGAGAGGTTTCGGCGCGGGGACGACGTCGTCGACCAAAAAGCTAATTCCCTTTCGGCCAGAAACAGGACCGATAAGGGGTGCTGTTTGTGCGGGCTGTGGTCGCCGAGACTGCGGAGTGCCGGGCGCCGAAGACTCATCGGTCGGGGAGTCTTGCCGATCCGACCTAACGGGGCCGCGTTTCCGTAGTCTCTCAAGCATGGACTTTAGGCGAACAATCATGCGGCACCTCTCTGCTTAATCGAGCTGTCTCGGCGAAAAGAGCGCGAGGGCATCGCGCCGTCGCAACTAGGTTAGTAACTATACATCTGACTTGGGGGAGAGTGTGGAAGCGGATTCGCCGTCTCAGGTTCCAACGGTGAACACCGACACCAATCACATCGGTTTGCTTACCTGGAAGGCGGCATGATGACGACCGGGCGTTTCAGTTGCAGAATCAGAAAGTGAGAAGAGGGCGCCAGAAATCAGCCACAGTAGGAGGCATGAGAGTGGAATGCGTCCCGCGAACTGGAGAAGTGACATCAGAAGTGCCGTGCCGCGTGAAAACGCCGTCAAGCGGTATAGAATGTATAAGCCGCACAGCAGGCAAGCAATTGCTTCATCCCATAGAGCTTACTTTTTCCGGCTCAATCTTATAAAGGACACGAACTTCGCCGGGTTGCCGGAACGGATAAACGGGCTTGCCCAGATACTTTTGCGAAAGCTTATTAATGTGATCGTCGGCGCCGTTCTGGGTAATCTCGACGACGCGGCCGCGAATTTCCAGATAGCGATAGGGGTTCGCGGGATCCTGCAGCGAAACAGAAACGCGCGGATCGCGGCGGACATTTTTATCTTTCACGCGGCCGAGCGCGGAATTGAACCGGACGTACTTGCCATCGTAGTCCACCCAGATCGGTGTGACCTGCGGGCTGCCGTCCTTCATGATCGTGCCGAGATTGCCGAACGCCGGCTTTTCTAGCAAGTCCGCGTATTTCTCCGGAATGTTCTCTGCCATGGCTCCTCCTGATGATTCTGCTCGATATCCCTTCACATCCAAACTGTAGCATGCACGAGTCACGAATGCCCCCTCTACCAACTAAGATGCATTGCAAGAGCGCTTAAGCGAACTTTATTTCGGTTGCGCGGCCCCGCGATATTAGCGGCGCCCCGGTCAGCTCCTGCAAGTCTTCGTTACTCCATCCTGGCGCGATTTCGCGCAGGAGCAGTCCTTCTGGCATGACATCAATCACTGCAAGATCGGTAACAATTGTGTCGACGCAGGCCAACCCCGTCAACGGATAGGTGCACTGGCGCACGATTTTCGGAGCGCCTTCCTTTGTCGTGTGCTCCATGCACACAATTAGCTTCTTGGCGCCCGCAGCGATGTCCATCGCGCCGCCAATTCCACCGGAACCTTTCACGCCGGGAATTTTCCAGTTCGCGAGGTCGCCCTTCTCCGAAACCTGAAACCCGCCAAGCACAGCCACGTCGAGGTGGCCTCCGCGCGTCATGAGATGCGCATCCGCTTGATGGAAAAAGGAAGCGCCCGGCCTCAAGGTGACCGGCACTTTCATTGCATCCACCAGGTCGTAGTCTTCTTCGCCGGGCCGTGCGCGCCGACCCATGCCGAGAATGCCATTCTCGCTGTGAAAATAAACTTCAACATTTTTTGGCAAATAGTCCGGGATGAGATTCGGGATGCCCCAGCCAAGATTTACGTAAGCGCCATCGGGCAATTCCATCGCGGCGCGCTGTGCGATCTGGCCGCGAGTCAGCCGCGGCTTATCAGGCATAGCGGACTCCTTTGGCCTGCACGATGCGATGCACAAAAATGGCGGGCGTCACGACGTGTTCGGGTTTGATCGAACCGACCGGCACAATTTCGTCGACTTCCACAATCGTCGTCGTCGCAGCCATGGCCATAATCGGATTAAAATTCCGTGCGGCCAGTCGGTACGTCAAATTGCCCAACTCGTCGGCTGTCTCCGCCTTGATGAGAGCGAATTCCGCATAAATGGGCATCTCCAGGATGCAGCGCTTCCCTTCGAGGACGCGCTCTTCCTTTCCGGCTGCGACTTCCGTGCCCACGCCCACGGTTGTATAAAATCCGTGCAGACCCGCAGCTGCGGCGCGCATTCGTTCGCAAAGGATTCCTTGCGGCACGAGTTCGAGTGTCACCTTTGCTGCGGCAAGCTGCTCTTGAAAATAATTGGAGTGCGGTCCTGGAAACGATGCAACCACATGGCGCACCTGCCCGTTTTTGAACATCAATCCCAGTTCCCCATCGCGCGTTCCACAATTGTTGCTGATCGCGGTGATATTCTTGGTGCCCTTCAGGGCCAGCGCCTGGATCAGATTATTGGGAAATCCCGCACCGCCGAATCCCCCGAACATGATGCGAGCACCGTCGGGAATGTCCGCCACGGCCAAATCCAGGCTTGAATAGACTTTGTCTCGCATGACTCGGCGTATCCTACCAGAGGAGGCCCGACTCTGCAGGTGCGCGTCCGCCTTTGTCGCCGGACCAAAAAATCCTTGCTACCACTGCGCGGCTCGCGTCGTCTATGCTAGTCAGCTAGGCTATGAAAAGAGGAGCTCTCATTCTAATTTTGCTGATCGGCGCCGTGGTTGGAATTGGCTTCGTAGCGTTTTCATTCCTGCATAACGGCGTGAGCGCAAAAGCGACGCCCACCTTGCTTGAGATAATGATGGCCCGGAGAGCTAGGCACATGGCGCTTCCGAGCGCAGCGCGCTCGCTGACCAATCCCGTAGCTGTTTCCGAGGAAAACTTGCGCGACGGCAGGCTGCACTTTGCGGACCATTGCGCCATCTGCCACGGCAACGATGGCAGCTGCGATACGATGATGGGGAGTGGACTTTATCCCAAGCCGCCGGATCTGCGGCTCGTGGAAACACAAAAGCTGTCCGACGGCGAGCTTTTTTGGATTATCGAGAACGGTGTGCGGTTCACGGGCATGCCGGCGTTTTCGAGCCGCCATGGCTCGCAGGAGGATAGCTGGAAACTCGTGCTGTTCATCCGCCACTTGCCGCAATTGACGGCGGACGAGCGCATCGAGATGGAGCGCTACAACCCGAAAGGACCGGGTGATCGGGAAGAAGAAAAAGAAGAAGACGATTTTCTGAACGGTGCAACACCCGCGCCCAAACCAGAATCACATCATCATTAGTTGTGCAGAGCGCAGAGTGCAGTGTGAAATGTGATTGAGCGGCAGCACAGGTCGATGGCCCGTGCGGGACTTGAAAGAACCGCATTGTGCAACGATTTTGCGTTGGCTGCGGAGCTGCCGCCATGGAGACAAAAATGAAAGTTCGTTCGCTTGCGTTGATTTTTTCGTTTGTGCTTCTTGCCGGCGTCATTCTGGCGCATGGCGATAAGAAACATGTCATTGGAACCGTTCAAAAAATGAGCGCGGACGCGGTGACGGTGAAAACGACGGAAGGATCGGTTGATGTGAAGCTGGTGGCCGGTACGACGTACGTCGTCGTGGGCGCTGACAAGGTTGCCAAACCCGCGAAGGTCACCGATCTGCACGTCGGCGACCGCGTTGTGATTCATGCCACACCTAAGCCGGACAATACACTGGAGGCGGCGGAAGTGAGATTCTCGTCGGTCGCGGCGACGGCCGCGAGCAAGCCAAAGCCCTGAGAGCCTTTGGCTGTGCGGCAGTTTATTCGTCGACGAGATGGCACGAGTGTGTTTTCAGTACCAGCCACACCCGGCTTCCCTCCGCAAGCTCAAGCGTCCTCGCCGCTCCCGGCGTGAGGTGCGCGATGAACTCCACCCCACAATCCACGTGGGCTCTAACGAGCGTTCCGCGCGTTTCCAGAGCCCGGATTCGGCCTTCGATCACGTTGCGCGCGCTTAGACCGTGAGGCTCGGAAGTCGCCAGCAAAATATCACCTGCTCGAATGGCCACGTGGACGCGGTCTCCCGCCGCCGCATAGCCCAACGGCACTTCGATTTCGCAGTGGCTTGCGTTTAGCCGTATGCGCATGACGCCGTCGGTTTCGCGCAAATCGACGACGGTTCCATGAAGAAGATTTTCGAAACCGGCCGACTGCGCAAGCTTTTTGCGCCGCGGCGCTTCCAGCACTTGCATCGGCGTACCCTCACTTATCACGCGGCCGTGATCCATCGCGATCACGCGCTCGCCGAGCGCGTCCACTTCGTCGCGCGTGTGTGTAACGTACAAAATCGGGATCTGCCGCGCGGCGTTCCAAGCGCGCAAGTCATCGACGATGGCTCCCTTCAGGTCCGCATCCAATCCGGAAAGCGGCTCATCGAGCAGCAAGACACGCGGTTGCGTCACGAGAGAACGAGCCAGCGCGATCCTTTGACGTTCTCCACCAGAGATTTCCGCCGGCGTGCGCATCCGGACTCCGTCCACGCGGAACGCTTTCAGAAGTTCTTCCACGCGTAATGTGCGTTCTCTGTACGGGAGACCATCAAGCCCGTAGGCGACATTCTCTTCAGCGCTCATATGCGGGAAGAGCGCCAGCGTTTGAAATACGTAGGCGATGTGTCGAGCCTGGGGTGAACAATTCACGCCAGCCTGAGAATCGAACAAAATATTGTCGCCGGCGGCGATGCGTCCCGCGTCCGGACGCGCCAATCCGGCGATGCAATCGAGAACGGTGGATTTTCCGGCGCCGGAAGGCCCGAAGAGAATGGTGATGCCTGGCGGAACTTCGAGGGAAACATCGAGTTCAAAAGGAGCGGAGCCTGTGCGGCGTCGTTCCAATCTGACGCGCACGATCAGCATGGTCGCGTTTACTTCGCCGCCCACGGCGTCCACAGACGGCGTCCGATTTGCCGTCCTACTTGGCGGTTGACGGCGTACACAAAGCACAAAACCGCGAACGAAATCGCGAGAAGCACCAGCGCCATGCGGTTTGCTTCCGCGTACTCTAGCGATTCTACGTGGTCGTAAATATCGATCGAGACCGTCCGCGTTACGCCCGCCAAATTGCCGCCGACCATCAGCACAACGCCAAATTCACCCATGGTGTGCGCGAAGCTTAGCACCAGCGCGGTTACAATGCCGGGAATCGACAGCGGCAGGATCACTCGCCAAAATGTTCTCAGCCGTCCAGCACCCAGAACCGCGGAAGCGTCGAGGAGTTTGCGGTCCACAGATTCGAATGAAGCGATTAGCGGTTGCACGGCGAAGGGCAAACTGTAGAGCACCGAGGCGATGACCAGGCCTTCAAACGTAAACGCCAAGCCGTGGCCAAAAAATAATTGCCACAATTTTCCTAGCGGGCCGTGCGGGCCCATCGCCAGAAGCACGTAAAATCCCAGCACAGTGGGCGGCAGCACTAGGGGCAGGGCCACGACAGCTTCCAGGAAAAACTTGCCGCGCCAATTCGAAAACGCGAACCAATACGCGAGCGGCAGTCCACCAGCCAGAAGGATCGCGGAAACGCAGAGAGCGAGGCGGAGGGAAAGTAGAAGCGCGTCCATAGTTATTTGTTCGGCGAGCCTAGGGACCGTGCGTCGGCGACCGGACGTGTGAATCCATATTTCGCGAAAACCGCACGCCCGGCTTCACTCTTAACGAATTCCAATAGCGCGCGCGCGCCATTCTTGCTCGCGCCACTCTTCAGGACGATCGCGGCCTGCCCGATCGGCGGGTGCATGTCCGCCGGAATCTCCCATCGCTTGCCGTTTTTCATTCCGGGCGAGACTGCGAGTGCCAGGGCGATAACGCCAGCCTGCGCGTTTCCCGATTGCACGAACTGGGCCGCCTGCGAAATATTCTCTCCGTACACCAGTTTCGCTTTCACCTGCTCGTAGATGCCTGCTTTTTGCAACGCTGCCACTGCCGCACGCCCGTACGGGGCGTGTTCCGGGTTGGCAATCGCAATTTTCTGCACACTCGGGTCCAGCAACACCTTCCATCTGAGGACAGTTACATCCGCGCTGGCATCTGCCGGCGTCCAGATCGCGATGCGGCCCACCGCATACTCGTAAAGCGTCCCCGATTCTGCGAGGCCAGCCGCTTCGAGGTTTTTTGGATAATCGATGTCCGCGGAAAAAAACACGTCGAAGGGGGCCCCGTTTTGCAGTTGTGAGAAAAAGTTCCCGCTCGAACCGTAGGTTACGTCCACTTTCGTTCCCGTCTGCTTCTCAAATCGGGCCGCGACATCCTGCATCGCGTACTTCAAGTCCGCCGCCGCCGCCACACGGACTTGTTGCGCGCGCGCCGCACTGCCCATTGGCAGCGCCATAAGTACAGTCGCCAAAACTCTCCGGCGCGTTAAAATGTTTCTCAGCTCCATCAAGAAGTCGCTTCGCAGATCTCTTAGGTGGCTGCCTTTCAGGTACGCAAAATCATCACTTCCGTGGATTTGATCAGCGCCGCGGCTCGCTCTCCTGGCTTGAGCCGCATCTCTTTTGCTGCATCGGCGGTGATAATTGCGGTGATCTGCTGTTCCCCAATCGCCATGGTAATCTGCGCCAGCAGCCCGCTATATTTGACGTCTACGACACGCCCGTGCAATTGGTTGCGTCCACTGATCTTCCGGAAATTGCCTCGCCGTGAAGCGATGTCACCGCGCCCCAGCTTTTTCGGAATCATACGGTCGATTTCGCTCTCCGGCACGCGGTGATGGCCGCCCGGTGTCTTCACGGTTTTGAGTTTTCCGCGATAGATCCACTGCTTCAGCGTCGGGTAACTGATTCCCATGATCCTCGCTGCCTCTCTGGGCGGCAGTAGTGCGGCTCGGTGCATGGGGCGCTCCTAAATCGGCAGGTTGCAGTTTTCCTCAAACCGAACCGCCATTGTAGTACGATTCTATGCGTTTCTATCCGTTATTTCTCTACAGGTTCTTCCCGCCCCTGGCTCGTTATCGCCTCGGCACCTACCTCCGAATTCTCGCCCAGGAAGCCTCTGCCATCGCGTAAAGTAACCGACAAGACGGTGAGGAATCCGCGTGGGGAGTCACTCATGTCCCTTGCTACGACTAAACTGACCGCCGACGACGTCCGCAAGGCCGTTGAACTTTTCTGGTCGACCTTTCTCGCCAAATCAGAGGAAGAACTGAACGACTCTTATGCGCCCGGCAGCACCGTTTTTCAAGTGGCCATGAGCCGCAGCGAGCCGGGCCGCCTGGGTGCCATGCGCCGCTCGCGCGAATACTTCAGCCCAGACACGAGCATGGGATTGAAGCTGAGCCCATTGATATTGTTATGTGCGGTGCCGATGCGGGCGTTGCCAGCTACACATTTCAATTCCAGGCAGCGGGCCGCGACGTTGGCGCAAACGCATGGCGGAGAAACTGGAAACCGTGCGAGCCACGCACGTCATGCACCGCGACGCTTCCGGCCGACTGCGCATCGCCCACGAACGCTTCCCCGCACCCGTTCTAAACGAGGCTCGCTAGCACAATCTCTCGGCAAGGTTACTTTCTGGATGGAAAGCTACAGTCGCACCGCGAGCACGCGCTAGTTCCTTAGCGGTTTGCCGGTTTTGAGCGTGTAGGCCATACGTTCTTGCGTTTTCTTTTCGCCGCAGAGCGAAACGAAGGCTTCGCGTTCCAAATCCAGCACATATTGTTCGCTCACAAGTTGCGGCGAGGTCAGCGGCCCGCCTGCCAGGATATTCGCAAGCTTCCGTCCCACGTGCGCGTCGTAGTCCGTGATGTAGCCGCCGCGCTGCATCATGTGAATCACCAGCTTTGCGCCCGCCAAAAATTGCTCGCCCAGCACTTTGATCTGGGTAGTCTGCGCGCCTTCTTGCCAGCTTGCCGCGAGTGGCTTATACCCGCCGCGCACCAGTGCCAGCGCAGCTTCTTTCGCATCCCCAACTAGACGGTCGCGATTCATGGAGACGCCGTCCTCGCGCCGCAAAAACCCAAGCGCGCGACTTTCTTCCGCGCTGGTCCCCACTTTCGCCATGGCAATCGTTTCGAACACGGGCTTCATCGCATGAAACAAATCCAAATCCTCGACGACGCCGGCATGTTCGTTCGCGCGGATCAGCATTTCCTTCGTGCCACCGCCGCCCGGAATCAGACCCACGCCCGTCTCCACCAGCCCGATGTACGCTTCCGCGGCGGCCTGAATTTTCGCGGTGTGCAAACCAATTTCGCACCCTCCGCCTAGCGCCATGCCTTGTGGCGCCGCCACTACCGGCTTCGGGGCGTACTTCAAACCCAGATTTACGTTTTGAAATTGTTTCACACCCATGTGTAGCTCGTCCCACTCTTGCTCCTGCGCGGCGACCAGCATGAGCATTACGTTCGCGCCCACGGAAAAATTCGCAGCCTGGTTCGCGATGACCATCGCGTCGAAGTCCGTGTCCAGCCGCTTTAATCCTTTTTGCAGCATGGACATCAAATCCGCGCCAATGGCGTTCATCTTCGCGTGAAATTCGCAGCACACCACGCCGTCGCCCAAGTCGATCAGGCTCGCGCCAGAGTTGCGCTCGATTTCGCGACCGGCCTCTTTCAGGGATTTCAGGATGATAACGCCCGGCGGCGGTTCCAAAGGCTTTGTCGCGCCACTCGTCACGTCGAAGACCGTAGTCTTGCCCTTCTCCGATTCGTAAAACGCTTTCCGGCCGCTTGCCAGAACCTTTTCGATCACCGGCGGGAGCACGCGGCCTTCTTTTTGGATTTGCGCGGCAAACGCTTTCACGCCGATCGCATCCATCATTTCGAAAGGACCCATTTCCCATGCGAATCCCCACTGCAAAGCGTGATCCACGTCGACGACACTTTCTGAAATTTCCGGCACGCGCCGCGCCGCGTACGAACACATTTCCGACAACCCACCCCATATAAACTGCTGCGCCTTGTCGCCTTTTTGCCCCTCGAGCACCGGCCCGACCAGCGCGCGCAGCCGCTCTCGGGTATCCTCAATCGCCTTTGCCATTTCCTGCGAGGCAAACTTCGCTTTCTGCCGCGGCCGGTACTCCATGGTATTCACGTCTAGCGTTAAAATTTCCTTTTCGCCCTCGCTTTTAACTTTTTTGTAAAAACCCTGGCCAGTTTTGTCTCCCAGCCATCCCCGCCGCACCATTTCTTCGAACAGCGCCGGGACTTTGTACATCTCGTGCGACTCATCGTTCGGCGCGGTCTCGTAGATGTTCTTGATCACGTGGACCAGCACGTCCAGCCCAACGAGATCAGCGGTGCGAAAGGTCGCCGATTTCGGCCAGCCCACCGCTGGCCCCGTACATGCGTCTACCTCTTCGATTGTCATCCCCAACGAAGTCATCAGCCTTATGGCATTCAATATCGAAAAGGTTCC